>Ga0101944_10000886_pt1 | contig 75956 bp, 62 predicted proteins | sample DewCreD2012metaG_FD_75245 | JGI IMG/M metagenome (GOLD analysis project Ga0101944, IMG submission 75245) | Hot spring sediment bacterial and archeal communities from British Columbia, Canada, to study Microbial Dark Matter (Phase II) - Dewar... ... | reverse complement strand
GCCGCTACCTGATCAACCTGGGCGTGCGGAGCAACATGATCGGCGGCACCAACAGCCGCGGCAAGCTCGAGTCGCGCCGCTGCTACGACGAGGCGTGCTGGCAGCAGGACCGCCGCGTCGACTTCCGCGACTAGGACGACGATGCCTCCGACGACCCCGCCTCGCGCGCGACCGCCCTCCCGACCCGGGTCCGGGTTCCCTTCCCCGGACGCGGGTCGTTCCTCCTCCCGGGCCCTCGCGTGCCCGTCGTCCCCGGCGCGTTCCACCACGTGCGCCGGGGACCGCGGCCTTCCCCTCGCCGGCCGGTCTGCCCGGTGCTCCCTCCTCTCGTGCCGCGTCGACCGGCCGGCGAGGGGCTAGGCCGCCTCGCCGCCGCCCTTGCCCGACCCCGGCGGCCGTGCTACGAAACTTCGCATGGCGTTGATCGACACGGTGCGCAGACTCGCGCGGCTGGGCTTCTACCTCGGTCTCGGCGCCGTCTCGGCGGCGATCGACGCCTGCGGCGGATCCTCGCCGACCCCCGACACCCCGGATACGGTCGCGGACACCCCAGGGGAGACGACGGGCAACGACGACGGCGCGGCTCCGGACGAGGCCGCGGCATCGGAGGACGTCGTCGAACCCGGCGACGATGTCGCCGCCACGGACGGCGACGGCGCCGCGGACGACGGCGAGGATCTCTGGGACATCGTCTGCGAGTAGTCCGCCGCGAGTGCCCCAGCCGTGAACGTCACCTTCGTTTCCCTCGGCGCCCGGGAGCCGCTGGCCTACGGCCTGATGTCGCTGGCCGCCGTCCTTCGCCGTTGCGGGCACGCGGTGGCGCTGGTGCAGGACCGGGACGTCGCCCGCCTCGCCGCGCACCCCCGGGTCCGCGAGGCCGACGTGCTGGCGATGTCGGCCACGACCGGTCTCCACCGGATCTACGTTCGGTGGGCCCGCGAGCTGCGCCGCCGCTTCCCCGAGAAGGGACTCGTGCTCGGCGGTCCCCATCCGACCTTCTTTCCCCGCGTGATCGAACAGGCCCCGCTGGACGGCGTCTGCATCGGCGAAGGCGAGGAGTCGTTTCCGGAGTTCCTGGCGCTGTGGCGGGCGGGGTATCCCGAACTGCCGGCCGGCTGGTGGATCCGGCGCGACCAGGGGCGCGGGCCCGTGGAGCGCGGCGCGCCGCGCGGTCCCGTCCGCGATCTCGACCGCCTCCCCCCTCCCGCCTTCGACCTGTTCTACGACGCCGAGGCGCGCTATCGCGACGCGCCGAACAAGGCGTTCCTCGCCACCCGCGGCTGCCCGCACCGCTGCTCCTACTGCTTCAACTCCCGGCTCAACCGGCGCTACCGCCCATACGGCCCGCTGCTGCGCGCGCACGATCCCGAACGGGTCTGCGACGACGTGCTGCGCGTGCGCGATCGCTGGGGCCTGCGGCTGGTCTGGTTCATCGATGCCAACTTCTGCGCCAACCAGCGGTGGATCGAGGCGTTCGCGCGCGTCTACCCGCGTCGCGTCGGCCTGCCGTTCTTCTGCAAGCTGCGGCCCGAGCGGGCGACGGAGCGCACGGTGCGGTTGCTGGCCGAGGCCGGCTGCACCGCCGTCGGCCTCGGTATCGAGTCCGGTTCGGAGCGCATCCGCCGCGAGGTGCTGGCGCGGCACTGCTCCGACGACGAGATCCTCGCCGGCTGCCGCCGCCTCAAGGCCGCCGGCATCCGCATCCTTTCCTTCAGCATGGTCGGCATTCCGGGCGCCACCTTCGAGGAGGAACTCCGCACGGTGGCGCTCAACGCCGCCGGCAAGGTCGATCTCGCCGCCGCCACGATCCTCCAGCCGTATCCGGGAACGCCCATCGCCCGGTGGGCGGAAGAGCGCGGCTTCTTCGACGGCAACTACGAGCGGCTGTCGTACTCGTACTTCGGCGAATCCCCGTTCCGCTACCCGTCGACGCGCGACCGCGACCGGATCACCAACCTCCAGCGCCTGTTCGCCCTGGCCGTCGAGTTTCCCGAGGTGCGCCGGCGCCTGCGCTGGCTGGTCGACCGCGAGCCGAACCGGCTGTTCCGCTTCCTGTTCGAGACGCGCCACAACTGGGGCTTCCGCCGCCACCTGTACCGCGCCTGGAAGCCCGCGGCCCCGGTCGTCGCCGGAACGGCCGCGCTGTTCTCCGCGGCCCTCGCCGACCTCGATCTGTCGTAGGAATGTCGTGGCGCGGAGGGCGAAGCGGGGTGCGAACGTCTCCGACGGCCCGCTCCCGCTTCAGCGCCGCGCGAGCAGCCGGGCGATCTTGAGCGTCGCGCCCGACACCGGCAGTTCGGACAGCCGGGACAGCGCGACCCGGCGGAACGTTCCGGCGGACCGCGGCGGCATCGCCGGTCCGGCGACCACCCGCGCCGCGAACACCCGCACGAGGATCGAACGCGCCAGGATCTGGTGCCGCACCGTGCCCAGTTCGCGGCAATCCTCCACCCGCCAGCCCCAGCGGCGCTCGACGAGGCGCGCGACGGCCGCCGGCGTCGCCCGCCCGGACGGACAGGGGAGGGCGGGGAATTCGAACAGTCCTTCCGGCGTCTCGCCCGCGCCGTTGCGACGCAGCAGCCACCGGCCGTTCCGTTCCAGCGCCGCGCGCACGACCGACTCGCGCACGGGGCGCGTCGCCCGTCCCGGCCCCGGGTAGCGCTCCGGGCGCCCTTCGGCCGCCGCGCCGCACGACGAGGCGACCGGACACGCGCCGCATCGCGGGCGGCGCGGCAGGCAGACCAGCGCCCCCAGTTCCATCAGCGCCTGGTTCCATTCGCCCGCGCCGCCGTCCCGCGGCACGAGTTCCGCCGCGCGGCGCGCCAGCCGCCGCGCCGCCGGACCCGACCGCGCATCCCCGCGCAGCCGGAACCAGCGCGCCAGCACCCGCGCCGCGTTGCCGTCGACCGGCGGTTCGGGGCGGTCGAAGGCGATGCTGGCGACCGCCGCCGCCGTGTACGCCCCGACCCCCGGCAGCTCGCGCAGCCGCGCCGCCTCGGCCGGCACCCGCCCGCCGTGCCGGTCGCGGATCGCCCGCGCCGCAGCGTGGAGTTGACGCGCCCGCCGGTAGTACCCGAGCCCCGACCAGAGCGCGAGGACGTCGTCCGCGGACGCCCCGGCGAGCGCCTCGACGTCGGGAAAACGTTCGAGGAACCGCCGCCACCGGTCCTCCACCACCGCCACCCGCGTCTGTTGCAGCATCAGCTCGGAAACCAGGATCGCGTACGGATCGCGCGTCCGCCGCCACGGCAGGTCGCGGCGGTGCCGGCGATACCAGGCGAGCAGCGAGCGATGCCGGTCGCCGCCGATTCCACCGGCGGTGGTCTTCGTTCGCATCGGCCCGAAGGCTAGCACGACCTCGTCCGAAAAGGCGCCGCGCACCCGGACCCGGCCGGGACGCCCCTCGCGGAGCCTCCCCGCGTTCGCCCGAGCCGAGACCGCCGAGTGCGGGTCTCGGGCCCGAGGATGCCGGACGCATCCTCTCCTCGGCGGGTTCGCCCACGCCGACGCCCGCGGCGACGCGCACGAGGGCTCTGCGGACGGCGTCTGACACCTCCGGCGAGGCGGCGCGAGCCGACGGGCGCTCCGGGCGGCGGCGGTCGTGGTAGACTCGCGATGTCGGAAGCGAGGTGCTCGATGATCGCAACGAGGCTCGCGGGGGCTGTGCTGTGGCTGGGCGCGACGGGATTCGCCTGCGGCGACGACGCCGCGCCGGGCGACGCCGGCGTCGAGGACGCGGCCGGGGACGACGGGACGGCGGAGTGTCCCGGCGCCCCACCGCCCGGCGCCCCGTGCTCCTCGCCGGGCCGGGTCTGCTCGTACCCCATTCCGTCCTGCGGGACGATGGAGTGCACCTGCACCGGCGGCTTCTGGAGCTGCATCGGCGGTCACTACTGTGATGTCGGCACCGAAGTCGATGCCGCGACGGTGGATGCCCCGCCCGATGCGCCGCCGGACGTTCCGCCGCCGGCGTGCGACCCGCTGCCGGGGAGCGCGTACGCGTTCGCCTTCCTTCCCGGCGCCCCCTGGGTCGGCGGTTCGACGCGCGTCTCGGTCAGCGGCCCCGAGGCGCTGACCAACGTGGCGGTCGAGGCGGTCGGTCCCGGATCCTCGCCCGTCCCCGCCTGGATCGGCGTGAGCGGCGGGGGACCGTACACCTGGAGCTGGTCCGTCGTGTTCCCCGCCGCCGGCGTGTGGTGCGTGACCTTCCGCGCCGATCCGGGCGGGACGGTGTACCAGCGCGCCCCCGTGACGGTGTCGGCCGGGATGTCGCCGGCGGCGCCGTTCAAGGTGATCTCCAACCATCAGTGGACCTGCGACGAGGAGTACACCTGGGCGATCAACGTTGATACGGTGGTGCTCGACGAAACCGGCGCACCGATGCCGGGGGTGCGGGTGCTCGTGGAGCACGCCCCTTGCGAGACGGCGGCCGACCATCCGCCGCCGACCGAGGTCATGACCGGGGACGACGGCACGGTGCGCTGGGAGAACTACAACCCACGGTGTTTCTTCCACGAGCGGGTGGCCGATGCGCCGAGCGACACGGCGATCGAGATCTACACCGGGATCTGGGAGGACCAGGAAGACGGCGCGGGCGGGCGCTGCAACTACTGCAGTACCTTCGCCGAGAACGTCTGGGGCCACTGGAGCTACACGATCACCTTCCAGCGGACGCCCGGGGCGACGGAGCTGTGCGAGGTGCCGACCGACCACGCCGGCCAGGCCCGCTGCTCGCCGCTCCTGCACTGGGAAGAACCCGCCGCCTGCACGCCGCTCTGACGGCTTCCCCCCTTCCTCTGCCCCGCCCGGTCGTCGCGGGCTCGGGCATTCCTAGCGCGGGGCGATCCGCGCCTCGACCGGCTGGAACCAGGGAGCGGTGGCGCGGACGGTGATCTCCGCCGGCCCGACCGGGATGAAGCGGAACGTGACGTTGCCGTCGGCATCGGTCGTCCCGCGGAGCACGAAGTCCCCGTCCTTGAGCGCCACGACGGTCACGTCGGGCGCCGCGATGCCGCCGGGTTCGGCCACGCGCACCGTCAGCTCCTGCCAGCCCGGCCCGTAGGTGGTCGGGACGGTCAGTTCGATCGGGCGCGGCGTGTAGATCCACACCGGGAGCGCCGGATCGCCGAGCAGGATCACCGCCAGCAGCGTCCACCACTCGGTGTCGTCCGAAACCGGCATCGGGACGCCGCGCACCGCGAGGTTCATGTCCCGGATGTGGGCGCGGCCGTAGTTCATCGCCTCGCCCAGCCGCGTCTGCCCCTGCTGGAAGATTCCGCGGAAGAACGCGTCGAGGAACTGCACGCCGCCGACCGGGCCGAGGCCGATGGCGGTGTTGCCGATGTAGCCGACCGCGCCGCACGGGCCCGTGAGGAGCAGTTCTCCCGCCGAATCCTCGTCGGGGCCCTGCTCGGTCCACCGGTCGAACGTGATGTCGTCCGCCACGTCCGCGAAGTTGCCCGACAGGCAGGCGCAGCTCGCCAGCACCGTCGGCATCGCGTTGTCCAGGCCGCGGACCCAGTCGCCGTCGAGCAGGTTGGCGATGTTCCCGTGCGAGCCGTGGCCGTTGTGGAACGACAGCGGATAGCCGTCCAGCAGCCGCTGGGCCACGCGGCGCGCCGACAGCAACTCCCCGCCGTAGTTCTCCACCGCCTCCTCGGTCGCGTACAGCCGCCACGCGTTGTCGCGGAACTCGAGCGGGAACACCTCGCCGATCGTGATCTCCATCGCCTCGGCGCCATCGACGTCACCGACCAGCGGAATCGTGGTCGCCACGTCGCTGAGGAACAGCGGGTAGGCGCCGCGCCGGTTCGCGTCCGCCTCGTAGGCCGCCAGCTTGTGCACGTAGTTCTCGACCTCGGTCGAGTCCCCGGCGGGCACGCGTCCCACCGCCAGCTCGGCCTGGCGCAGGTCCTCGAGCGACAGATCCTGCACCCGCTCGCCCCACCGGCCGTCGCGGTCCCGGTCCCAGTCCGCATCCAGCTCCGCGAAGAACAGGTCGGCCGGTCCGTTCGTGGTGTACGTCCCCGAGAACGGCACCGTCACCGACGCCTCGACCCGGCGGAACGGCACCCACTCCGCGTCCCCGCCCAGCAACGCGAACCGCAGCCCGGTCTCGAAGTAGCGCTCGCGCAGGTAGTTCCGCACCCGGTCCGCCTCGTCCACCCCCTCGGCGCGGTCATCGATCTCGTCCGTGGTCACCACCTGCGTCGCGACCCCGCTCAGCGTCCGGTGCCGCGCGTACGACCGCCAGGCCTCGGCCAGCTCCGGCGGCGCGACCACGACCATCTCCGGGTCCGCCTCGAGCAGGTTGCCTTCCGTGACCCGGCCCAGCGGGTCCGGATCGTACCACGCGGGATCGACCGTGTCCGCCGGCGTGTCGTCCGGCGCGTCCTCCGGCACGTCGCTTGCCGCGTCGGCGTCCGCGTCCGCCGCCGCGTCGTCGTCGTCGCCGCAGCCCCCGAGCGCCAGGGCGGCCAGGCACAGCCAGCAGAACCGGAAGCGTCCCGTCATCGGTCACCTCGCCTCGCCGCACGCAGCCTAGCGCGGGCCGGGACGTCCGTCCATGTCCCGGGGATGGTCGGGAAACGATCGCCGGGCCCCGCCCGGCCCGTCGAGTCCGGCGTCGCCCGGCCCGGCGGAATTTCCCTTGCGGGTTGTCGCGATGGGCGCTATACGCCCTGCGACCGGGCGGCCCGGGAGAGGGCCGCGGTCGAGGAGACGGGGCGGGACGTCCCGCGCGTTGAAGGAAGGGAAGGGAGACGAGAAAATGGCCAAGAGACTGATGCTGCTCGCCTTGCTGGCCGGAATGGGCGCCTTCGGGCTCGCCGGTTGCGGCGACGACGACAACACCGGCGACGACGTCGCCGACACGGGCGCGGACGCCGATGCGGACGCCGACGCCGACGGCGACGAGGACGGCGGCGCGGACGCCGACACCGACGTCGGACCGGTCTGCGATCCGCCGTGCGATCCGAACGCCTGCGAGGCATGCGTGGGCGGCGCGTGCGCAAGCACCTGCACCGCCGGCACCGCCTGCGACGGTGCCGGTCATTGCGTGCCCATCCCCACGGGCGCCGTCGGCGACCCGTGCACCGTCGATGAGGACTGCGACGAGGGTTTCTGCCTCACCGAGTTCGCGATGGGAACGCCGGGCGGCTACTGCGTCACCGACTGCAACGCCGACGGCTCGTGCGACGACGGGCTGTGCGTGACCTACGGCAGCACCCTGACCTTCTGCGCCGCCGAGTGCGGCGGCGAACCGGACTGCCGCGACGGCTACATGTGCCTGTCGCTCTCGTCGGGCAGCATCTGCTGGTCCGACTGCGACTCCGACACCCAGTGCACGTCCACCGGCCACTGCGAGGTCGACACGACCGGCGAGGCGTTCAGCGTCTGCACCTGCCCGCCGGGCGAGCACCTCAACGACGACGCCACCGACTGCGCGTACGACGACTGCGACTACCTCGACTGCCCGAGCCTGCACATGGACTGCAACGCCACCGGCGGCTGCGGCGGCTCCTGCGCGGTCTGCGACGGGTGCAACCCGGCGACGTACGTGGAGTCGACCCATCATTGCTACCCGGCCGGCGCGACGTGGGGCGGCGCCTGCGAGACCGACGCCGACTGCCCCGGCACCGGCACGCCCGGTCGCAACACGTTCTGCGACCCGTCGGGCGGCGGCAACTGCATGCAGGTCAACGGCCCGGACTTCGTGGCCGAGGGCAGCCCGTGCACCGGCGACCCCGACAGCGTGGGCATCACCATCACCGACTGGTTCAGCGGCATGGTCTACGAGATCTGCGTCGCGGGCTGCACCGCCGACACCGACTGCATCCCCGGCCTGTTCTGCGACACCGGCAGCGACTCCGGCACCGTCCAGTACTGCGCGCCGATCTCCGAATGCGCGACGGCGGGTTGCAACGACCCGAGTTCCACGCTGTACTGCGCCGAGGACGGCGCCTGCTACACCGACGGCTGCGCCGGCGCCCCCTGCGCCTCCGTCGCGCACGCCTCGGGCGAGTGCCTCCGCAGCGGCAACGACTTCCTCTGCGTCTGCGACGAGGGCTACGCCTGGAACGGCGGGACGGGCGCCTGCGAGACCTTCGCCTGCCCGGCGACCGACATCACCCCCGGCGCCACGCTTGCCAGACAGGATCTCTGCACCGGCACGACCGCGTACAACGCCGCGGGCGACGGTTCGAGCTGCACCGGCTACTCCACCACCGCGAACGAACTGCTCTACCGGCTCGTCCTCCCGGCCTTCACGCAGGTCACGATCACGATGGACGGCACGACGTTCGACGCCTCCCTGTGGGTCACCACGAGCTGTGCCGACACGAGCGGCGCCTTCTGCGTCGTCGGCGCCGACGAGGAAACCACGGCGGCCGAGACCCTCACCCTGGCGAACTACGAGGCCGTCGCGCGGACCTACTACGTCGTGGCCGACTCCTACTCCGGCTGCGGCAACTTCGACCTGCGCGTCGGCGCCGCCGCCGCCGTTCCGTGCGGCAACGGCACGCTGGACTCCGGCGAGGCGTGCGACGACGCCAATCACGCGGCGGGCGACGGCTGCGACAGCCGCTGCGGGATCGAGTTCGGCTACGCCTGCACCGGCGCGGGCGCGGGGAGCTGCTCCGCCATCGCCTCGATCGGCTCGTTCGGTCCCGGCGACGCGATTCCCCCGCAGACCGGCGGTCCGATCGCCGCCGGCGCTTCCGCCTCCCACATGATCACCTTCACCGGCGAGGTGCTGCTCGACGGCAACGTCGTCGCCACCGCCGGCAACCCGGACGTCCGGATCGTCGGCCCCGCCGGCACCCTGTTCAGCCACCTCGCCTTCGGCGCGACCGAGACCTGGACGGGCGACCGGCTCCCCGCCGGCACCTACGAGATCCGGATCACCGCCTTCGGCAGCACCGCCATCCCGTCCTATACGCTGAACCTCGCCGGCACCGCCCCGTAGCTTCCTCCTTCCGTCGCGGACCCTCCTTCCTCGTCGCGCGCTCCGGCGCGCGGCGCAACCCTTCCTTTCTCCCCCCTTCCTTCGCCCCGTCCGGGACGCTACCCTCCCGGTCGTCGGGGCGCGACGAACGGGAGAGCGAGGTCAAGACCATGGGCGAAGCGTACGGAAGCGGAAACCGGCGTTGGGTGCCGTTCCTCCTGCTGCTGTTCGGCGGGTGCGACTGCGACGGCCCGGCGGACGACGGCTGTCGCAGCCGGGCCGACTGCCCGGCGGGGCAGGTCTGCGAGGGCGGCCGCTGCGTCGTCGCCGACGCCGGCGACGTCCCCGGGGAGGACGGGATTCCCGAGTGCTCTCCCGAAGGCAGGCAGCAGTGCGTCGGCGACGTGCTGCGGGAATGCCGCGGCGGCGTCTGGACCGGAATGGAGAACTGCGGCGACACGGGCCGAACCTGCTTCGAGGGCTTCGGCTGCGTGGAGTGCATTCCCGACCGCCACTACTGCGACGGCCAACGCTCGATGCGCTGCGCCGCCGACGGCCGGTCCGCCGCCCTGGAGCAGGATTGCGCCGAGACGGAAGGCTCCGCCTGCGACGCCACGATCGGCCTGTGCGTCAACCTCTGCGCCGAGGCCGCCGGACGCCGCAGCAACGTCGGTTGCGAGTACTGGGCCGTCGACCTCGACAACTGGTGGGGCCGCGACGCCGCGAACCCCGACGCCAGCGCCGAGCAGTTCGCGCTGGTCGTGACGAACCCGCAGCCGTTCCCGATCGATGTCACCGTCGAAATCAATACCGCCCCACCCGGCGAGGCTCCCGTCCTCGAGGCTGCCGCCGTCCACTCCGTCGGACCGCTCGAACTGGTCCGCATCGATCTCCCGCCGCGGGAGGTCGATGGTTCGGTCGAGGGTCTGAACGAGGGCGCCGGCACGGCGCTCACCGCCCACGCCTACCGCGTGCGCTCCACGGCGCCGATCGTCGCCTACCAGTTCAACCCGGTGTACCAGATGCACACGAACGACGCCTCGGTCCTCCTCCCGACCCACGCCCTCGACACCGAGTACCGCGTCCTCGGCTATCCCGGCATCGGCGGCACCCTCGCCCTGCTCGGCAACTCCTCGAACTACGGCTACCTCGCCGTCGTCGGCACCGAGCCCGGGACGACCGTCACGATCGTTCCGGCCGCCGACGTCGGTGCCGGCGGCCCGGTCGCCGAATGGACCCCCGCCGGCACGCCGATCGAAGCGGTGCTGGGACCGTTCGACGTGCTCAACCTCGAGGCGAAGTGCCCGCCGGAGATGCCGTACCTCCAGTGCATGACCGAAGGGCGCACCGACTTCACCGGCTCCCGCATCACGGCCTCCGCTCCGGTCGCCGTGTTCGCGGGCGTCGAGTGCATCACGGTCAATCCGCCGGGCTGCTCCGACGGCTGCTGCTGCGACCACCTCGAGGAACAGCTCTTCCCGGTACGCGCCTGGGGCACCGAATTCATCGCCGCGCACAGTCCGCACCGCGGTTCGTACGACCTCGACGTCTGGCGCATCCTCGCCGACCACCCCGAGACCGCCGTCCGGACGAGCCTGCCGCCGCCGGACGACACGTTCGTCCTCGGCGAAGGCGAGTTCCGCGAACTGTATGCCGCCGCCTCGTTCACCGTGCAGGCCGACCACGGCATCCTCGTCGGCCAGTTCCTCGCCTCCCAGGGGTGCGTCGGCGAACGGACCGGGGACCCCTCGTTCACGCTCTTCCCCCCGCTGCGCCAGTTCCGCACGCTGTACACCTTCCTCGTGCCCGACACCTTCGATCGCGACTACGTCTCGCTCGTCCGTCCCCTCTCCGCCGCCGCGACCCTCGACGGCGCCGCCGTCCCCGACGACGTCCCGTCGTGCACCCGCGAATCGCTCGGCTCCTTCGCCGGCGCCGACTGGGAGGTGTTGACCTGCCCCCTGGCCGACGGCGTGCACGAACTGGTGTCGACGGAGCCGGTCGGCCTGATGGTCGTCGGCTACGGCCCCGCCGGCTCGTACGCCTACACCGGCGGCACCGACCTCGCGCAGATCAACCTCGAGTGACCCCGCTTCCCCGCGAACCGGCCGAGCGCGCCGCTTCGCGCCGGTTCGACCCGCCGGCCCTCGTCGAGCGGCACCACTTCTGCTATTCTGGCAGCGTCCGGGGAGGACATGGGACGGGCGAAGCCGGGGAATTCGCGAAGCGGAGCCGAGCGGCGGGTCGGCGGGCGGCCGGACCGGTCCGACGAGGCTCGGGTCCGCGCGCTCGAATCGCGGATCGCCGAACTCGAGGCGGAAGTCGCCCGGCGCGTCGAAGTCGAGCAGGTCGAGGAGGAGCGGCGCCGATTGCAGCAGCAGTTGCTCCAGGCGCAGAAACTGGAGTCGGTCGCCCGGCTCGCCGGCGGCGTCGCGCACGACTTCAACAACCTGCTGTCCGTGATCCTGAACTGTGCGGGCTTCGCGCTCGAAACCCTGCCGGAAGACCATCCGGCCCGGGCCGACCTGCTCGAGGTGAGCCGGGCGGCCGAGCGCGCCGCGGCGCTCGTGCGCCAACTCCTCACGTTCAGCCGCCGGCAGACGATCCAGCCGGTGCCGTCGAATCTGAACCGGGTGCTCGCCGGCGTCGAGGAGTTGCTGCGCCAGGTGCTCGGCGAGGACGTCGAGTTCGTCTGCCGGCCAGCGCCCGATCTGGGACTCGTGCGGGTCGACCCCGGCCGGATCGAGCAGGTGCTGATGAACCTGGTCGTCAACGCCCGCGACGCCATGCGCGACGGGGGACGACTCGTGATCGAAACCGGCAACGTCGAGATCGACGCGGAGTTCGCCGCGCGGCACCCCGGACTGGAGCCCGGCTCCTACGTCCTGCTCGCCGTCACCGACACCGGGTGCGGGATGGACGAGCAGACGCGGGCGCGGGTCTTTGAGCCGTTCTTCACGACGAAGGACCGGAGCACCGGCACGGGTCTGGGCCTGTCCATCGTCCACGGCATCGTCCGGCAGAGCGGCGGTCACCTCTGGTTGTACAGCGAACTGGGCAAGGGGACGGTGGTCAAGATCTACCTGCCGCGCGAGTCGGCGGCGACCGAGGCCGCGCCGCCGCCCGCCGCGCCCGCGCGCGCCGCGGGCGGCGAGACGGTGCTGGTCGTCGAGAACGAACCGGCCGTGCGCGAGGTCGCCGCCCGGGCCTTGCGCGCGGCCGGCTACTCGGTCCTGCTCGCGGCCGACGGCGAGGACGCGTTGCGCGAGTCGGAGCGGTTCCGCGGCCCGATCCACCTGCTGCTGACGGACCTCGTCATGCCCCGGCTGGGCGGCGGGCCGCTGGCGCGACGGCTGGTCGCGGCGCGTCCCGGGCTCAAGGTCGTCTACATGTCGGGCTATGTCGACGATGCGATCGCCGGACGCGAGGCGCTGGAAGACGGCGCGAACTTCCTCGCCAAGCCGTTCCTGGCGACCGCCCTGGTGCGGAAGGTCCGCGAGGTCCTGGACGGCGGCTTCCTCGAACCGTCCCGGGCGGTCGCGCCGCCGTTCGAAATCGAGGCCGGGACGCCGGCACCCGAGCGGCTCGCGGCGGCGCTGCGCGAACTGCCCGCCGAGGTGCGCACCGCGCTGCGGGAGGCGGTGGTCGCCGCCCGCCACGCGAGGATCCTGGACCTGCTCGACGAGGCGGCGGCCCGGCGGCCCGCGGAAGCCGCCGAACTGCGGCGCCTTGCCGACGGTTTCGACTACGACGCGTTGCGGAGCGTCCTGGATCGCTAGGGGGAGGTGCCGTCGTGTCCACGCTTGCCGGGAAGACCAGCATCCTCGTCGCCGACGACGACGTCCAGGACCTGCGCATCCTGGCCGCGATCCTCGAGCGGGCCGGGTACGAAGCCCGGCCGGTGCCGAACGGCAGGCTGGCCGTCGAGGCGGCGGTCGTCGCCCCGCCGGATCTCGCGCTGCTGGACGTCCGCATGCCGGAAATGTCCGGCCTGGACGTCTGTCGCTGGTTCCGGCAGGACGAACGCCTCCGCGAACTTCCGGTGATCTTCGTCAGCGCCCTCGACGCCGCGGGCGACAAGGTCGAAGGCTTCCGCGCCGGCGGGGTCGACTACGTGACCAAGCCGTTCCACGAGGAGGAAGTCCTCGCCCGCGTCCGGACGCACCTCCGCCTCCACCGGCTTCAGCGGGAGTTGCACGAGCACAACGTCCGGCTCGAACAGCGCATCCTCGAGCAGGTCAAGGCCGTCACCGCCTCGCAGATGTCGATCATCTTCGCCCTGGCCAAGCTCGCCGAGACGCGGGACGACGACACGGGGCGGCACATCGAGCGGGTGCAGACGTTCAGCCGGCGGCTGGCGGAGCGGATGCGGGAGATGGGTCTGCAGTCGGCGAAGCTGACCGACGCGTACATCGAGCACCTCTACCAGTGCGCCGCCCTGCACGACATCGGCAAGGTGGGGACGCGCGACGCCGTGTTGCTCAAACCCGGCAAGCTCACCCCCGAGGAGTTCGACGAGATGAAACGGCACTGCGCGCTCGGCGCCGAGACGCTGGCCGCGGTGCTCCGGCGCTATCCCGACAACCAGTTCCTGCGCATGGGCGTCGATGTGGCGCGGTCCCATCACGAGCGCTGGGACGGCACCGGCTATCCCGACGGGCTCCAGGGCCAGGCGATCCCCCTCGCCGCGCGCATCGTCTCCCTGGCCGACGTGTACGACGCGCTGTCGTCCGCCCGTTGCTACCGGCCCGCGTTCCCCCACCCGGAGGCCCGCCGGATGATCGTCGAGGCCGAGGGCCGGCAGTTCGATCCCGACGTCGTCGCGGCGTTCCGTGCGCTGGAGGACGACTTCCGCCGCACCTCGCTGGAGATGCAGTCCCCTCCGCCGCCGGAAGGCGGTCTCGCGTGACGACGCGACGTCCCACCGGCAGGTACGGACAGGCGGGCGACCGCGAGGACCGCGTCCGCCCGGCCCGGCGCGCGGCCCCCCTCGGCTCTGCGGCGGTCCCCGCCGAAGCCGCCCGCGGCGAGGCCGCCCGTTCGCAACGACGTCCGAATCGCGCTCCGTCTCCGCCCGCGCCGGCGGCGCGGCGACCGCCGTCGCTCCCACCGACCACCGCCGAGATCCAGCTCCCGGAGGAACTGATCCGGAGCGATGCGGAATCCGATCGACCGATCCTCCTCATCCTCACCGGCGAACGCCTCGGAACCGTCGTTTCCCTCGATCGGCTGCCGCTCACGATCGGTCGGGATCCGCTGGTCGAACTGGTCGTGCCGGACGAGGCGGTCTCGCGCCGGCACACCCGCCTCGCGCGCTGCCCCGACGGCATCCTCCTCGAAGACCTCGGCAGCCGCAACGGCACGGTGGTCAACGGCGAACGCGTCGGGCGGCGGGTGCTCGCCGACGGCGACCGGATCATGCTCGGCCGCACCGTGCTCAAGTACGCGCACCAGGGCCGGCTGGAGGAGGACTACCAGCAGCGCGTGTACGAGCTCTCCACGCGCGACGGGCTGACCAACCTCCACAACCGCCGCTTCTTCGACGAACGGCTGGCGACCGAGGTCGCGTTCGCCCGGCGCCACGGCACCCGGCTCGGCGTCCTGATGCTCGATATCGACCACTTCAAGCAGGTCAACGACACGCATGGCCACGTCGCCGGCGACCGCGTGCTGATGGAAGTCGCCCGCGCCGTCGCCACGCGGGTCCGGGCCGAGGACGTCGTCGCCCGGTACGGCGGCGAGGAACTCGTCGTGCTCGTCCGCGACATCCCGCGGCCGGGCATCGAGGTGCTCGCCGAACGCCTGCGCGCGGCGGTCGAGGCGTTGCGCGTGCCCCACGCGGGCCGCGAGCTGGGCGTCACCGTCAGCATCGGCGCCTTCGTCGCCCGTCCCCAGCGCGACACCGACCCCGCCGCGCTGGTCGCCGCCGCCGACCGGCTGCTCTACGAGGCCAAGGGGGCGGGCCGCAACCGCGTGCGCGTCGGCGAGGGCTGAACGCCCGCGGTTTCGCGCGCCGTCGCGCCGCACCGGTCCTCCGCGCGGGAGGCGCGCGGCGCGGGCGCCGCCCGACGATCCCGGCCGGGGCCCCGCCCCCGCATCCCCAGCGGACGAACCGGGGTTGCCGGTCGGCCGCGCCGTCGTCGCGGCCCGGGGCGGGTCGGTCGCGTCAGTCCGCGAGCGCCTCCTCGCGCTCGGTGAACGACACGCCGCGCCGGCGCAGCTCGCCGCGCATGTGCTCGTACAGCGCCTCGTCGCCGCCGAAGACCTCGGGCGGATGCACTCCCGGCCGGCGGAGGCGGCCGGACAGCACGAGGCGCGCGATGATCGTGGCGGGAAACCCGGTGGTGCGCGCCATCGAGGTTTCGCCGGAGGCCCGGTCGGTCCGGTCGAGCAGGTCCCAGACCAGGCGGGTGCGGCGGTCGCGGCGCCAACCCTCGGCCTCCACCCGCAGCACCGTCAGCTCCTCCTCGCCGGGTTGGAGCCGCCACTGCGGGAACAGCAGCCGCGCGGTCAGGTCGATCGGCCGGACCCGCACCCCGCCGACCTCGATCGGCTCGCTCGACAGCAGCCCGAGGTGCCGCAGCACGCGCATCTTCTCGATGTGCCCCGGCCAGCGCAGCGTCTGTTCCTTGAGGAACGGGGCGTGGATCGTGTCGAGCAGCGAGCGCAGCCCGTCGGTGTTGAACGCCTCGACGGTGCCGACCCCGGGAATCTCGACCAGCGACGGCTCGCTCAACGCCTCGCGGACCACGAGGTCGCCGTGCTCGATGAATCGCGCGGGCCGGGTGTATTCCTCGATCACATCGATCGGCGAGAACACCGCGCCGTACTCCCAGGGCCAGCGCCGGACCGCGGGCAGCCCGCCGACGAGGATCCGGACGCTTTCGAGCCGGTCGAGGCGGGCCTGGGCGCGTCCGCAGAACAGGTTGGAGAGGCCGGGGGCGACGCCGCAGTCGACGACCGCGGTGACCCCGCGCTGGCGGGCCAACCCGTCGAGCGTCCGGGCATCCTCGGGCATGAACGAGATGTCGACCACGTCGCGGCCGGCCTCGAGGACGGCGCGCAGGACGGACAGGCCGAGGAACCCGGGCGCGGCGCCGACCACGAGGTCGAACCCGCCGCAGAGGTTCCACACGGCGCCGGCATCGGCCAGGTCGGCCCGCGCCGTGCGCACCGGCAGCCGGCGTCCCAGGTCGGCCAGGACCGACTCGTCGCGGTCGACCACCGTCACCTCGTGCTCGCCGTCCGCGGCGAGGTCGCGCGCAATGATGCCGCCGACCAGGCCGCCGCCGAGGACTCCGATCCGTGCCATGCGCCTGCTCCCCGGGCGACCCGATCGGGGCCGCCGGGGCACATCGTCCGTCGGGGCGCGCGGCAAGTCAACGGTGCAACGGCCGTCCGCGGACGGCCGTCCGGGACGCCTACGGCGCGACGGGCGGGTAGTAGCCCGGCGGCATCGGGCCCGGAAGGGGCGGGGGCGGCGGGACCGTCCGCGGCTCCGGGCGGCGCCGCCGCCGCGCGAGGTGCAGGGCGACGCCGGCGGCGGCGAGACCCAGTCCGGCCGCCAGCACCCCGGTCACCGGCGCGACGGCCCGCCGTCCGATCCGCTCCGCCATCTCGCCGACGACGCGGATGCCGGCCGCCTGCGCGAAGGAGGGGTCTCCGCGCCGTTCCGCCGCCGCACGTTCCGCCGCCAGCTCCTCCTCGAGGATCCGGAGTCCCCGCGTCGTGGCGGCGGGGACCACGGCGAGGTAGGTCGTCGCGGCGACCGCCGACACGATCCCGACGTGAACCAGCACGCGCGGCAGCGAGCGCGCGTTGATCAGGGCGATCAGAACGAGCATCAGCGCCAGCGCGCCGAGGCCGATCCACCGGGCCATCGCCGCCTGGCGCAACGCCCGCCGGACCTCCTGCACCTGCGGAGACGCCTCGACCGAGCCCGGCGTCGCGCCGCCCAGCGACAGCAGCCAGGTCAGGTTCACCACGTCGGGCACCTGGGCCATCGCCCGATCGATTTGTCCCCGGTAGCGGCGCAAGGTGCGCTGGAAATCGCGCGCCGCGCTGCGGCACTCGCGCCCGCCGTCCACCGCGTCGCACATTTCGACGCCGTGCCGGCCCGCCTCGTACAGCAGGTTCGTCAACCGCTCCTTCACCCCCGACAGATCGATCCGCACGGTGTCCTCGCCTCGCTCGAGAAAGTCCGCCATGCTCCGGTGCGCCGTCCCGACGGTCTCGTAGAACCACTCCTCCGTGATCACCGCCTCGAGCTGCGCGCGGGTTTGGCCGATCACGAAGTCGGCGAACACCGGGTCCTCCGGGCGGTCTCGGATCTCTGCCCGCACGATCGCCTCCAGCGTGTCGAGCGCCGCGGTGCGGGCGTCGGCCGCGCGCAGCGTCTCGACCACGGCCCGGGTGTCGAGCGGAAACCGCGCGATCGAATCGAGCAGGAAGAAGGCGACGAAGCCGACGAGGAACAGCAGTCCGAAGAAAAGAGTGCCCACCACCCGCATCCAGGGTTCTCCCGCGCTTCGATCCCTTCGCCGCGGGCGGAGGGCTCCGCCCCCGAAGCGTCGCCGGACAACGCTACGCCGTCGCCGCGCGGGGGACAAGACCCGCCGCCGGCCCCGGACCGGCCGAACTGCGCTAGGATGCGACCCCGTGGGCGAACCGTTTCCCGTCCTGTGGAGCGGAGCGGGGCTGCTGGCGATCGACAAGCCGCCGGGCCTGCCCGTGATCCCGGCGCGGACCGGCGATCCCGAGGCGTGCGTCCGGCGGAGGCTCGAGGCGGCGCTCGGCGAACGGCTGTGGGTGGTCCACCGGCTCGATCGCGACACCTCCGGCGTCCTGCTTCTGGCCCGCAGCGCGGACGCCCACCGCGCCGCGAGCACGGCCTTCGAGCGGCACGAGGTGCGGAAGTGGTATCTGGCGTTCACGCGCGGGGCGCCGGAACACCCGAGCGGTACGATCGGGACGCCGCTGCACCACGCCCGCAAGGGGAAGATGCGCCCCGCCGCGCCGGGCGAGCCGGGGGCGCTGCCGGCGCAGACCGAGTACGACGTGCGGCGGCGCTGGAACCCACCCGCCGTCGCGGTGGCCCTCATCGAGGCCCGCCCGCGCACCGGTCGCCAGCACCAGGTCCGCGTGCATCTTCGCGCCGCCGGCGCTCCGTTGCTGGTCGACCCCCTCTACGGCGGCGCGTCCCGGATCACCGCCGCGGACCTCGGCCTCGAGGGAGACGACGTGCTGGTCGCGCGGCTGACGCTGCACGCGGCGCGGCTGGAGTTCGTTCCTCCCGGCGCGGCGGAGACCGTGCGGGTCGAGGCGCCGCTGCCCGCCGACCTGGCGGGACTCGTCGCCCGGCTGGATGCGGCAGCGGATGCGGCGGCGGGCTTGACGGGGCGCGGACAAGGGATATGAATCGGGGCGACGGAGTCGGACCATGCCTCGCGCGCCATCCCCGATCCTGTTCCTGGCGACGCTCGTCGCGGCCGGAGGCTGCCGCCAGGCCGCCGTCCCGGCGGCGTCGGGCGACGTCCCCGCCGGCGTCTCGGTCGGCTCCGCGCATGCGCCACCCGCCCCGCCGCCCGGTTCGCCGCCGGCGGCCGCGGCGGATTCCCGGGAGGACGCGGCGCCGGCGACGACCACCGCCGAACGGTTCCGCTGGACCGAAACGCCGACGCTCGAGGCGATCCCGGACGCGCCGGTGGCCGGCGAACTGCACGGCGCGCCGTTCCCGGTGGCCCAGGTGCTGTTCGAGACGGGGCGGCACGAGTGGCGGATGTACTTGCTCGAAAAGCCGTTGCCGGACCCGACCGCGGCGATCGAAGGGCTGCGGTTCCTGCGCGTGGACCTCCCCTCCGACCCGGCCGCGGGCTCGGTGCAGCGCCATCCGCTCGCCTACGGCGGCGCGCTGTTCCACGTCGATGTCCCCGGCGAGCCGGGCGACTTCACGCTGTGGACCGCGGACAACGCCTGGGTGCTCGAATTGACCGAGTGGAACGTGGCGCCGTGGGACCCGGCGGGACCGGAGGTGCAGGTCGCCGGACGCGCGGCGGGCCGGGTCGCCGTCTGCTACCGCGGCGGCGGCAACTACCGGAACGCCTGGGTCGCCGGGACGTTCGCGGGGGCGATCGTGCGCTACACGCGGGAGCCGCGGTTCGAACGCGGCTGTCCGGTGGCGCCGGCGGGAGGGTGACGATGCTGGAGACGATCTACAAGCGGCGCAGCATCCGCGCGTTTCATCCGGACCCGGTGCCGGAGGCGACTTTGCGCGAACTGATTCGCGCGGCGATGCACGCGCCGTCCGCCGGCAACGAGCGGCCGTGGCAGTTCGTGATCGTGGACGATCGGGACCTGCTGCGCCGCGTGCCGTCCGTCCATCCCTACGCCGCGATGGTCCCCGCCGCGCCGGCGGCGATCCTGGTCTGCGGCGACCTGCAACTGGAGACGCACGAGGGGTTCTGGGTCCAGGATTGCTCGGCCGCCGTGGAGAACCTGCTCCTCGCCGCCACCGCCCACGGCCTCGGCGCCGTGTGGCTCGGCGTGCATCCGAGACGGGACCGGGTCGAGGGACTCCGCAAGCTGCTCGGGCTGCCCGACCACGTCGTCCCGCTCGCCCTGGTTCCGATCGGCAGGCCGGCCGAGGAACCGGCGCCGGAGGATCGGTTCGAACCGGAAAAGATCCACCGCAACGGATGGTGACCGGTCGGGTGGGGCAGGGCGAGAGGATGCCGATGGAACCGTCGAGCCGCTCGTCGCCTCCGGCCGACCTCCGACCCGGCGCGCGGACCGCGCCGCCGGACCCGCCGGGGCCGCTGTCCGCGGACCTCGAGGCCGCGGCGCTGCGCGTGCTCCGTGGGACGTGGGCCGACCTGAACCGCAGCCTGTTCGACGCCCGCCTGCGGCCGCCCGCCCTCGAACTCACCGACGACCGGAGTCGCCTCGGCGCCTGGCGACGGGAGTCGCGAACCATCGCCCTGGCCCGCCGGCTCCTCGGCGAGTTCGGTTGGGGCACCGTCGTCGAAGTGCTCAAGCACGAGATGGCCCACCAGTTCGTCGACGAGGCGCTCGGGTTGCACGACGAGCCGGCCCACGGTCCGGCGTTCCGGAAGGTCTGCGAGGAGCGGGCGATCGATATGCGGGCCGCCGGCCGCCCGTCGCCCGGCGCGCCGGCGACCGGGACGCGCGAGCGGGTGATCGAACGCGTCGCGCGACTGCTGGCCCTGGCCGAGAGCCCGAACGAGCACGAAGCGCGGGCGGCGGCCGCCGCCGCCCAGCGGCTGATGCTGAAGTACAACATTGAAGAAATCCGCTCGGCATCTGAACGGAACTACGGTTTTCGACATGTCGGACGGATCAGCGCCAGGACCGACGAGCCCCGGCGGCTGCTGGCCAACATCCTGTCGGAGCACTACTTCGTCGAGACGATCTGGGTGCCGGTCTGGCGCGTCCGGGAGGGAAAACGGGGAGTGGTGCTGGAGCTGTGCGGCACCGAGGAGAACCTCGAACTGGCCGAGTACGTGCATTCGTTCCTCGAGGGCACGGCGGAGCGGCTGTGGGACGAGTACCGGCGGGCGGGTCGCGCGTGGAGCAACGCCGAGCGGCGGACGTTCCTGGCGGGCGTGATGGCCGGGTTCCGCGAGACGCTCCGGGCGCAGGGAACGGCGAGCCGGGAGGAGGGGCTGGTCTGGGTCGGCGATCGGGACTTGAAGCGCTACCTGCGCCGGCGGTACCCGTACGTGCGGCACACTCGCCACGCCGGTTCGCCGCGGACGGCGGCCTGGTCGGACGGGCAGGCGGCGGGGCGGGAGATCGTCGTGCACCGCGGGATCCACGAGGGCCCCGCGGGGCGCGAGCGGCCGCTGCTGCCGTCCCGTCGGGGTTGAGGCGGGGATTCCTGCGGCGGGTTCGAACAAGGAGGTGTTCGGATGGGGACTCGAGGGGCGCGTGCGGCGGCGGCAATCCTGGCGTGGGCGGCGGTCGCGCGGTGTTCCGAAGACGCCACGCCGGTGCTGGACGCATCGCGGGACGACGGCCGCGAGACGGCGGAGGGAGGCGAGATCCCCGCGGACGTCCCGGATACCGCGCCGGAGGCGGATCTCGACGTCGAACCGGACGCGGTGCTCGATTGCGACGCGAGGTTCTCCTTCGACCCGCCGGTGTGGCGGGAGGGAACGCCGGTCCTGGTTTCGGTCACCGACACGCCCGGCTACACGAACGTGGAACTGCGGCTCGCCGGGCCCGGCGCGCCCTCGGCCGCCTGGGTCGGGGTGACCGGGTCGGGACCGTACACCTGGAGTTGGCGCGTGACCGGACACGCCGCCGGGGTGCTGGAACTGGCGTTCCACGCCGACCCGGACGCCGTGCGGTTGGCGTCCTGCCGCGTGCGGGTCGAGCCGGGCGGAGGCGCCGACGCGGATGCCGACGCCGATGCGGATGCGGACGACGGGGGGCCGTGCGTGCCGCGTTGCGACGGCGTGCCGTGCGGCGGGGACGACGGCTGCGGTCACCCGTGCTCCGGGAGCTGGCGGGACGAGCACGGCGCGGTGAGCGACTGTCGTTCGCCGGGCGACTGCGGCTGCGGCGTCGAGGACAACGCGAACATGGAGTGCATCGCCAGCGGCCTGTGCCGCGTCCGCTGTTCGTGCGATTGCCTGCCGCCGCAGGACGTGCCGGCCTCCGCCGTCGCCGGACTGGATCGCTCGGCGGCCTGCGCCCTGGTGTTCCGCGAGAGCGGCGACCCGACGGTCTGGGACGCGTCCACCGGGACGCCCCTGTGTCCGCTGGGCTACGACCCGGTCGGCGCCGCGCGGTGCAGCGAGTGCCCGCCGTGCCACCGCAACCATCCCCCGGAATGCGGGTGGGCGGAGTGGTGCACCTGCCGCGACCCGCGGTGGGTCGAGGGATACCGCGCGGAGTGCTGCGCGGCCGGCGGCGAATTCTGCTTCTGACGCGGGCTCCGCCGCCGCGGGTCTCGAACCCGACCGCGGTCTTCCCGCCGGAACGCGCGACCATGGCGGCGCGCCGCGGGCGCCGGCCGGCGCTGCGCTCCGCCTCGCCGTCCGGACCGGCGACGCCCGGTCGACCCGCGACGACCTCTCCCGCAATCGGGGAGGCGACGACCCCGCGCGGCCGCGCCGCGTCGAGTTCGAACCCTACCGGCATCCGTGCGGAGCAGGACGAGGGTGCCCTCGGCTGCGAAGGAACAGGGTCCGTGATGTTCGGGTTCAGGCTGCGGCGGGTTGCACCTCCACCTTGTAGCCGAGGGCCTCGATGCGGCGCTTGAGACGCCGGACGACGTTGCTGCGGTCACGCCGGTCGAAGTAGTCGGTACCGAGGTCGTGGAAGGGTTTTCCGTCGCGCAGCATGAAGTAGGCGGCGGTGAGCATCGAGGCGGCGACCGCGACGACCGCCTTCTTGGCGCCACGGCGGGCCTTGAGGCGCTGGAACTGGGCCCGGAAGTAGGAGCCCTTGGCGCAGGCGGCGGCCCACGCCGCGGTGACGAGCATGGTCTTGAGCCACGGCGCTCCCTTGCGCAGTCGAGTGGACCGTCGCTTGCCGGCGCTCTCCTCCATTCGCGGGCAGAGGCCCGCCCACGAGACCAGATGTCCCGGCGTTGGGAACCGCGCCATGTCGAGCCCGATCTCGGCCACGATCGCCTGGGCGACCGTGTCGCTGATCCCCGGCATCGTCGTCAGCCGCTCGACGTCGGCGCGAAAGGGACGGATGAGCCCCTCGATCTGCGCCTCGACCCGGGCGATCCCGCGCTCGATCGCCTCGATTTGCTCGAGGTGCAACCGCAGCAGGAACCGGTGATGGTCGCTGACCAACCCACGCAGTCCCTCGAGGAGCCGCTCCCGCGGCGCCTTGAGCTTGCCGGTGGTGCACGCCAGGAGCTTCTCCGGGTCGGTCTCCCCCGCGATGAGGGCCCGCAGGATGGCCCGGCCGCTGGTGCCCAAGATGTCCGAAACCACCCCGGTGATCTTGATGTTGGCGTCCTCCAGCGTCTTCTCGATCCGCAACGTGTGCCGCGACATCTCGCGCGCCAGTTGCTTGCGCGTCCGCGTCAGGTCGCGCAGCGCCTGGATCGACGTCGGCGGCACGAAGCTCGCGCGGATCAAGCCGTGGGCCAGCAGGTCCGCCAACCACCGCGCATCGCTCACGTCGCTCTTACGCCCTGGAACGTTGCGGACGTGCGCGGCATTCGCCAGCACCAGCTCGAACCGCCCCTCCAGCACGTGCCAGACCGGCTTCCAGTACACGCCCGTCGCTTCCATGGCGACGTGCGTGCAGCCGTGCTGCTCGAGCCAGTCGGCCAGCCGCAGCAGGCCAGACGTGGTCGTCGCGAACTTCTCCGTCTCGTGGTGCACCGCGGCACCGACCGGCCATCGTGCACACGCCACGACCACCTCCATGTGCACGTCGAGACCGGCGCATCGCTCATGCAGAACTTCCATCTCCACCTCCTTCTGCAGTCGGAAAACGTGCCGGCGTGGAGCCTCGAACGCGAAATGCTGCGAAGCGTGCTCCGGGGGCGGACCGAAGTCCTGCCCCGTGGCGACAACTCGGGGTGCTTCTACGGCTCCGGGTCCATCTTGACAACGGGCTCGCGGCAGCAAGACGTGGACGACCTCTGGCCGACACGCGCGAAGCATAGCCTGTTCCATCCCTCGGGGTCCGCCGAAGGCGGATGGACATCTTGACAGTTTGGCCAATCGGCAATAAACGTCCTCCCGCGTGGAGGCGCTCCCGTGACCGACCTGGACAGGAACGCTCGACGACTTCGCGAGATCCTCGGCCTGGCGACCGAGCCGGTCGCGGCGTCGCCGCGGGAGGACCGATGCCGGTGCCCCTGCGAAAGCGGATGCGCCGGCGGGCGCCAGTGGTGGAGGACGCGATGACGCGGATTGACCTGCAACCGGCGGCGGGACTTCCGGCCCAACCCGCTGCGGCGAGAGTCCTGCTCGAAGAACCGCACGTGCGCATCCGGCGGATCGACCTGGCCGCCGGGGGCGGAATCCCGCCGTGCCGGATGCACGACGACGTCGTCTTCGTGGTGCTGGCCGGACGTGTGCGCTTCCGGTCGGAAGGCGACGAAACGGTGGTCGGTGCGCCCGGGGCGGTGTACGTGCCGGGCGGCGCCACCGAGCGGAGCATGGACGCGCCGGCCCCGTCGATCGTCCTGGCCGTGCAGGTGCGGCGGCCGCCGGAGGCCGCGGAAACGGGCGGTTCCGCCCGATGATTGTCCTGTTCGCCGTCACGGCCGCGGCGCTGGCGGCATCCCTGCTGGCCGACCGCCGGAAGACGCTGGCCGGCGTGCGCCAGGGGTTGGCGCTGTTCCTGTCGGTCCTGCCCGCGCTGGCCGGCGTCCTGGCGGGCGTGAGCCTGCTGCTGGCGGCCGTCACGCCCGCGATGCTTCGGGACGTTCTTGGCGGCTCCGGCCCGATCCCGTTCGTCGTCGCTCTGCTGGTGGGCAGCGTCGCTCTGATGCCCGGCTTCATCGCCTACCCGCTGGCCGCGGTGCTCCGGGCCAACGGCGCGTCGGACCCGGTGCTGGCGGCGTTCATCACGACCCTGATGATGGTCGGCGTCGCGACCTTGCCGGTCGAGGCACGGTTCCTCGGTTGGCGGATCGCCCTCTGGCGGAACACGCTGGCGTTCGTCGGCGCCGTCGCGGTGGCGATCGGCATGGCGGCGGTGCTGGGACGAGCGGTGGACGTTTCCGTCGCTCGTGGCCGGCCCGGATGGCGCCGTGGGTGCTTCCGGCGGTCGCCCTGGCCCTCTGGGCCGGGTCGGCGGCGTCCGGTTCGGGGGACTACGGTCGTCGCGTCGGCGCGAACCTGGGCGAGTTCACGATCGAGATGGCGTCGTTCCTTCCCGCGATGTTCCTGCTCGTCGGGCTGTTCGATGTCTGGGTCCCGCGGGCGACGATCGAGCGGCACCTCGGTCGGGGGTCCGGTGCGGCCGGCGTGTTCTGGGTCGTGCTGCTGGCGACGTTGCAGGCCGGGCCGCTGTACGCGGCGTTCCCCGTGGCGGTCGCGTTGTGGCGCAAGGGGTGCACGCCCGCCAACGTCTTCATCTACCTGGGCGCGTTCTCGGCGCTGAAGGTCCCGATGCTGACCTTCGAGGTCGGGTTCCTGGGCTGGGGGTTCTCGCTCGCGCGCACGGCGCTGAGCCTGCCGGTCTTTGTGGTGTTGGGCTACCTGCTCGAACGGCTGCTGCCCGCCGGCCTCGAACTGCCGGGTGCGGGCGGGGCGACGCCCGGATCAGGAGCGGGAAAGGAGGATGCATGTCGGTCATCACGATGAACAAGCGGTTCGAGGATGTGGCGGGCCTGTTGCAGGCCCGCCCGGAGCTGCCGGTGGTGGTGCTGGGCTGCGACAAGTGCGCCAAGACCAGCAAGACCGGCGGTACGGCGGAGGTGCGCGCGATGCGCGAGCGGCTCCGCGGCGCGAAGCTGGCGGTGCGCGAGGTTCCCGGGCTGGTCGACGCCGTCGAGGAGGGACTGTGCGATCCCCAGGCGGTGCCGGCGCGCCTGCAGCCGCTCGCGGCGGAGCCGCCCTGCCAGATCCTCGTGCTGTCGTGCGGCGCCGGCCTGAAGTGCGTCCGGGACGTGGTGCCCGGGGCGCGGCTCGTGCCCGGCCTCGACACGCTCGGGCCCGGGGTGAAGGGCGAACTGGCCTGCCTGGCCTGCGGCGACTGCCGCTTCGACGACGGCGGTTGCCGCCGGCTGGAACTGGCCGAGGAACAGGCGCGTCGGCTGGCGGCCGGCTACGCGGCGGCAGCGCGCCGGGGACCGGACGATGGTTCCTGACGGACGGACAGGCCCGGACGAGGACGGGCGGCGCGGCCGGCGGTTTGTTCTTGTCGATATGGCCACCTCACCATATGCTTCGCTTCGACGAGTATCGCCCCGCCGAAGCCGCGCGCGGGGATCCGCCGGGTCCGGGAAGACGTCCGGAACGCCGGGTCGGCAGCGGGAAGGGAGCGGAACGGATGATCAAGGGCAGGCTGCGCAACATCGCCGTGCTGCTGTCGGGGTTCGCCGGATTCCTCCTCGTCGCCTGCAACGGCGATTCCTCGACCTCCGACGCGGCGGACGATGCCGGCATCGACGCGGCGGACGCGGCGGCGGAGGCCGACGTTGCGGAGGACGTCCCCGATGCGCCGGCCGACGAGGCCGCTGCCGCCGACGAGGTGGGCCCGGAGGACGTCGCGGAGGCCGAGGACGCGGTCCCGGACGTCGTGGAAGACGTGCCCGACGCTCCGGGCGACACCGCGGACGTCCCCGCCGACGCGATCGCCGACGTCGGGGAGGATGCAACCGACGCTCCGGCCGATGCCGTGGAAGAGACGGCGGACGGCGCCGACGATCGGCCGCTGCTGCCCTGTCCGGACGACATGGTCCCGAGCGGCGCCGTCTGCATCGACCGCTACGAGGCCTCGCGGCCCGACGCGACGGCGACCTTCGCCGGGACGGACGAATCGCGGGCGACGAGCCGGCCGGGCGTGCTCCCCTGGGCCGTCAACCCGATGAGTTCCGCGGCCCTCGCCGCCTTCGAGGCCGCCTGCACCGCCGCCGGCAAGCGCTTGTGCCGCGTGGACGAATGGCAGGCCGCCTGTCGCGGCCCGTCCGATTTGCCGTTCGTCTACGGCTCCACCTTCGATCGCGAGACTTGCAACTGCGTCGACACGTTCTGCGACGACTACTGCGCCGATCACGGCATTCCGGCGGGCGAATGCGACACGGCCCCGGATTGCGGCTACCGCTACTACTGCCTGCGGATGCTCCCGACGGGCTCGATGCCCGGCTGCACCAACGAACTGGGGCACTTCGACATCAACGGCAACGTCTGGGAGATCGTGCGGTCGAGCACCGACGCGCGGGGCTACGAGGTCCGTGGCGGGGCGTTCAACTGCGCGATGGCGTCGTTGCGGGTTAGCTGCACCTTCAACGCCGGCTGGCTGGACCTGTTCGCCGGCTTCCGCTGTTGCAAGGATCGGTGAGGAGGGCATGGTGCGAACGGCCGGACCGGCTTTCGGTTTCGCGCTTGCCGCGGCACTGACTGCGGGCTGCGCGGCGGAGCCGGCGGCGGGGCCGGTCGTCGCGGCGGAGCCGGCGGCGGGCGAGGCGCAGGGGGTCTGTCCGCCGTTCCCGCTGCGCGACGAGGACGGCAACGCGATCGACCCGGTGCACGGCGTCAACGCGGACCGGCCCTACTCCCCGCGACGCACCTGCGGCGGGGAGGGGTGTCACGACTACGATCGGATCACCGAGGGGTTCCACTTCCAGCAGGGCCGGGGCGAGCCGGTCCCGGCGTCGATGGCCGCGCGCTACAACTGGGTCACCTCGCCGGGAAACTACGGCGGCACCTGGTGCTCGCCGGCGCCGCTGTACCGGCAGCTCGCGCCGAAGCACAACGCCGACGCCCGGATGATCGACATGACGTCGTTCGACCGACATGACGTCGTTCGACTTCGTGACGGCGACCTGCGGCAACTGCCATCCGGGCGGCGGGCCGCTGGAGTTCGACCGCGACGGCCGGCGCTACGATGCCTGGATGCGGGACCCGGCGTCGGGGCTGACCGTCGGCGGCGAGAACAACCTCGACGGCGACTACTACAAGGCGCGCTGGTCGGAGACGGGCGTGGATCGAGGCCGACTGCCTGCTCTGCCACATGCCCGAGTACGACTACGCGAAGCGCAACGCCCAGCTCGCGGCGCTCAACTTCCGCTGGGCCGCCACCGTGGGGGCCGGATTCGGCAGCGTGACCGGAAGCGTGAAGGACGGGGAGAAGCCCGTCGTGGCCTACGATCCGGCCCGGTTCGACGCGGAGGGCAACGTTCGCGTGCACATCGCGCCCGAGCCGCGCAACGAAACCTGCCTGCACTGCCACGCCAAGCCCGGCTGGAAGAAGCGCGGCGCCGCGTTCTCCGCGCGCACCGACGTGCATCTCGCGGCCGGACTGCGCTGCGTCGATTGCCATGCGCCCGGCCGCCGCGCGGCGGACCCGCGGATCCGCGGACGCGAGGTCCACCAGTTCGGCAAGGGCGACGATCCCTCCGGCCGGGTGCGCGACGACCTCGACGACACGGTGCGCTCCTGCGAGAGCTGCCACCTCGACGGCTGGCACAACGCGCCGCGCGCGACGCACGAATGGCTGCCGCCGCTGCACCTGGACCGGCTGGCCTGTCCGACCTGCCACATCCCGACCCGCGCCGTGAAGAGTGCGCTGGTACAGGCCAGCGATGTCTACAACCCGGCCCCGCGAATCTCGCCGCCGCCCAAGCGCATCTGGACCTTCTCCGACCAGGAAATGACGTTCTGGAACCACTACGGCGAACTCGACCTCTTCACCCAGGCCGACCAGCCGACGAACGTCACCCGGCCCACCCTGTTCCGCTACAAGGGGAAGATCTGGCCGGGCAACCGGGTGCACAGCACGTGGGTCGGCTACGAGGAACCCGGCAAGCCGGGGTTGAACCAACTCTTCATGAAGGACTTCTTCCAGATGTGGACGCAGCACCGGGCCGAACCGACGACCAGGTACCCGGAGCTGGCGAAGATCGCCGACGACAACGGCGACGGAACGCTCGAGGTGAACCGCCCCGAGGAGATCGACGCGCTGCTGGCGGCGACCAGGGCCTACCTGGCGGCCACGGGCTTCCCGCTGGAAGGGAAACGGCTGGTCTGGGTTTCGGACGACCGGGCCTATTACTCGTCGACGGAATCGAAGGTTCTGCCGCGCGAGGAGTGGGAGACGACGGCGTACGCTTCGGTCCACAAGTTCTCCCACGACGTGGCGCCGGCCCGCGCGGCGCTGGGCGCCGGGGGATGCACCGATTGTCACCGGGTGGAATCGCCGTTCTTCCTGGGCGCCGTGCTGGCGGAGCCCTTCGCGGGCGAAGAGGCGCGTCCGGGCTGGATCCCGAATCACGCGGTCCTCGGCCTTTCGTCGTTCTGGGTCTGGCTTGGGGCGGTTCGCGAGCAGTGGCTCAAGCCGGCCGTGTATCTGCTGACCGCCGTACTGATGCTGCTGTTCGCCGCGCTGGGGATCCGGCGACTCGCGGTCGAACGGCTGGGTCTGCCGCTGCGGCAGGCGTCGCGGATGGCCGGGACGGTCGTCGCGACGGGTCTGGCCCTGCTGGCCGGGTTGCTGGCTTCCGGCGAGTGGCTCCCGTACGTCCTCGTCCGCCGTCTGACGCTCGATGCCAACCACGCCTGGACGTCGCTGCTCGCGCTGGCGCTCGCCGGTGCCACGGTCCTGCTTCGGCCGGCCGGGTCGGGCTTCTTGCGACGCGCCCGGCGAATCCTGGGGTTCGTCACGGCCGTCGCCGTCGGGCTGGCGCTTCTCTGCGGCGCGTTGATGTTCCTCAAGCTCGACGCCATCGCCGACCTGACCCGGTTGGCGTATTCCGGTCTGGAACTGGGTGTGCTGGTCGCGCTGGCAGCGGGCGCGGCTTCGCTGGGAACCCGGCTGGTGCAGACGGATCCCGGATTCGGCGCCGACCGGGCTGCGGATGGGCCGGCCGGTTCGACGAGGGGGGGTGACACCGTCCCTCGCGGTGCCGTCGTCCCGTCCGTGCAACCTCTGGTCTTCGTTGGTGGAGCTGATGGGATTCGAACCCACGGCCTCTAGAGTGCGATTCTAGCGCTCTCCCAGCTGAGCTACAGCCCCACGGCCGGAGGCGCAGTATATCCGGGGCCGTTCCCCAAGCAAGCGAAAAGAGCGTCGAGCGGGGGCGCGGGCTCGGACGGTCGGCGGGCTTTCGTCGGCGACCGAGTTCGGCTAGGTTCCCGGCGGCGAGGACGGGGCGACCCGTCGGGAGTCGGACGGCGTGTCCTGCGAAGCGATGTTCCAACCAACCCGCGCGCGGCGGGCGTCCCGGCGGTCGGCCGTTCCGGCCGTGCCTCAGGAGGTCTAGAGGATGTCGCGCGATCCGACCCTCGTCGGGGAGGGCGGGACCGCACCCGCTCCGGCGGCCGCCGGAGGCGGGCCCGGGGCGGAACGACCGTCGGAGCCGGCGATCGTCCTGGCGCACAAGGCCGGAGCCGTGGTGATGGGCCGGATCGCCGCGGCCGCCGCCGAGGTCGTGCTGCCGATCCTGATGGTCCATCTGCTGGACAAGGTGTCGGTCGCCGTCTTGGCCTACCTGCTGCTGCTCTACGGGACCGTCGCGACGATCGCCGCGACGGGCCTTCCCGAGAGCGTGCTGTACTTCCTGGTCGGCCTGACGGCGGACGAACGACGCTCGACCGTGCGCCGCATCGGCCTGGCGCTGGCGGGCATCGGCGTCCTGGCGGCGGTCGGGTTCCTCGCCTACTGGGTCGTCGGTCGCTGGACGGGCGGCGGCGTCGCGGTCGACTATCTGCCGTGGCTGATCCCCTACGTGCTGGCCGACCTACCGGTGCGGTTGATGCCGCACCTGCTGGTGGCGGAGAACCGGCACCGGTGGTCGGCCTGGTGGTCGGCGGGCGATTCCGGCGCCCAGCTCGTGGCGGTGCTGGTCCCGGCCGCGCTGGGGTTGCCGCTGTGGGTGCCGCTGGCGGCGCTGACGGGACTGTCGTTCGGCAAGCTGGCGGCGCTGGTCGCCGCGGTGCGGCGGTTCTACCCGCGCACGTCCCGGGCGCGGGCGCCGTCGCCGGTGTCGGCGGGCGCCATCCTGCGCTACGCCCTGCCGCTCGGCCTGTCCGAGATCGCCTCGATCCTGAACCAGCGGTTCGATCGCTTCCTGGTGATGGGGGTCTTCTCGGAGGAGCAGTTCGCCGAGTACTTCGTCGGGGCGTGGCAGATTCCGGTGATCACGATCATCCCGTTCGCCGTGGGGAACGTGCTGATGCCCCGGCTGGCGGAGTTGTACCGGGAGCGGCGGGGCGGCGACGCGCTGGCGCTGTGGCACCGGTCGATCGAGAAGGTGTCGCTGATCATCCTGCCGTTCGCGGCGGTGTTCCTGGTGGGGGCCGAGGAGACGATCGGGCTGTTGTTCGGCGCGGACTACGCCGCCGCGGCGCCGGTGTTCCGGATCTACACGCTGGTGATGCTCGGCCGCGTGGCCGCCTACGGGAACGTGCTGGCGGCGGCCGGTCGCACGCGCGCGGTGCTGACCGCGACGACGGCGGGCCTGCTGGCGAACGTCCTGCTCAGCGTGCCGCTGGTCTACCTGGTCGGTTTCACGGGCGCCGCGTGGGGCACGGTGCTGGCCTTCGTCGTCATCGTCGCCTGGTACCTGCGGGAGGCGGGCAGGGCCAGCGGGGTGCCGTTCTCGCGGTCGTTCCCGTGGGCCGCCTGGGCCAGGGTGCTGCTGCTCGCCGCGGTCGCCGCCCTGCCGGCCCTGGCGTTCAAGCTTCTCGTGCCGGTCCCGCCGGGGCTCGGCCTGGCGGTCGAGGCGACCCTCGTGCTCGGCACCTACGCCGTCCTCGGCAGCGCGCTCGGCTTGATCCGCCGCGCGGACTGGGCCTACATTCGCGACTGGCTGACCTTTCGGGGGTTGCGGGGCGCCGAAGGGAGGGAGACGTGACCGAGCGGGAAGTCCCGCGGCCGATCACGGCGCACTACATCACGCCGGGCTACCTGGACCGGTCGCGCTGGATCGCCTACCAGCAGCAGTTCGCCCTGCTGCGCGCCGTCGACGCCCGCCGCATCCTGGAGATCGGCCCCGGTCCCGGCATCGTCACCGCCGCCCTCCGCGCCTGTGGCCTCGACGTCGTCACCGCCGACATCGACCGCGGGACGAGGCCGGACGTGGTGGCCGACGTCCGGCGGCTCGACGAGGCGTTCCCGCCGGCCTCGTTCGACGCCGTGGCCGCCTTCGAGGTGCTCGAACACCTGACGCGCGAGGACGCGCGGGTCGCCCTGGACCGCATGGCCCGCGTTTCCCGCTCGCGCGTGGTGATCTCGCTTCCGTACACCGGTGTCACGCTGCGGTTCGTGGCGCGCCTGTTCGAGATCGACGGCGATCGCCCGCTGCGGATCGGCTGGCGCATCCCGGCCTTCTGGCGCTCGCGGCCGATGTGCGGCGAGCACCGCTGGGAGCCGGGTCTGCGCGGGTGCTCGCTGGCCAGCGTCCGGCGGATGTTCGAGGACGCGTTCGTCATCGAGCGCGAGGAGCGGCTGGTCGAGACGGGCGGACAAGTGTTCTTCGTTCTGCGGAAGCGGTGACCCCGGGGAGCCTTGATGCGCATCCTCTATGTCGCGCCCAACATCCTCGTGCCCGGCACGAACGGCGGCTCGACCCACGTGACGGAGGTGTCCCGGGCGTTGCGGCGGTTCGGCGAAGTGCTCGTCCTGGCCCGCCGCGGTTCCCACGGCCCCGGCGTCGTGCCGCTCGGGTTCGGCAACCCGCCGGTGCTGCGCCGCCTGCTGCCGTACCTCTACTACCCGACCGCCTTGCGCCTCGCCCGCGAGTTCCGGCCGGACGTGATCTACGAGCGGTTCTCGGCGCTGGGGCTGGGGGCGTTGCTGAAGCGCGCGCTGGGCGTTCCGATGGTGACCGCCGTTCTCGACTACTCCCTCAGCCCGCTGTCGCTCCGCCTGGCGGACCGCCTCGTGGCGACGGTGCCCGCGATCGTTCCCGAGGCCGGGCGGCACAAGACGGTCCGCGTGAGCTGGGGGGCCAACGTCGAGCACTTCCGGCCCGACGTCGACGGCGCTGCGGTGCGCCGCCGCCTGGGGCTCGAGGGCCGGGAGGTGGTCGGCTACACCGGCGCCTTCTACCACTGGCACGGCCTGGACCGGCTGGTCGAGGTGGTCGGGCGGCTGGACCGGCCCGGACTGCGCGTGTTGATGGTCGGGGACGGCGAGGAGCGGGGGCGGGTCGAAGCGCGGGTCCGCGCCGCCGGCCTCGCCGGGCGGTTCGTGTTCACCGGCCGCGTGCCCTACGCCGAGGTGCCCGCGTACGTCGCGGCGTGCGACGTCTGTCTGGCCGCCTACGAACCGGAGCGCCACGAGGCCACCCGGCGTCTCGGCACGCTGGTGTTCGACCCGCTCAAGATCTTCGAGTATCTGGCGGCGGAACGGCCGGTGATCGTCAGTCGGTCCGCGAACCTGGAAGAGCTGTTCGCGGACGGGGAGCATGTGAAGATGGTGAGGGCCGGTGATGCGCGGGATCTCGCGGAGGCGATCCGCGGCCTGCTGGACGACCCGGAAGGGGCCCGGCGGATGGCCCGCCGCGGCCGGGAACGGGTCCTCGAACGGTTCACCTGGCAGCGTCACGCCGAACAACTCCACGGCCTGTTCGCGGAGTTGATCGCCGCGGACGCGGGCGCCTCCGCCGCCGCGGCGGGCGCGGGAGCGGACGGCGGCGCCGCCGGCGCATCGCCTGCGGGGGACGCTGGCCGCGGCAACCCGCCGCCCAGGGACGGCGGCGCCGGGAAGGAACGGGGCGAAGGCCGCTGGCGCAGCGGCGGCTGCCTGATCGCCGTCGTCGCGCTCATCCTCGCGCTCGCCGTCACCGCGCTGGTGTACCGTCCGCCGCGTCCGTTGGCCTCCGGCAGCATGGCCGCCGCCGACGCCGGGCCGGCGGCGGTGGTGGTGGCGTCGAGCCGCGGGACGGTTCGCGCCGTGGCGCTCTCCCCCGACGGCACGCTCGCCGCCTCGGGCGGCGAAGGCGCCGTGAACGGCAGGCACGCGATCGAACTTCGGCGGATCCGCGACGGCCGGTTCGAGGACCGCGAGACGCCGTTCCGCACGCTGGACGGCCACGACGGTCCCGTGACCGGCCTCCGGTTCCTGCCGGACGGGTCGGCGCTGCTCTCGATCGGTCTGGACGGCCGGCTCCGCCGCTGGCGCCTGGAGGACGGCGCGCTTGCTGCCTCCGTCGAGCCGCCGGCGCCTGCGGCGCAGGACGCGCCGGGCGGCCTGCTGGCGCTGGCGGTCTCGCCGGACGGCCGGCGCGTCGCGGCCGGCGGCTGGCCGGGCGAAGTCCGCGTCTGGGACCTCGCCGCGCTCGATCGGGAGCCGCTGCGTTTCGAGCCGATGCGGGGGCTCGACGATCTGCCGAAGGACGCGCCCGCCGCCGGCCACCTCGAGGAGGTGCGGGGGCTCGTCTTCCCCCCCGACGCTCCGGAACTGCTGTTCTCGGCGGGCGGGGAGGGGCTGATCGTCGCGTGGAACCTCGCCGAGCGGCGCGCGGGGCGCGTGGTGAGCTTCGACGGCGTCACGCCGAAGGTGACCCAGGTGCGGTTGCGTTCGGCCAAGGACGGGTGGGACCGCGAGGGCGCGGCGATGGCGCTCGTCGAGGCGCCGGGCGGCGGGGGCGTGCTGGTTTCCGACTACCGATCGTGCGTCTACCGCGCCGATCTCACCGGACCGTGCCGCGGCTGGTGGGCGGGGACCGAGCTCCCGGCGGGGTCGGCCTGCCTGCGCCCGCTGCTCGACCGCAAGGCCTTCTGCGCCGGCCTCGACCGCCCGGTGACGGGCCCGGCGGTGGCGTTCCTGGCGATCGTGCCGTTCCCGGGCATCGACGGCGGGTTCGCCGGCATCGCGTCGAGCCACACCTTCCGCGTGTTGCGGAAGGGGGACAGCATGCCGTGGCGCGAGTTCGAGGGCGCCGTGTCGTGGGGCGACCAGTTCCTCTGCGCCGCACCGGCGGCGGCGCCGATCGTGCTGACCGGCTCGCGCGCCGGGCGGCTGGCGATCTACCGCTTCGAGGGCGGGGCGGTGTCGCCCGGCGTCGTCCTGTCCGACCAGCTGCTCTAGGCGCCGGCGGGAGCACGTCGCGATGCGCGTGATGCTCGATGCCCGGTATCTGGACACCCGCCCCGGCAACACCTACGGCGCGGGCGGGATCGCGAAGTACGTCCGCTCGCTGCTCGAACGCATGCTGGCGCTCGAACCCGACCTGCGTCTGCGGCTGCTGGTGCCGCCGGGCCGGCCCCGGCGCGTGGTGGAGGACGGGCGGGTCGAGGAGGTGGTCGTCGACATCCCGCCGCAGTCGTTGCGCACGCTGTGGTGGCTGTCGCGGCGCGTGCCGTGGGACGGGATCGATCTGTTCCACGCGCCGGCCAACGTCCTGCCGCGCGGCGTGCCGTGCCCCGCGGTCACGACCGTGCACGACGTGATGTGGGTCGCCGAGCCCGCGTTGTGCTCCAACTTCCTGCCCAAGCGGCTGGCCACGGGCCTGTACTACCGGCTCGGAATCGGCGAGGCGTTGCGCGGCTCGGCGCGCATCCTCACGGTGTCCGAGGCGTCCCGCGACGCGATCGCGGCGCTCGCCCCAAACCGGCGCGACGCGATCCGCGTGACCCGGCACGGCGCCGACCCGTTCTTCCACGCCGTCCCGCGGGAGGAGGCCGAGCGCCGGACCGCGGCGCTCGTTCCGCCCGGCGCGCCGTTCGTGCTGGTCGTCGGACAGGCCTCGCCGTACAAGAACCATCACCGGGCCGTCGCGGCGTTCCTCGCCGCGTTCCGCGCCGAGGACCCGTTCCGACTCGTGCTGGTGCGCCGGTTCACCCGCGTCGATTTCGAGATGAGCGCGCTGCTGGCGCGGCCGGAGGCGCGGCGCCGCGTGGTCGTCGTGCCGCAGGTCGATCGCGAGACGCTGCGCGACCTGTACGCGCGCGCTTCGATCTTCCTCTTCCCGTCGCTCTGCGAAGGATTCGGCCTGCCCCTGCTGGAGGCGATGGCGTGCGGCTGTCCGATCGTCACCTCGGGACGCGGCGCGACCGCCGAGGTGACGGGAGACGCGGCGCTGCACGTCAACCCGACCCAAACGGAAGCGATCGCCGACGGGTTGCGGCGGTTGGGGGGGGACGAGGAGTTCCGGCGGCGGCTGCGCGAACGCGGCCTGCGGCGCGTGGCGCAGTTCTCCTGGGACGCCGCGGCGCGCGGAACGCTCGAGACGTACCGCGAGGCGCTCGCGGTGCGGTAGCGGAGCCGCCGCCATCCCGCGGCGTCAGCGGCCGGCGCGGCGCAGGAGGAACAGCGCCTCGTGCGCCCACAAGTTCGGGGCGAGGCGCGCCAGCGGACCCGCCGGCCCGAGGTACCTCGCGTCCTGGACGGCCAACCCGAACTCGCGGATCGTCTCTTGGAAGTCGGCGATCGAGAGCTGGTGGATGTGGCCGGTGTCGTACCAGCGGTAGCCGTAGAGCAGCCGCCGGGGCATCCGGCCGCGCAGCAGCAGCTCGAGGCGATTGACGACGTAGGCGAAGTTGGGGAACGAGACGACCTGCCGCGGAGCGACGCGGCGCATCTCGCGCAGCAGCACCTCGGGGCGCATCACCATCTGCAGCGTGACGTTGCACACCGCGAAGTCGAAGGCGTCGTCGGGGATGTCGGCGAGCGGGGCATCGATCGTGCCGAGGGTGACGTGCAGCCCCTTGCCCCGGCACGCCTCGACGCCGCTCGGCGACAGCTCGATCCCACGCTCCTCGATTTGCCGGCCGTCCTTCAGCCGGCGCAGCAGGGTGCCGTCCCCGCAGCCGAGGTCGATCACCCGCGAGCGCGGCGGAATCCACCGTTCGATCCAGTCGTATTCCGGCCGGCGGCAGACCTCGTCGCGGTTCCAGACGTAGGCGCGGTTGTCTCGCATCGCTCGTCGCAGCTCCCGGCGGCCGGGCCCGCCCCGCGTCACGGCTCCTCGCGCAGCAGGTCGAGGAGGTACCGGCCGTAGTCGGTCTTGGCCAGCGGCGCCGCGAGCCGCTCGAGCTGCTCCGGCGTGATCCAGCGGTTGCGGAACGCCGTCTCCTCGACGCAGGCGATCATCAACCCCTGCCGCTGCTCGATCGTCTCGACGAACAGCGAGGCCTGGAGCATGGTGCGGCAGGTGCCCGTGTCGAGCCAGGCGAAACCGCGGCCGAGCTTCTCCACGCGCAGCGTGCCCTCCTCCAGGTAGCGTCGGTTCAGGTCGGTGATCTCGAGCTCGCCGCGCGCCGACGGACGCAGCGACTCGGCTTTCGCCGTGACGGTCCCGTCGTAGAAGTACAATCCCGTCACCGCGTACCGCGACCGCGGCCGCTCCGGCTTCTCCTCCAGGCTCAGCACCCGGTTCTCCCGGTCGAACTCGACCACGCCGTACTCCTGCGGCCGGTCGACCGGGTAGGCGAACACCAGCGCGCCGCGTTCGAGCGCCGCGGCGTGGCGCACGGTCGCCGAGAGCCCCTCGGCGTAGAAGATGTTGTCGCCCAGGATCAGCGCCGTCGGGTCGCCCGCGAGGAACTCCCGCCCGATCAGGAACGCCTGCGCGATCCCCCCCGGGTTCGGCTGCGCCGCGTATTCGATCGACACCCCCCACTGCGAGCCGTCGCCGAGCAGCCGGCGGAACCCGTCCTGTTCGTGCGGCGTGGTGATCACCAGGTAGCGCCGGATGCGCGCCAGCATCAGCACGCTCAACGGGTAGTAGATCATCGGCTTGTTGTAGACCGGCAGCAGCTGCTTGCTCGTGCCCCGCGTGATCGGGTACAGCCGCGTCCCGCTTCCGCCGGCCAGAATGATCCCCTTCTCGATCATGCGCCCCTCCCGCCGTAGTTGGTCTCGAGCCACCGGCGGTATTCCCCGGTGCGGACCTGATCGACCCAGGCCCGGTTCTCCACGTACCAGCGGACCGTCCGCCGCAGGCCGGTCTCGAAGGTTTCCTCCGGCGTCCAGCCGAGCTCGGTGGTGATGCGCGACGGGTCGATCGCGTAGCGCAGGTCGTGTCCCGGCCGGTCCTGGACGAAGGTGATCCGCCGGCGGACGGCGGCGGGATCGACCCCGCGGATCTCGGCGACCGCGTCGCAGATCGCCCCCACCACCTCGAGGTTCGTCTTCTCGCAGCGACCGCCGATCAGGTACGTCTCGCCCACCCGGCCTTCGCGCAGCACGCGCAGGATCGCCCGACAGTGGTCGTCGACGTACAGCCAGTCGCGGACGTTCTCGCCGCGCCCGTACACCGGCAGCGGCTTGTCCTCCAGCGCGTGGAGGATCATGAGCGGGATCAGCTTCTCCGGAAACTGGTAGGGGCCGTAGTTGTTCGAGCAGTTGGTGATCTTCACCGGCAGGCCGTAGGTGTGGTGGTAGGCGCGCACGAGGTGGTCGCTGGCCGCCTTCGACGCGGAGTACGGGCTGTTCGGGCGGTAGGGCGTCCGCTCGTCGAACCGGCCCTCCTTGTTCAGCGCCCCGAACACCTCGTCGGTGCTGATGTGGTGGAACACCTTTCCGTCCGGGTCGCGCCACGCCGCGCGGCACGCCTCGAGCAGGTTGAACGTGCCGGTGACGTTGGTTTCGAGGAAGCGGCGCGGCCCGACGATGCTCCGATCGACGTGGCTCTCCGCCGCGAAGTGGACCACGATCTCCGGCGCGTGGGTCGCGAACACGTCCCGCACGGCGGTTTCCTCGCAGAGGTCCGCGCGGACGAAGACGTAGTTCGGCGCGTTGGCGATCGGCGCCACGTTGGCCGGGTTGCCGGCGTAGGTCAGCAGGTCGAGGTTCACGAAGCGCCACTCGGGGTGTTCGGGCACGGCCATCCGCAGGAACGCGCTGCCGATGAAGCCGCAGCCGCCGGTCACGAGCACGGTGGTCATCGGCCGGCCTCCCGCGCCCCGGGCCGGAACGCCGCCACGACCTCCGCCACCCGCTCGACCTGCTCCGCCCGCAACTCGGGGTAGATCGGCAGCGACAGCACCTCCCGGCACGCCCGCTCCGTTTCCGGCAGGGCGCCGGCGGCGAGACCAAGGAAGGCGAACGCGGGCTGGAGATGGACCGGGACCGGGTAGTGGATCGCCGTGCCGACGCCGTGCCGGCCCAGCCACGCCGCCAGCTCGTCGCGGTGCGCCGAGCGGACCACGAACAGGTGGTAGTTGTGTCGTGCCCACGGCCGCTCGACCGGCAGCGTCACCGCGGTGCCGGCGAGCCGTTCGCGGTACCGCGCCGCGTGACGCCGGCGACGTTCGTTCCATTCGTCGAGGCGCGGGAGCTTGGCGCGCAGCATCGCGGCCTGGATCTCGTCCAGCCGGCTGTTCACACCGGGCCGCTCGCTGCGGTAGCGCTGCTCGCCTTCGCCGTAGTTCCGCAACGCGCGGACCGTGCGCGCCAGGGCCGCGTCGTTCGTCACCACGGCGCCGCCGTCGCCGTAGGCGCCCAGGTTCTTCGTCGGGTAGAAGCTGAAACATCCGGCCGCGCCCAGCGACCCCGCCCGCCGGCCCTTGTACTCGGCCCCGTGCGCCTGGCAGGCGTCCTCCACCACCGGCACCCCGCGCTCGCGGGCGAGCGCCAGCAGCGGGTCGAGGTCGACCGGCTGGCCATACAGGTGCACGGGGACGATCGCCGCGGTCCGCGGCGTGATCCGGGCGGTGACGGCGGCGACGTCCATGTTCGCGGTGTCCGGCTCGACATCGACGAACACCGGCACCGCGCCCGCGGCGTGAATCGCGCAGGCGGTCGGGACCCACACGTTGGCGACCGTGATCACCTCGTCGCCGGGCCGCACCCCGACCGCTCGCAGCGCCAGGTGCAGCGCTTCGGTGCCCGAGCCGACGCCGACGGCGTGCGCGCAGCCGCAGTACGCGGCGAACGCCTCCTCGAAGCGCCGCACCTCCTCGCCGAGCACGAAGTGCGAGCGGCGGAAGACGCCGTCGAGGGCCGCCCGGATGTCGGGCGCCGCGTCTTCGTACTGCTCCCGGAGCGAGACGAACGGAATCTGCATCGGCGTCTCCATCCGCTACCAGTAGTGCGCCCGTTCGCGCTCGTAGAACGCCACCGTCCGGGCCAGGCCTTCCTCGAGCGACACGGCGGGGCGCCAGCCCAGCCGTTGGCGGATCTTCGAGGTATCGGCGACGTAGTCGCCGACCTCGACGCGCCGCGACGATTCCGGATAGGGCCGCAGTTCCACGCGCCCGCGGCCGGCGGCCCGCACCACCGCCTCGGCGAACTCGACCAGCGCCACGGGCGAGGCCCCGAGGTTGAACGCCTCGCCGTCCGCCGCGTCGCTCGCCCCCGCCCGGCACAACGCGTCCACGACGTCGTCCACGTACACCGCGTCGCGCACCTGCCGCCCGTCGCCGAACACCACGAGCGCGGCGTCGTCGAGCGCCTGGCGCACGAACCAGCCGAACACCCCCTGGCGCGGGTGCCGCATCTGGTGCCGCGGGCCGTAGGTGTTGCTGATCCGCAGCGACGTCGTCCGCAGCCCGTAGTGCGCGTGGTACAGGAAGTGGTACGCCTCGCCCGCCGTCTTGGCGATCCCGTTGGCGTCGGCCGCGCGCAGCGGGTGGTCCTCGTCGACCGGCAGGCAGCGGGCCCGCCCGTACTGCGCGCGCGTTCCGGCGAAGACGATCCGGACGCCCGGGTTGCGCTCGCGGCAGACCTCGAGCAGCCCGAGCTGGGCGCGGGCGTTGATGTCGAGGTCGGTCCACGGGTCCTTCATGCTGTCGGTGTGGCTGAGGGTGCCGGCGAGGTTGAACAGCACCGCGACCCCCGGGATCGTCTCTTCGAGGGCGCTGCGGTCGCGGACATCGCCGATCCGCACCGCGACCCGCTCGCGGATCGCCTCGATGTTGCGCGGGTTGCCGCCCCCGTCCGGCAGCAGCGCGTCGAGAATCGCGACGTCGGCGCCCGCCGCGACCAGGCGGTGGGCGAGGGTGCTGCCGATGAAACCCAGGCCGCCGGTGATCAGCACCCGCTTGCCGGCATAGCTCGCGTCAAGGTCGTCCATGCGTCTCCCGCACCGTCTCGTAGACCCCCAGCGTGCCTTCGACCATCGCGTCGAGGTCAAAGCCGGACCGCGCCTTCTCCCGCGCCCGGCGGCCCATCTCCCGCAGCCGCTCGGGCGCGCGCAGCGCGGCGACGACGCGCTCCGCCAGCACCCGGGGGTTCCCGACCGGGACCAGCAGGCCATCGACGCCGTCCCGGATCAGCGTCGGGGTGCTCCCCGCGTCCGACGACACGACGACCTTGCCGCAGGCCATCGCCTCGAGCATCGTCAAGTCGTAGCCGTTGCGTCGGATCGTCGCGTTCACGAACAGGTTGCACAGGTCGAAGTAGGCGGGGAGCTGGGCGAGCGGAACGAAGCCGGTGAAGCGCACGCGGCGCTCGACGCCGCGCCGCCGGGCGAGCTGCTCCAGCCTCCCGCGCTGCTCGCCGTCGCCGACGAGCAGCAGCAGCACGTCGGGCAGGGCCGCCGCGACGGCCGGCAGAGCCTCGAGCACCTGGTCCAGCCCCTTGTCGCGGACGAAGCGGGCGACGCACAGCAGCACCGGCGTCTCCGGCGCGATTCCCAGCGTGCGGCGCAGTTCGGCCCCGCCCGCGCCCGGCGCGAACTGCCGCAGGTCCATGCCGTTGTACACCCGGTGCAGCCGTTCCGGCGCGACGCGGAAGATCCGCCGGATCAACTCCTCCTGCTGGTCGCTCGTCGCGATCACCGCGTCGGCCCCCGCCGCCGCCGCCCGGTAGAACAGCAGGTACTGGCCCGTCCAGTAGCCGACGCCGGCGATGTCCTCCAGCGTGCGGAGCGACGGCCGGGCGAAACGGATCAGGTTGAGCCGGCTGACGACCTCGTCGTACGGCGTGCCGTGGAACGTGACGACCGCGGGCAGCCGCGCGCGACGGTGCAGTCCGCGGCGCAACAGGTCGTACGCCCCGACGCTCTGGCTGTGCAGCACGTCGAACCGGCGCTCCGCGTGGAGCCGGAGCACCTCCTCCGTGCTCCGGCGGCGCCAGGCCCGCGAGTACGAGCGCGGAGGCGTGCCGCGCAGGTAGCGGATCTCGACGCCGTCCGTCCGTTCGACCTCGAGCCGATCGTGGCCCGTGGTGACGACCGTGACCGCGTGGCCGCGGGCGGCGAGGCCGGCGGCCAGCGCCAGCGCGTGGTCCTCCATTCCCCCGCGGCCGTGCGCGGGCATCGCCCGCGTGACGAAGCAGACGTTCATCCGTCGTTCCCGGCCGCCGGACGGCGCTCCGCGCCCGGAGCCTCGCCGCGGCCGGGCGCAGAATAGATCGAATCCCGCTCCGCTGTCAGCGGCTTCCGCCGCGCCGGTGGGGGATGGACGCGGGGGCGGGGCGGGTGTACCGTCCCGATCCCGCCGGGGGAGGCGAGGGCGCGATGCGCGGGGTCTGGAATCCGCAGTTCGACGAAGAGCGGCGGCGGTTCGGCCTGCGCGGGTGCTGCGAGGACTGCGCCTACCTCGTTCCGGAGAAGGGGACCTGCGCCCACCGGTTTCCGAACTGGGAACACCGGCGGGCGTACTGGGACGGGCTGCGGGAGGGCCAGGATGTCGTCTTCTGCAAGGACTTCGAGTCCGCCTGACCGGCGGAAGAGCGTCGCCGTGATCGGCTCGGCGTCGCCGAACGCCGAGGTGCTGGTGCTGGCGGCGCAGGCCGGCGCACTGATCCGGCGCCTCGGCTGCAACCTCGTCTGCGGCGGGATGGCGGGCGTGATGGCCGCCGCCTGCCGCGGCTTCCAGGAGGCCAAGGTGGGGCTGCCGCCGGGTCCGGTGGCCGTCGGCATCCTCCCGGGAGAGGACCCGGCGCAGGCCAACCCGTGGGTCGATGCCGTGGTCGCGACCGGCCTGGGCTTCGCCCGCAACGCCCTGGTCGTGCGCTCGGCCGACGCCGTCGTCGCCGTCGGCGGCGGCTCGGGGACGCTCTCCGAGATCGCCTTCGCCTGGCAGGCGAACCGCCCGATCATCGCGATCGTGCCGAGCGGCGGGTGGTCGCAGATCCTGGCCGGTGACAAGCTGGACGACCGCCGGAACGACAGGATCCTGGCGGCCCAGACCCTGGAGGAGGTCGAGACCCTCCTGTGCCAGGCGCTCGGACTGCCGCCCGCCGGACGCTGATCGCGACCGGCGGTCGTCCCCACCTCCTCCGATGGACCTGCCGGCACGCTTCCGGGCCGAACTGGATCGCGGGGACGTCCTGCCGCGCGGGGCGCGCGTGCTGGTCGCCGTTTCCGGCGGCGGCGACTCGGTGGCGCTGCTGCGCCTCCTGGCCGCTGCGGCGCCCGAGCGGGAGTGGTCGTTGTCGGTGGTGTCGGTCGACCATCGCACGCGGCCGCAGACGGCGGACGAAGTGCGTTTCGTGGCGGAGTTGGCCGCGGGGATGGGCCTGCCGTTCCGGGCGGTGGCGCTCGCCGAGGACGGCGCCGGCCGCAGCGAGGACGCGCTGCGCCAAGACCGGCTGCGCGCGCTGGCCGAGGCGGCGCGGGACGCCGGGGCGGCGTGGATCGCCACCGGGCACCAGGCCGACGACGCGGCGGAGACGATGCTGATGCGGCTCTTGCGCGGGACCGGACTGGACGGCCTGGGCGGCATCCGGCCGCGGCACGGTCCGCTGGTCCGGCCGCTGCTGGCGTTCCGCCGCGCCGAGTTGCGGGACTGGTTGCGCGGGGACGGCGTGCGGTGGATCGATGACCCGTCGAACGACGACGTGCGCCGGCTGCGGGCGCGCGTGCGACACCTGCTGCTGCCGGCGCTGCGGGCCGCCGCGCCCGACCTGCCGGACGACCTGACGGCGACGGCGGCGGCGCTCCGCGGGCTGCTGGCCCCGCTCGACGCCTGGGATGCCGCATGGCTCGAGCGTCATGCGCGGGTGTTGCCGCAGGGGCCGGGGCTGGCGCTGCCGGTCGAGGCGCTGCGGGTCGAGCCGGAGGTCGTGCAGGGGCGGCTGGTGCGGCGGGCCGTCGAGCGGTTGGGGGTGTTGCGCAGCCGGCTCGGCCGCGGGTGCATCGCGGGCGTGGTCGAGGCGGCGGCGCGGGACGGGTCGGCGGCGGCGGTCCCGCTGCCCGGCGGTTGGGTGGCGCGCCGGCGCGAGGAGTGGCTCGAAATCCGGCGCGCGGCCGGCGGGCCGGCTTCGGAGTAGCCCGGCGCGCGGGGCGACGCGGCGGAATCCCGTCGCCCGTCCGCTTGTCGATGCCGGAACGACGTGTTAGGTTCCGGACGCCGGAGCGCGGGGGCGAGGGGCGCTCCGCCGTGGTGGTGTCTTGAAGCAATCGACCAAGACGATCCTCCTGTGGGTGCTCCTGATCGGGGTGTTTTTCCTTATCTACAACCTGTTCGCGCAGGGGAGCGACTCGCGCGAGGTGACCTACTTCCAGCTCATCTCGGACATCGAGCAGAAACGGCTGGCTCCGGACGAGGACATCACGATCGATCTCAAGGACAACCGGTACGAGTACGTCGTGCTGGAGCAGCGGGGGGACAAGACGGTCAAGGTGCGGCAGCACGCGATCGGGCTGATCGACCCGGCGGTGCAGGACCGCATCGAGCAGGCCCTGAAGGCGGCGGGACAGCCGCCGGCGATCCGCTATCGGCGCAGCGAGGACTCGGGGTTCTGGACCAGCGTGCTGGTCTCGTGGCTGCCGATGCTGTTGATCTTCGGCCTGTTCTTCGTGTTCCTGCGGCAGATGCAGGCGGGCGGCGGCCGGGCGATGTCGTTCGGCAAGAGCAAGGCGCGGCTGCTCACGGAGCGGAAGAACAAGATCACGTTCGCCGACGTGGCCGGGATCGATGAGGCGCGCGACGAACTGGAGGAGATCATCGAGTTCCTGCGCGACCCGAAGAAGTTCACCCGGCTCGGCGGGCGCATCCCCAAGGGGGTGCTGCTGATGGGCCCGCCCGGCACGGGCAAGACGCTGCTGGCGCGGGCGATCGCGGGCGAGGCCGGCGTGCCGTTCTTCACGATCAGCGGCTCGGACTTCGTCGAGATGTTCGTCGGCGTCGGGGCGGCGCGGGTCCGCGACCTGTTCGAGCAGGGGAAGAAGAACGCTCCGTGCATCATCTTCATCGATGAGATCGACGCGGTGGGACGGCATCGCGGCGCCGGCCTGGGGGGCGGGCACGACGAGCGCGAGCAGACGCTGAACCAGCTGCTGGTGGAGATGGACGGTTTCGAGGGGAAGGAGAACGTGATCATCGTGGCGGCGACGAACCGCCCGGACGTGCTCGACCCCGCCCTGCTCCGGCCGGGACGCTTCGATCGGCGCATCGTGGTCCCGCTGCCGGACGTGCGGGGGCGCGAGGGGATCCTCAAGGTGCACACCGGCACCTCGCGCAAGGTTCCCCTCGGCGACGACGTCGAGCTGTCCAAGATCGCCCGCGGCACCCCCGGCTTCTCCGGCGCCGACCTCGAAAACCTCGTCAACGAAGCGGCGCTCGCCGCGGCCCGCAAGGACCGCCGGTTCGTGCTGATGGAGGACTTCGAGGCGGCGAAGGACAAGGTGCTGATGGGTTCCGAGCGCCGTTCGATGATCATCTCGGAGAAGGAGAAGCGGACCACGGCCTGGCACGAGGCGGGTCACACGCTGGTCGCGCGGATGATCCCGGGCTCCGACCCGGTGCACAAGGTGACGATCATCCCCCGTGGCCGCGCGCTCGGCGTCACCCAGCAGCTTCCCACCGAGGACCGCCTCAACATCTCCCGCGAGTTCGCGCTCGACCAGATCACCGTCCTGATGGGCGGCCGCGTCGCCGAGGAGGTCGTGCTCAAGCAGCAGACCACGGGCGCGAAGATGGACATCGAGCGTTCCTCGGAGATCGCCCGCAAGATGGTCTGCGAGTGGGGGATGAGCGAGAAGCTCGGGCCGCTCGCCTTCGGCCGGAAAGAGGAGGCGATCTTCCTCGGCCGCGAGATCGCGCAGCACCAGGACTACAGCGAGCAGACGGCGATCGAGATCGACGCCGAGGTCAAGCGCATCGTGATGGAGTGCTACGAGCGGGCCCGGCGGCTGGTGACGGAGAACCTGGACAAGCTCGAACGGATCGCCAAGGCGCTCCTCGAACACGAGGCGCTCGACGGCGACGACATCGATGCCCTGATCGCCGGGCGGCCGCTGCCGGAGCGCTGGAGCGGGCCGGCGGCGCCGGCGGGCGCGGAGGCGTCGGCGCGCGGCGGCGAGCAGACGCGGCCGTCCGGCGGGCTCCTGCCCGGGCGTCCGCGCGAGGTGCCGAGCACGGGTTGAGGCGGGGAGGAGAGCGGGGGACATGGCGGAAGGTGCGCCCGTTCGTCTGCGTTTCGCCGGCCGCGAATTCGCCCTCGGGCGGCCGCTGGTGATGGGCGTCGTGAACGTCACCCCCGACTCGTTCTCGGACGGCGGACGATTCCTCGATCCGGAAACCGCCGTCGCCCACGGCCTGGCGCTCGCCGCGCAGGGCGCCGACCTGCTGGACGTGGGGGGCGAGTCGACGCGTCCGGGCAGCGAGCCGGTGGATGCCGCCGAGGAACTGCGCCGGGTGCTGCCCGTCGTCGAGGCGCTGGCGCGGCGCGCCGGCGTGCCGGTGTCGATCGACACCACGAAGGCCGTGGTGGCCGAACGGGCGGCGGCGGCGGGGGCCCGGCTGGTGAACGACATCTCCGGCCTGCGCTTCGACCCGGAACTGGCGGACGTCGTCCGCGCCCGCGACCTCGGCCTGGTCCTGATGCACTCCCGCGGACGGCCGAAGGACATGCAGGACGCGCCGCGCTACGACGACGTCCTCGACGAGGTGACCCGGGAACTCGACCAGGCGCTCGACCGCGCCGCGGCGCGCGGCGTGCCGCGCGAGGCGACGATCCTCGATCCCGGGCTGGGGTTCGCCAAGCGGGTCCAGGACAACCTGGCGCTGCTGGCCGGCGTTCCCCTGCTGCGCGCGCGGCTCGGCCGCCCCCTGCTCGTCGGCCCCTCGCGCAAGTCGTTCGTCGGGGCGGTGACCGGTGCGGCCGTGGGCGACCGGCTGGCCGGCACGCTGGCGGCGCTCGCCGCCGCCGTGCTGGGCGGGGCCGACCTGGTGCGGGTGCACGACGTGCGCGAGGCCCGCCAGGCGGCCGACGTCGCCGCGGCGATCCGGGCCGCGGCGCCGACGGGGGCGAACCGTGCTTGAGTTCCTCGTCGAGCCGTTCCGCGGCGCCTCGGTCTTCGAGGTGGTCTGGACCCTCGTCGATATCGCCCTCGTCTCCGCCCTCGTGTACTGGGCGCTGCTCCTCGTCCGCGGGACCGCCTCGTTGCGGGTCGCCATCGGCTTCGTCGTGATCTGGGCGGTCTTCATGCTCGCCGAGCGGCTCGAGTTGCGGACGGTGAGCCGGGCGTTCTCGACGCTGTTCTCCACGCTCTCGCCGCTGGTCGTGTTCATGATCGTGCTGTTCCAGGACGACATCCGGCGCGGGCTGGCGCGCATGACGCGCTGGCGGCGGCTCTCCCGCATCCAGGAAGCGGAGACGGTGGAGGCCGCCGTGGCGGCCGTCGACCAGCTCGCCCGCGAGCACATCGGCGCGATCCTGGTCTTCGAGGGCGAGGCGCAGGTCGAGCCGTTCACCCAGAGCGGGATCGAGATCGATGCCGCCGTGACCAAGGAGCTGCTGTACGCCATTTTCGTCCCCGCCTTCCGCAACCCGACCCACGACGGCGCGGTCGTGATCAAGAACCTGCGCATCGCCCGCGCCGGCGTGTTCCTCCCCAGCACCAAGATGACCGACCTGGCCGTGGAGCTCGGCACCCGCCACCGCGCGGCGATCGGCATCACCGAGGTGACCGATGCGGTGAGCGTGGTCGTCTCCGAGGAACGCGGCGCGATCTCCTTCTGCGAGGACGGCGCCATCACCCTCGACGTCAGCCCCCTCGAACTGCGCGAGATTCTCCTCGCCCGCTTCGAACACGGCCTGCGACGCGAGCCCGGCCTGCTCGATCGGCTCCTCGGCCGGACCCGTCCCACGCGCCCCGACCGCGCCTCGCAGGTCGGCCGCCAGACGATCCGTCCCAGCCAGACCGCGGACGCCGGCGGCGAGACCCCGACCGGCGCGCGCGGATCCTCTCCCACCGCCGCGGAGGGCACGGGCGAATGACGGGCGGCGGTTTTCTGCGACGCATGCTGACCCAGAACCTGGAACTCAAGTTCCTGGCGCTCGTCATCGGCCTCGCCATCTTCTACTCCCGCGAGCGCGAAGAGACCGCCGAACGGACGCTGCAGGTCGATGTGATGACCATCGGCGAACAGTCGCTCGGAGACCTCGTCCGCGTCTCCCCCCTCCCGGACAAGATCGAGATCGCCGTCCGCGGCCCCGGACGACAGGTGGCCGGCCTGCGTGCCGACCAGATCGGTCCCCTCGCCCTGCCCCTGCGGACGGCGGTGGAGGACGGACGGATCGAACTGCGACGCGACATGTTCAACCTCCCCGATGGCGTGCGGATGCTCTGGGCCGACCCCGCCGCCATCGACTTCCGCTTCGAACGCCGCGCCAGCAAGACCGTCCCCGTCGTGCTCGACCTGAGCGGCACCGCCCGCGACGTCGTCGTGGACCTCGAACGCACCACCGCCGATCCGGCCGAGGTCGCGATCAGCGGGGCCGAGTCGGTCGTCGGTTCGATCAATGAGTTGCGGACGCTGCGCATCGATCTCTCCGACCGGCGCCCGGGCATGCTCGTCCAGGACGTCGGGCTGGCCGTCCCGCGCCTCGAGAGCCTGAGCGCCGCGGTCGATTCCGTCCGCGCCTCGGTCGTGCTCGTCGCCGACCTCGTCGATTCCGAGCGCACCGGGTTGCCGGTGGAGATCGTCCGCGGAACCGACTTCGAACCCGGCGGCACCCTGGTCTACGGCGCCGAGGGACTGCGCGCGACGGTTCGCGTCCGCGGTCTCCGCTCCGTCGTCGAGATGCTCGACGCCTCCGCCATCCATCTCTTCGCGCAGGTCGAGCGCTCCGCGTTCGCCGATCGCGACGGCGACGGCGTGCTCGAGGCCGAGGTCCCGATCCGGGCCGCGCGCCCCGGCGAGTCGTGGGCGGTGGTCGAGATCACTCCCGCCGCGGTGCCGATGACCTGGATCCCGCCCCCGCCGTCCGCGCCGCCCGAAGCCTCGCCCGCCGGGTCGTCCACGCCGGCCGCAGACTCGCCCGCGGGGCCGGCCGTCGGCTCCGCCCCGGCCGCCGGGACGTCTCGCGAAGCCGAGCCTTCCGGGCGCTGAGCGGAACTTCGCCTCGTCCGGAGTGTCTCTCCACCCCGGCGCCGGAATCGCGGCCCGGTCGACGGTCGGCCGGGCCCGGGCGCCGCGCGGCGACGGAGGGACGGCGATGCGAGGGGTGGCGGCGAGAACGGCGTGTCTGGCGCTGCTGGGTTGGACGACGGCGGACTGCCGGCCGGGCCCGGGCACCGCGCATCCCGAACCGGCGGAAGCCGCGGCCGCCACGGAGCCGGTATCCCCGGGCGCCGGGAAGGCCCGGCGCTACCGTCTCGAACCCGCCGGCGCGGACGACCGGCCGCGCCGGGGGGAATTCGTCGCCTGGTCGCCGGGAGGCGCGGCCGGGGACGTTGACGCGCTCGACGCGCCCGCGACGTTCGGCGCCGGAATCGCCGCCGGCGGGGACGGCGCGGCGGCGGGCTTCGGAGCCGGCGGCGACCCGGGGCGGGACGCCGGCTCGACGGAGGGCGCCGACCCGGGGGGTCGAGCCGGGCGGGCGCCGGAACTGCGGCTCGGCGACGCGGAGACATGCGGGTGCCTGTCGCGGGAGGTCGTGCGGCGCGTCGTGGAACAGAGCCGGCCGAGACTGCGCGTGTGCTACGAGGCGGCGCTGCGCGGCGCCCCGCAAACCGCGGGCCGGGTCGTCGTGCGGTTCACCGTCGAGCCGGACGGGCGCGTCGCGACCGCCCGCCTCGCGGGAAACACCACGGGCGACGAGGCGCTCGGCCGCTGCGTGTTGCGCGTGGTGGGGGGGATGACGTTTCCGGAAGGTGCCTCGCCGTTCGAGGTGGTCTATCCGTTCGTGTTCCAGCCGGCGGGCGAGGAACTGGTCGTGGTGGCGCGGGACGCTGGCGTCATCTCGGCCACCGCTCCGGTCGAGCCGCCGCCTCCTCCGTCGCCGCCGCCGCCGACGCAGGGCGCGCTGCGGGCGCGGAACGCGGCGGGCGAATGGATCGGCGAGTTTCCGCTCGAACACACCGAGGTCTCGGCCGAGATCAGTGGTTTCGTGGCGCGCACCGAGGTGGCGCAGCGCTACGCCAACCCGTACGCGGAGCCGATCGAGGCGGTGTACGCGTTCCCGCTCCCGGCGCGCGGGGCCGTGCACGACTTCGTGATGGAGATCGGGGAGCGGAGGATCGTCGGCGTGGTGCGGGAGCGGGCCGAGGCGGAGCGGATCTACGCCGAGGCGCGCGCGCAGGGGTTGACGGCGAGCCTGCTTGCCGAGGAGCGGCCGAACGTCTTCACGCAGAGCGTGGCGAACATCGCGCCGGGAGGGCGGGTGACGATCCGGCTGACGTTCTTCGAACGGCTGGTCGCGGAGCGCGGCGTCTACGAATGGGTCTTCCCGATGGTGGTGGGGCCGCGCTACGTCGCGGGGACCGCCGTCGCGACGCCGGCGGCCGGCGGCGCCGCGGACGCCCCGGTGGCGCCCCCCGGCGGCGGCGGGACGTCGCCGGCCACCGATCGGGTGCCGGACGCCGACCGCCTGACGCCGCCCGTGCTGCGGCCGGGCGAGCGCAGCGGGCACGACATCGGACTCACCGTGCGTCTCGACGCGGGGCTGCCGGTGCGCGATCTGCGAACGGTGCATCATGCCGTCGAGGTCGAGGAGCCGTCGGAGAACGTGCGGGTGATCCGGCTGGCCGAGGAGGACGCGATCGCGAACCGCGACTTCGTGCTGCGCTGGAGCACCGCGGGCGCCGAGACCGGCTACGGGGTCCTCGCGCACCGGGGCGACGACGGCGGCTTCCTCACCCTGATGATCCGTCCGCCGGCCGCGCCGGCGGACGCGCAGGTGATGCCGCGCGAGATCACCTTCATCCTGGACGTCTCGGGCAGCATGATCGGCGCGCCGTTCGCCATCGAGATCGACCTGGTTTCGCGGTGCCTCGACACGCTGCGGCCGGACGACCTGTTCAACATCGTCTACTTCTCCGGCGGCAACGCCCAGCTCTTCGACGCGCCGCAGCGTCGCACGGACGAGAACGTCCGCGCGGCGCGCGCCTTCCTGCGCGGCCTGGACGGCGGCGGCGGGACCGAGATGATCGCGGGGCTGGAGCGGGCCCTGGCCGCCGCGCACGACCCGGGGCGCCTGCAGATGTACGTCCTCCTGACCGACGGGTACGTCGCCGAAGAGGACGCGATCCTCGAGCTGGTGCGGACCCGGCGCGGCGACGCGCGGTTCTTCGCCTTCGGCATCGGTTCGAGCGTCAACCGCGCGTTGATCGACGGCGTCGGCAGGTCCGGCGGCGGCTTCTCGCAGGTCGTGCTGCCGCGCGAATGGGAGGAAGCGCGGCGACGGGTCGTCGAGACGCTGTTCGACCGGATCGATTCGCCGGTGCTGGCCGACGTCGCGATCGACTGGAACGGCCTGCCCGTGGAAGACCCGTATCCGGCGCGATTGCCGGACCTGTTCGCCGGGCAGACGATCGACCTCGTGGCGCGCTACACGCGGCCGGCGCGCGGGACGATCTACGTCGAGGCGCGCTGCGGCGCCGAGCGGTTCCGCGTGCCCATCGAGGTCGAGCTTCCCGAGCGCGAGGAGGCCAACGGGGCGCTGGCGCCGATCTGGGCCCGCTGGCGGATCGAGGACCGGATGGCCGAGTGGCAGGGGGCGACGCCGAGCCGCCGGCGGGGGCTGGAGGAGGAGATCGTGCGGCTCGCCACCGAGTTCCGCCTGGTCAGCCGCTTCACCTCGTTCGTCGCCGTCGACGAGTCGCGCGTGGTCGGCGACGGAACCCCGCTCCGTGTTCTCCAGCCCGTCGAATTGCCCGAGGACGTCTCGTTCGAAGGAGCGATCGGCGAGGTGCCGGTCGGGTCGGCGGTCGAGGTCCCGTCGTGGGGTGTCTCCTTCCAGACCACCTCCGCCCGGCGGGTGATGGTCGCGGCGGTCCGCGAACCGGGGGAGGCGGCCGCGCGGGGCGTGCGGGCCGGCACGGTGTTGACCGCGGTCGATGGAACGCTCGTGCACGACCTGCGGCACCTCGAGGGGCTGCTGCTGCAGGGCGTGGGTCCGGTGCGGCTCACGCTGGACCCGGGCGGGGAGGTCGAGCTGCCGGTGCCGGGTAGCTAGGGTCGCCCGGGTCGGGCCGCCGGCGGGGGCGGACGGTTCCGGTTCGGTCGCGCCGGTCGAGGTGCGGCGGGGTCAGCGGCGGCGGCGGATCGCGAGCAGGCCGAGGCCGAGCAGCAGGGCGAGGAGGCCGCCGGCCGGCGCCGCGGCGCCCGCGGCGCGGCAGCCGCACCCGTCGTCGCCGCCCGTGTCGCACCCGCAGTACGCCTCGTCGCCCTCGCCGATGCACGAGCCGCCGGAGTGGCCGGCATCGCGGCAGGCCTGGTCGCAACTCGTCGGGTCGCAGGCGCCGGGCGCGCCGTCCGCGCCTTCGTCGCCGGCCGTGTCGGCCGGGGCGTCCGCGGGAACATCGGCCGGCACGTCGGCGCCGCCGTCGGTCTCGGGGGTCGTCCCGCCGACGCACGGCGCGTCCGGCTCGCTGTCGTTGTAGGTGATCCGGATCGCCGACATCGTCATCGTCGCGCCGCCGCGGTTGGCGATCATGACGAAGTAGTCGCCCGGATCCAGCGTGCGATCGGTTTCGCAGTAGACGCCCTCGTAGCGGTTGCCGCCGAGGGACACGGCATCGGCCCGGTAGTCGGCGTTGTCGGTGACGGTGGCGCCGCGATAGCTGAACGCCAGCGGGTCGGGACCCTTGCGCCACACCAGGTGCGGCGTAAACGTGCCGCCGAACATCCCGCCCGTCTGCGCCTGGAACGTGGCGCGCACCTGCCGCTGGCCGGCGGGCACCGTGACGCGGAACATCGCGTAGCCCGGGACGTACGGATTGGCCGGCAGGCTGTTGGTGCCCTCGCCCATCAGCATCGCGAACGTCCGGCCGTTCGCGTCGAGGATTCGCCGGCAGTCGAGCACGTTCCGCCGCTCGAACTCGGCGCGCGCCTCCGCGGCGACGGTGGCGCCGAGCGCGGAGGAGAGTTCGGCGAGCGTGGCGGCCGAGGCCTGGGCGAAGTCGGAGTCGGAGACCAGCGTCATCAGCGCGTCGTAGTACGGCTGGACCACGGCCGCGCCGTGGAGCTGCCAGACCTCCCACGCCGCGCTCGAAAACGGCACCGAGTCCTGGTGCACCTCGCCGATCATGTCGTCGGGGCAGCGCGCGTCGTTCTCCAGGTCGCGGATCGCGCCGCCCGCCGCGAGGCCGGCGCCGCCGTAGTCGCCGATCCGCGGGTCCTCGGTGATGAACATCGAGAAGATGTCGGAGTACGCCTCGGACAGCGCGCCGGGGCCGATGTCCAGCCCCTGGTCGTCGAGGGTCGCGCCGAACCAGTTGATCTCGGCCCAGGTCACCGCGTGGGTGAACTCGTGGTACACGATGTCGCCGTCGTACGAGAAGTCGGCCAGCGTCCCCTGTCCGAAGACGATCGAGTCCATGTCGCGCGGGAGGTAGGCGGACATCTCGCCGGCCGGCATGAACATCGCGTTGTCGAACGGGTAGAGCGTTCCGTTCGGGTCGGTCATGTTCGCCAGGTCGAAGCCGCCGCCCGCGGCATCGATCGGGATGCGGAAGTTGACCGAGGCGGCCAGCGGCGACGTCGGCAGTTCGCCGAACCCCAACCCCTGGAAGTAGTCGTAGACCTTCATCGCGTGGAAGAACATCGCCGCCTCGGCGAACAGGTCCTCCGGCGCCGTGTCCGTGTTGTCGGTGAACAGGAAGTCGTGGTTCTCGTCTCCGGCCGCCACCTGCACCTCGGAGCAGATGTGGACGTTGAGCGAGAACCCCATCATCTCGACCAGGGTCAGTTCGTGCCGGTCGATGCAGTTCCGCGACAGGAGCAACTCGCCCGTCAGGTAGTACGGGTCCGCAGTCCAGGCCGGCAGGTCGTCCAGCGTCGTCTGGACGATCGCCGGCGTCGCCACCGGGTTCTCCTCGAACACGTTGGCCAGCCGGTCGAACCAGACACGGTTCTCGCGGCCCAGCAGCTCGCCGGTCCGGGCATCGATCCAGACGACCCAGTTGGCGAGCAGGGCCGGGACGGCGCCGGTCTCGATCTGCCACGCCAGCCGCGCCTCGTCGCCCACCGGGTAGTACACCAGCCCGGCCCAGATTCGCTCGGGGTCGAAGGCCGCGGCGAGCCCGGGCAGCTCGAGCGCCGCAGCGACGGCGTCGGCCGAGCCGACCAGCGCCGCGGGGGGCTCCACCGCCGCGAACGGCCGCAGCGAGGAGTTCACGAGGCGCAGAATGCCGTCCCCGTCGAAGCGCAGCGCGACCTGGCCCCGGACGACCGGGATCTCGCCGACGTACTCCCGGTAGCGCAGCACCGCGCCCCGGGACAGCGGAACCTCGCGGTCGAAGCGCAGGGCGGCGCCCGGCGCAAGCCCGAGCGCCCGGGCGTGCTGGGCCAGAAAACGCGTCGCCGCGCCCCGCAGGTCCGCCGTCGGCTCGACGGTCAACCGGCCGGTCACGGTCCGCAACGCGGGTTGCCCCGGTCGGACGAGGTAGCTAAGCTGAGGCCCGGCGACGGCCCGCAGGCTCGCGAGGGATTCCTCGACCGGGTCCGCCGCCGCGAGGGGGGCGACGGCGAGGACGAGAACCGTGGCGACGACCGGACCGATTCGACGACTGATCATGGCGTGCCTCCTGGCGGCGGGAACCGCACGCAGGGAGTGTGGGGCTTGACCTGCCGGCCGTCAAGGGCCGTGCCCGTCGCGGCCGTCGCCGGCCTGCTGCTCGCCGGTGCGTGCGCCGCGCGACCCGTCGCCTCCGGCGACTGCGAGCCGCCGTGCGACACCTCGTACCAGGAATGCCGCGCGGGCGCCTGCGTGAACGTCTGCCCCGCTCCGTGCGGCGCCGGGCGGCACTGCGACTTCGCCACGCGGCGCTGCGTGCCCGACGCCTCCGACGCCGGCGAGGAGTACACCGGCTGTCCGTGGCCCGATCGGGACGGCGACTTCCTGCCCGACTTCATGGAGGGCGAGGACGACGCGGACGGCGACACGATGCCCAATGCGGCCGACCCGGACGCGGACGGCGACACCGTGTCGGATCGCGAGGAGGCCGGGGACGAGGTCTGCGGGACCGATCCGCTGGACACCGACGACGACACCGTGCCCGACTTCCTCGACACCGACAGCGACGACGACGGCTTCCCGGACGCCGAAGAGGCCGGCGACGACCGGCTGGAAACCCGGCCGCGCGACACCGACGACTGGGGCGTGCCCGACCTGCGGGACACCGACAGCGACAACGATGGCCTCAACGACGCCCAGGAACGGGCGCTCGGCACGGATCGCCGGACGGTCGACACCGACGGCGACACGGCGACCGACCTGGAGGAGTGGGGTGCCGGAACGGATCCGCTGGACTCCGACGAGGTCATCCCGGCGGAAACGTGGGTCGAACGCGTGCCGTACAACAGCACGTCGGTCCGTCGCGAGTTGACGTTCACGGTCGATTTCAAGGACGTGGACCTCGTGCTGGCCCTGGGCTGCTCGGGGGAGGCGTCGTCCGCCCTCCGCGAGCTGGCGGCGGGTTTCGCGACGGAGGTCGCGCCGCGGATCGCGGGCCGGCTCCCCCGCGCGACCGTGGGCACGCTCGCGTTCGGCGACGGGCCGCGGCTGGCCGCGAAGCTCGGTGCGGCGGTCGGACGCCTGGCGGCGAACACCGCGGACGCGGCGGCGTGGTCCCGCGGGCCGGAAACCGTGCCGGAGTGCGGCGACGGGCAGAGCGCCGCCCTGCTGGGCGAGTCGCTGGCGCAGGCGGCCGACGGGCGGCCGCTGCCGGGAACGCCCGCGCCGCCGGCCTGTCCGGAGGGCCGTTCCGGCCTCACCTGCCTGCGTCCCGGCGCCCTGCCGCTCGCGGTGCTGCTCGCCGACCGCGTCTCGCCGCGGCCCGGGTCCGCCGGCGCGCCCCCCGGCGCCCGCTCGACGGCGGAGGCGCGGTCGCTGTTCGTCGAGGGGCGCGGGGGGCGCATCGTGCCGGTGCAGGTCGGCGCGGTCGATGCGGCCGAGCCGGAGTTCCGCGACCTCGCCTTCGCGCTCGGCTCGCTGGGGCCGGGCGGCGTCCCCGTGGTGTTCCGGGCCCGCGCGGGCGAGGTGGCGGCGACGGTGGCGGAGGCGGTCGAAGCGGCGGCGCGGCGGATGCGCTACGACGTCACGCTGGCGGCCGTCGACCGGCCCGACGACCCGCCGCCGGTCGACCCGGCCCGGGACGTCGATGCCGCCCAGTTCGTGACGTACATCGATGCCTACCGCCACAGCGCGGCGCCCGGCTTCAGCAGCACCGACTCCGTCGCCCTCATCGGCAGCGACACGTTCTTCGGCGCCCTCCGGGGCGTGGCGGTCTCCTATCGCGTCTACTTCCGCAACGGCTCCCTCCCCGCGGCGCTCGACGGACGCCGCTACCGCGCCCGTTTGGTCGGCCGCACCGCCGAAGGGCTCGAACTGGCGCGCTGGGAGGTCGTCTTCCTCGTCCCGGCGCGAACCGGCGACGTCGACGACGGTCGCTAGTACACGCAGTCCAGGGTAATCGTGTCGCCCGAGACCTCGCGGGTCGACGGACCTCCGGTCCAGGCGACGCGCACCTGCACCTTCACCTCGGCGCCGCAGTGGCCGCTCGACGCCGGAGCCGACATCCCGTTGCCCTCGAGCCGGACCGTCGTCCCGGCGGCCACGCGGCCGTCGAACGGTCCGCCGCCGGCCAGGGTCAGCGCGGGCCGCGTGAAGCGGAACAGCGTCGCGGCTCCCGAGAGGAGCGAAACCGCCCCGTCGGCGACGGAGAAACCGGTCACGTCGGTCGCGCTCCGGTTGTCGACCTCGAGCGTGAACGTCGCGTGGTAGCTCGAGCCGCCGGGCATCAGGTTCGCCCAGGCGTCGGAGTCGGTCATCGTCACGCGGACCTCCCCCGGGCCCGCCTCGCCGTCCGTCGGCTCGTCGGCCGGCGCGTCGGCGGGGCCGTCGGGCGCGGCGTCGGGTTCGACGTCGGCGGGGCCGTCGGGCGCGGCGTCGGGTTCGACGTCGGCGGGGCCGTCGGGCGCGGCGTCGGGTTCGACGTCCGGGACCTCCGCCGGTTCGTCCGGCAGTTCGTCGGGCACCGTAACGTCGGTCGGTGCGTCGGCCTCCGGCGTCGCGTCCGGCGTCTCGGCTGTCCCGTCCGCGTGGTCGTCGCCCGCGTCGGTCGTGCTCGTCGCGGCGTCGCCGCACCCTGCGGCGACGGCAAGGCCGGTCGCGAGCGCGATCCATGCGAAGCAGGTGGTCCTTGGCATCGCTTCCTCCCCAACGGTCGTCCGGCGACCGTCGTCCATCCGGGGGATCAGGCTACGGGATCGACGGCGAGGCGGCAAGGTTGCGGAGACGGGGCGCCGGCAGGACGCGGGCGGCGGCCGGGTTCAGATCCCCAGCCCGAGCCCGCCATCGACGTGGAACACCTGGCCGGTGACGTAGCTCGCCAGGTCGGAGGCGAGGAACGAGACGACGGCCGCCACTTCCTCGGGGCGTCCCGGTCGTCCGAGCAGGATCGTCGCGGGGGCGCGCCCGCCGGCGCGCGCGATGGCGTCGCGCGAGAGGTCGGTTTCGATCAGGCCGGGGGCCACGCAGTTGACCCGGATGTTGCGCGGGGCGAGGTCGATCGCCAGCGCGCGGGTCAGCGCCTCCAGGCCGCCCTTGGCGGCGGCGTAGTTGGCCTGGCCGCGGCCGCCGCGGGAGCCGATCACCGAGCCGACGTTGACGATGCACCCCGCGCGGCGGCGGATCATGCGGCGGGCGACCGCCTTGCACAGCAGGAAGGCGGCGGTCAGGTCGAGTTCCAGCACCCGGCGCCACTGCTCCTCGGCCATCGCCGGCGCCGTGGCGTCCGCGACGATGCCGGCGTTGTTGACCAGCAGGTCGATGCCGCCGAGCGCCGCCTCGGCTTCCCGGACCAGCCGTTCGGGTTCGCCCGGAGCCGTCAGGTCGGCGCGCAGCGCGACGAGCGCCGCGGCGTCGGCCCCGGCGAGGCGCACCGTCTCCCGGGCGGCGTCCTCGCGCGTCGCGTAGCCGAAGGCCGTGCGGGCGCCGCGGCGCACCAGGTCCAGCACGATCGCGCGTCCGATGCCGCGTGAACCCCCGGTCACCAGCGCCCGCGTCCCGTCCAGCCGCAACCGATCCTCCTTCGACCCGCGCCGCCCGCAGCGTCGCCGGGCGAGGCCGATGCTAGCGTCCCCGGAGGGAGCCGCCAAGGGGAAGAACGATGCGGCCGGCCGGCGCGCGGTTTGCGCGGGCCGAGGAAGGTCGGTATAGTACGCCCCGGACGCGAACCAGGGGTCGCGGCGGGCGGCGCGCGAGGCGTCGTCCGGTCGGGTTCACCTGGAGGAGGAAGCGATGACGCCACGCCTGCGCAACCTGCTGGGCCTCGGCCTGCTGGCCGCCTCCCTCGCCGCCGCCTGCGGGCAGGAGGAGACGATCCGCGTGGACCTGCTGCCGCCCGGGAACGCGCGCGGCGAGGTGGCGACCGGGATGTACGCGTGGTCCGACAAGGTCGTCTCGACCGACTGCCCGGCGACGGCGGTGATCGGGACGAGGACCGTTCCGCTGCCGCAGAACACCGCCGAGGTCCGGGCCTGCGCCGACGTGGTGCAGGACCAGGGGTACTACGCGGTCGATTTCTTCGCCTTCCGCGGCGGGACGGCCGGGGTGACCTACCCGGACTACATGGCGGACGGCGGGCTGTGGCAGGCGGGGCAGTTCCGCATCGGCGGCGTCTACAGCTACGGGAGCGGAGTCACCGCGCGCGCGCTGATCGATGGACAGTACCTGCCTCCCTCGGGTACGGAGATCCCCCGCTCCTTCGAGGGGGTGACGCTGGTGCAGGTGTTCGTGTCGGACGGCACGGGCTCCGAGCGCTATCTGTGCGAGATCCGCACGGAGTTCACCGGTCGTCGCGAGCCCGGCTGCGGGGAGTAGGCGGCGCCGGCGACCCCGGTTCGGCGAGGTCGGGTGCGGCGGCTTCGCCTCCCGGCTCCGCTTGCGGGCCGATGGACTCGATGGGTCCGGCGTGGTAGCTTGCGCGGCCGACGAAAGGACCCGACCCGGCACCGGCCATGCCCGAACCACCGCCGCGCAAGTCATCGATTCCCCCGCCCCCGCCGGCCCGCGCGGCGGGCGGTGCGGGTTGCGCCGGCCGCCGGCCGCTCGGCGTGTCGGTGATCGTCCCGGCCTACAACGAGGAGCGCGGAATCGGCGCCGTGCTGGCCGACCTGCGACGGGTCCTCGACGGTCTCGACCTGCCGGCGGAATTGCTGGTGGTCGATGACGGTTCGACCGACGGCACCGCGGCGGAGGCGCGAAGGACCGAGGGCGTCCGCGTCCTCGAACACCGCGCGAACCGCGGCTACGGCGCGGCGTTGAAGACGGGGATCCGCGAGGCGCGCTACGAGCTGATCGCGATCACGGACGCCGACGGAACGTATCCCTGCGAGGCGATCCCGCAGCTCGTCGAGCGCTGGCGCGCGACCGACTGCGCGATGGCGGTGGCGTCGCGCACCGGCAGGCACGTCGAGATTCCACTGATCCGCCGCCCCGCGAAGTGGGTCATCGGCCGGATGGCCAACATGGTGGCCGGCGAACCGATCCCGGACATCAACTCGGGGCTCCGGCTGTTCCGCCGGTCGGTCGCGATGCGGCTGTTCCCGCTGCTACCCGACGGCTTCTCGTTCACCACCACGATCACCCTCGCCCTGCTTACGAACGGATTCCGCGTCGAGTACCTGCCGATCGACTACCGCGCCCGCGTGGGCCGGTCGAAGATCCGCCCGATCCGCGACACCCTCGGGTTCATGCAGCTGATCCTGCGCATCGCCCTGTACTTCGCGCCGCTGAAGATCTTCCTTGGCCTGGCCGGGTTGCTGCTGCTGCTGGCCGTCGCCTGGGCCCTCGTCAGCCGCTTCGCGCTCGGACAGCTCGCCGACGTCAGCACCGTCGTGCTGGCCGAGGGGGCGTTGCAGATCGCGATCGTCGGCCTGCTGGCGGAGTTGGTGAACCGGCGGCTGCCCAACCTCCATCGGGACGAGGACTGACGCCGTGGCCGCGCGCCGGGATGCCTACGTCGAGCGGGCGTTGCCGCACGTCGCGCGGCTGCTGGGCCTGCAGGACCGCAACCCCTATTCGCCGACCTACGGCTGCTTCCATCGCGACTACTGGCTCGACAAGACCTCCGACTTCCCGGACGCGGTGCGGCAGTTCGGCGTCCACGCGCTGGCGCTGGTCTGGACCCACGATTTCCCGGGCAACCCGTACCGCGCGCATCCCAAGGTCCGCGACTGGACCGTGGCGGGGCTCGAGTTCTGGGCCCGGATCCAGCACGACGACGGCTCGTTCGACGAGTTCTACCCCTACGAGCGGGGCTGGTCGGGGCCGACCGCGTTCACGACGTACACCGCCATCGAGGCCTGCCGGCTGCTCGGCGATGCGCTCCCCCGCGCGGCGCGGGAACGGGTCCAGCGGGCGATCCACCGCGCGGCCCGGTTCATCGCCCGCGGCGAATCCGAGGAGGACCACCTCGCCAACCACCACGCCATCGCCTGCCTGGCGGTCTGGAAGGCGTTCGAGCTGCTCGGCGATCCGGAGCTGGAGCGCGACTTCCGCCGGTTGTGGGACGGCTTCCTGCGGTACTACGTCCGCGAGGAGGGCTGGACGGTCGAGTACGACGGGGTCGATCCCGGCTACCTCTCCGCGACGGTGTCGTTCCTCGGCAAGCTGGCGCAGAGCCGTCCGGACCCCGAGCTGTTCGCGCTGCTCGAGCGGCTGGCGGAGTTCTGCGCGTGGTTCGTCTATCCCGACGGCTCGTACGGGGGGCTGCTCGGGTCGCGCAACACGCTGCACTTCTACCCGCACGGGTTCGAGATCCTCGCGCCGCGCGCGCCGCTGGCCGCCGCGGTGGCCGAGAAGACGCTGCGGGCGCTGGACGAGGGCAAGCTGGTGCCGCCCGAGATCATGGGCGACCGGTACGTGTTCTACCGGGTCCCCGAGCTGCTGCAGTCGTGGCTGGACTGGACGCCGCGGCCCGCGTCGCTGCCGCCGCTGCCGTGCGAGCGCCCGCCGTTCGTGCGCTGGTTCCCCCGGGCGCGCGTGTTCGTCGCCGCCACCGACCGGCACTACGTGGCGGCCAACCTGGCGAAGGGCGGCGCGCTGCGCGTCTTCGACCGGAACTCCGGCCGCCCGCTGCTCAACGACGGCGGCCTGCTCGGACGCCTGACCGACGGTCGCGTCGTCACCTCGCAGTGGGTCGATCCGGAGCACCGCTGCACGGCGGACGAGCGGGGTTTCGAGGTTTCCGGCGCGCTGCATGCGGTTCCGACGGGCAAGCTGTTCAGTCCGCTCAAGCAGATCGTCTTCCGCTCCGCCCTGCTCGGCCTCGGCTGGCACCCGCGCCTGGCGCACCGGCTGAAGGGCGGGATCCGCCGCTCGCTGATGCTCGGCCGCCGGCCCGTGCCGCTCGCCTTCCGCCGCCGCCTCGAGATCGACGCGGCCGGCGGGATCGCGATCGAGGACGAGGTGCGCCGCACGGGGCCGGTCGCGGTCGCGGACCTGTCGGTGGGCGACGAGTTCTACGTGCGCTACGTGCCGCAGAGCCGGTACTTCCAGCCGCACGAGCTGGTGGGCGGGCCGCACGCGTTCGGGCCGGCCGAGCTGGCCCGGCTCAACGCGGGCGGGACGTTGCGCTGCCGCAGGACGCTCGAGGACGCGGCGTGCGCCGGGGCGGCGACGGGCGGCGCGGCGGAACGCGACCTCCAACGGACCTACTGGGAAAGCGGCCGCGAACGCCGCCGTCCCGACGACCCGCTGATCGCCTCGTTCGTCGAGCCCAAGCTGGCGTGGCTGCGCGAGCGGATCGACCTGCCGCGCGGCGCGCGAATCCTCGACGCCGGCTGCGGCAACGGCTACTTCACCTGGTACCTCGATCGCCTCGGGCCGACCGTGGGGGTCGACTACGCCCGGGCGATGCTGCGGGCGCACCCGGGAAAATCGCGGGTCCAGGCCTCTGCCGCGCGCCTGCCGTTCGCGGATCGCTCCTTCGACCTGGTGTTCTGCTCCAACCTGCTGCACCACGTCGACGACCCGGCGGCCGTCGTGGCGGAAATGCGCCGGGTCAGCCGTCGCTGGGTGGCGCTGCACGAGCCGAACCGCAACAACCCGGCGATGCTCGCGCTGGGGCTCGTCCGGAGCGAGGAGCGCCGCAGCCTGCGTTTCACCCGGGAACACCTCGAACGGATCGCGCAGCTCGCCGGGCTGGAGGTCGTCGACTGCGCGACGCTCGGGTTCGTCACGCCGAACCGGATGCCGCGCCCGGTCGCGGTGCTGCTCGGTCGCTGGAACGCTCCGCACCCCCTCGCCGCCTTCACCTTGCTCGTCGGCCGCCGCGCCGATGCGGCCGACCGGTAGGCCGTCGGGGCGTCTTCCGTGGACCGGAACGCCGCACCGGCCGTCGAGCGGGCGGCACCGTCGCCGCGCCGCCGGGTGTCGCGCGTGCTGCTGGCGGCGGCGATCACCGCGGCGCTGGCGGCGCTGATCGCCTGGGCCGTGCCGTTCGGCGAGGTATGGCGGGCGTTCGAGTCGTTCGACCCGGCCTGGCTGCCCGCGCTGCTCGGGTCGTACGCGCTCACCTTCCCCTGCCGCGCCGCGCGCTTCCGCGCGCTCGGCGTGCCGCTCGGCCTCGGCGACCTGACGGCGGTGGCGACCATCCACCAGTTCATGAACCGCGTGCTGCCGGTGCGGGCCGGGGAGCTGGCGTTCCCGGTGCTCGTCCGGCGACTCTGCGGAACCTCGTTCGTGGAGGGCGTGGCGCTCGTCGCGCTGGGTCACCTGCTGGACCTGGCCCTGATCGCGGTCGCGTTCCTGGCCGGCCTGCTCGCGCTGCCGCAGGCGCGGGAGGCGGTGGGGCCGGTGGGAACGGCGCTGGTGGCCGCGGCGCTGCCGGCGCTGATCGCCGGCTACCTGCTGCTGCCGTCGCTGGGCAGCCGGCTGGCCCGGCGGCTGGCGCAGCGCTGGCGCGGGTCGCGTCCCCGCTGGTCGGCCCGGCTGGACCACGCCGCCGAGACGCTCGCGGCGGTGCGGACCGTCTCGCGTCGGGCTTTCGGCGCGGCGACCGCCTGGACGCTGATGCTGTGGCTCGCCACCTTCGTCTCGTGCTGGGCGACGATGGCGGCGCTGGAGGTGCCGGTCGAGCCGGCGGCGGTCGTCGTTGGTTCGACGGCCGCGATTCTGGCGTCGGTGATTCCGATCGGCGGCATCGGCAGCTTCGGCACGCTCGAGGGAGGCTGGGCTGCGGGGTTCGTGCTGGTCGGCGTGGCCCCGCCCCAGGCCGTCGCCTCCGCGCTCGTGCTCAGCGGCGCCACCTTCGCGCTCGTCCTGGCCGGCGCGGGACTCGCCTGGCTGCGCCTCGGCGCCGCGCGGCGGCGGTAGCGCCGCCCTACGGCCAGTCGGGCGGGCCGGAGCGGGCGAACGACGGGAGCGCCTCGCGCCACCCCGCCCCCGCGTGGCGCTCGATCAGCGCCGCCAGGTCGGCCGGGATCGGCGCGGTGAAGCGCCGGCGGTCGCCGAGGATCGGGTGGGGCAGGGCGACGGTCCAGGCGTGCAGGGCCTGCCGGTCGAGCACCAGCCGCGCGCGCAGGTCGTCGGTCATCCGCCCGCCGCCGGCGAGCCATTCGAGGAACACCTCGCCGCCGCGGTCGTAGAGCTTGTCGCCGACCAGCGGGCAGCCGGCGGCGGCGAGATGGGCGCGAATCTGGTGTTGTCGGCCCGTCAGCGGCTCGGCGGCCACCAGCGTGTACGGGCCGGCGTCCAGCAGCACGCGGTAGCGCGTGCGCGACGGGAGACCGTCGGCCCGGGCCTCCATCCGGATTCGCACGGGACCGCCGTGCGCGGGCGCCAGCGGGAGGTCGATCACCCCCTCGCGCTCCGGCGGCCGGCCGCGCACCAGCGCCAGGTACAGTTTGTCCACCGCCCGCCGTTCGAAGAGGGCCTTGAGCGCCCGGTCGGCCTCGAGGTGCCGGGTGGCGAGGACCACGCCGCTGGTTTCGCGGTCGATCCGGTGGCCGATGCGGGCGACGGTGCCCGGATAGCGCTGCTGGAGGAAGCCGGTCAACGTGTGCCGGCGGTGCCGCGAGGTCGGGTGCATCGTCATGCCGGCGGGCTTGTCGAGCACCACGAGCGCGTCGTCCTCGTGGAGCACCCGCACCGGCAGGTCCGGCGGCGGCGGCTCGGGAGGGGGGCGCCGGTAGATCCAGATCACCTCCTCGGCCAGCAGCCGGTGGGACGGGCGCAGCCTGCGGCCGGCCGCGTCGACGGCCCCCTCCTCGATGATCCGTTGCGCGCGGCTGCGCGACAGCCAGCGGATGCGGAGCGACAGGAACCGATCGAGGCGTTGGCCCGCGCTCTCGCGGGGCACGACGAACGGCACCGGCTCGCGGTCGGGCGGAACCCACGCTGGACGGTCGGGGGGGACGAGACGCGGGGCCGGACGGTCGTCGGTCGCCACGCGCGACGGCGGCTCAACCGGCCTTGGTCACGCGGCCGGAACGGATGCAGCGCGTGCAGACGCGCAGCCGGCGGGTACGGCCGTCGACGACCGCGCGGAGCACCTGGGTGTTGGGACGCTGCACGCGCTTGGTCTTGCGGTTCGAGTGGCTGACCCGGTTGCCGACGAGGCGGCCCTTTCCACAGATCTCGCAGCGGTCGGACATGGCGTTCACTCCCGGCCCCGGGACTCCCCGAGGCGGGCCGGCTTCTAGCACGCACCGCCGGCCCCGTCAAACGAAAGCCCGCCCCGGCCGCCCGTCGACGGCGGAAGGATCGAGGACGGCCGGGGCGAACCCGGGGGAACGCGCCCTTGACCGGACGAGGCGGGGCGGTCAGGATCGACGGCGTGGTTCGGTGTCGTTCCCGCGCTCCGTGGAGGGCGGCCGTGGTCGTGGTCCCGGCGCTGCTGCTGCTCCCGGCGGCCGCCGGCGGCGCGGAGACCGCCGCCGTGTCGCTCGGCTTCGGCTGGTTCTCGCCGCTCGTCGACCCGGACGTCTCCGAGGGGTACGGGGGGAGCGCCACGCTGTTCGTCCGCTTCGCCGACTGGTTCGGCGCTCGCGCGGCGATCGATGTCGCCCGGCACGACATGGAGGGGTCCTTCGGCGAGATCCCGTACCCGTACACGAACGGCGACATCGTCTTCGGTCCGGCGTTCGAATTGACGCGGCTCGGCTCCCCGGTCGCCGTGCGCCTGTTCACGGAGACCGGCGCCTACTGGTCCTCGTACCTCCTCGGACTGGTCTGGACCTGGGGGATCGACTTCGGCTCCACCCTGCTCTGGCGCATGACCGACTACCTCGGTCTGGAACTGGAGCTGCGCTATCATCTGTACAACCTCGGCCCGGTCGGCGATCAGGACCTGCTGTGTCCGCGGACGCTTCGTCCGCTGGGGGTGGTCGACCGGCTGGACCTCGTGCTGGCGGTGGTGATGACGATCTGATGCGCCTACGGCTTGCCATCGCGCTCTCGGCGACCTGTCTCGGCTGCGACCTGTCGATGACGCTCGACCCGGAGCCGTACGACGAACTCAGCGACCACGAGCGGGCCGCGTCGCAGGCGATCCATACCCGCTGGGTGCAGTGGGATTCGTATCTCGCCTCCGTTTCCGGCGGCGCCCATCACCTCGGTCCGATCGTCGGCGATCCGTCGCGGATCGATGTCTGCATCGAGGACTACTGGGTCGTGCTGAACCTGGGGGACGGGCGGATCCACCTGTCGGTCTGGGAGAACCTCAGCCCCGGCCAGCAGCAGCGCTGGGCCTCCTGGTTCGACGAGCCCGTCGAGGCGGCGGCGGTGCGCTACCGAACGTTCTTCTACGAGTGGGTCGCGTTGCACCTGGCCGGGATCGAGACGGTGTTCCGGGTGCAGGGGGTGGAGTGGGTCTACTCGCACCGCCACACGTTCAAGATCGAGCGCGACGCGGAGCGGATGGCGGTGAACTACGCCACCGAGCGGAACCGGGCGATTTTCGACTACGCCCGCGCCTGCTGCCGGGTCATCCGGTCGCGGTTCGACGCGCGGTGGGGTTCCGCGTTCACGATGGAGTACTACGGCGAGCACCTGCGCGAGCTGACCGACCCCGACGACCTGTCGGGCTACCTGTACTTCCTCTGCCGGCACCTCGAGGACGCCGAGGCGCGCCGCGTCGAGTATCACGCATCGTTCCGCGCCGAGCTGGAGGTGCTCGAGGCGTACCTCACGCTGGACGACGCCGAACTGTAGCGGGGAGCGGCGCGGCCCCTCTTCGGGCGGCGGCCGGCGGCGGGGTCCGGCGTCGCGCCGCGCCCCGCGAGCCGCGCGCCAGCTTCGGGCCGCCGCGCGGCGGGTTGAACGGCGGCGGTCGGAGGTACTCGGGCTCCGCGCGGTCGGGGTCCGTCCAGCGTCGCGCCGCCGCCGCGGCCCGCGCCAGCCGGACCAATGCCACGGCCGGCGGGTGCCGCGCGTCGCGCACCTCGCAGCCGTCCGGGGGCGCCAGGCCCGCCGCGAGCGCCGCCGGCACCCCTTCGCCGACCAGGGCGACCGGCCGGGCCGTCCGGCAGGCCGCCAGCCACCCGGCCAGCGCGCGCGCCGGCAGGATCGCCCGGCCCGTTTCCCGCGGCATCCCCGTGTTGCGGTCCCGGCTCGCGACCGAGAAGGCCTGCGCGAAGAACTCGCCGCGCTTCGCGTCGAGCACCACGACGGTGGTTCCGGCGCGCCGCTCCAGCGCGAGCGGGGCGGTCGAGGAGACGGTCACGAGCGGTCGTCCCAGGCCGAAGGCGTAGCCTTTGGCCGTGGCCAGCGCGATCCGCAGACCGGTGAACGACCCCGGGCCGCGGCCGCACCCGACGAGGTCCAGGTCCCGGGTCGTCAGGCCGGCCTCCGCCAGCACCTGCGCGATGCCGGGCAGCAGCCCCTCGTCGTAGGCCCGCGGGGCCGGCTCCTCGCGGGCGGCGAGCAGCCGGGCGCCGCGGGCGACGGCGACCACGGCGGTCGCCGTCGAAGTGTCGAAGACCAGCATCACGGGCGCCCGCGGCATCGGCCGAGGATACGGCGGGCTGGCGCCGCCGCGCAACGCTTCCCGCCGCCGGCGCGATGGACGCGCCCCGGCACGGGAAGGGAGGCGCGGATGATTCGACCGATCGAAGGGACCTGCCGCACGCCGGCGCTCGAGCCCGCCGGGGCGCAAGGGGTCGAGGCGACGGGCGGTGGGGAGGCGGCGGGGTTCCGGGCCGTGCTGACGAGGATGCGCGCGGAAGAGAAGGAACTGGACCGGTGGCTCGGCCGGGTGATGGAGCGCGGCCTGGCGGATCCGCAGGAGCTGTTGCGGCTGCAGGTGGTCGTCCATCGCTTCCAGTACCAGGTGGAACTGGCCTCGCGCGCCGTGGAACAGGTCAACCAGGGGATCCGCACGTTGACGAGGCCGGCGTAGTCGGGTCGGACCGACCGCGGCGTGCGGTTCTTCCCCGACCCCGGGCTGTGGTAGATACCGTCCCATGCGGACGTTGCCCGGCCGGTTTCCCGAAGGCGTCGAGGCGACGCTGGAGGCGTGGTCGCACCCTCCGGTCTCGGACTGCATCGTCGGTCGCATCGCGCTGCCGGCGGAGGAGGCCGTCACCGCCCCGATGCCCGGGACGCTCGACGCGCGGATCGTCGCGGCGCTGCGAAAGCGCGGCGTCGAGGCGCTCTACGTGCACCAGGCGGAGGCGTTCGCGCACGCGACGGCCGGGCGTCACGTGGTGGTGTCGACGCCGACCGCCTCGGGCAAGACGCTCTGCTACAACCTGCCGGTGGCCCAGCGTCTGCTCGAGGAACCGGCGGGCCGCGCGATCTACCTCTTCCCGACGAAGGCCCTCTCGCGCGACCAGGAGCTGGCGCTGCGCGGCCTGCTCGGCGACGCCGAGGTTCCGGCCGGGGTGGTCACGTTCGACGGCGACACGCCGGGCGACGTCCGGCGGGTCGCGCGCGAGCAGGGCGGGGTGATCGTCACCAACCCCGACATGCTGCACACCGGCATCCTGCCGCACCATCCGCGGTGGGCCAAGCTGTTCCAGAACTTGCGCTACGTCGTGATCGACGAGCTGCACCAGTACCGCGGCGTGTTCGGCTCGCACGTCGCCAACGTGGTGCGCCGGCTGAAGCGGGTGGCGGCCTTTCACGGCGCCCGACCCACCTTCGTCTGCTGTTCGGCGACGATCGGCAACCCGCGCGAGCTGGCGGAGCGGATTCTCGAGGAGCCGGTCGAGTGGGTCGGCCGGTCGGGGGCGCCGCGGGGCGAGCGCCACCTGCTGGTCTACAACCCGCCGCTGGTCGATCCGGCCCTGGGCATCCGCGCCTCGTATCTCAAGCGCGCCTGCCGGCTGGCGCAGGACCTGGTCGACCGCGGCGTGCAGACGCTGGTCTTCGCGCAGTCGCGCAACGCGGTGGAGCTGGTCTTGCGCTACCTGCGGGACCACGAGCGGCGGCGGGACCGGGATCCCGAGGGGGTGGCCGGGTATCGCGGCGGGTACCTGCCGAACCTGCGGCGCGAGATCGAGCACGGGTTGCGGGACGGGAGGCTGCGGTGCGTGGTCGCGACGAACGCTCTGGAACTCGGCATCGACATCGGCGCGCTGGACGCCGTGATCCTGGCGGGGTACCCGGGCTCGGTCGCGGCGCTGTGGCAGCGGGCCGGGCGCGCCGGCCGGCGCCTCGCGCCCAGCGTCGCCGTGCTCGTCGCCAGCTCGAGCCCCCTCGACCAGTACGTCGCCGCGCAGCCCGGCTACCTGACCGACGCCGGCGTGGAGCACGGTCGCGTCAATCCGGATAACCTGGAGATCCTGCTGGCGCACGTGAAGTGCGCGGCGTTCGAGCTGCCGTTCGAGCGCGACGAGGCGCTGGGACGGCTCGGCTCCCAGGGCACCGGCGAGGTGCTGCGCTTCCTCGCCGAGAAGAAGGTCCTGCTCGACGGCGGCGACCGCTACCACTGGATCGCCGACGCCTATCCCGCCCAGCAGGTCGGCCTGCGGACGATCGGCGTCGAGAACTTCGTGGTCGTCGATGTCTCGCGCGACGCGGTGCTTGGCGAGGTCGATTTCCGCGGCGCCCACACGATGCTGCACGACCAGGCGGTCTACCAGCACGCCGGCGAGACGTACCAGGTCGAGAAGCTCGACTACGACAACCGCAAGGCGTTCGTCCGACCGGTCGATTGCGACTACTACACCGACGCCCAGACCTACTCCCGCGTCACGGTGCTCGAGCGGGAAGGGGCGGCGCGCGCGGCCGGCGGGCGCGTCGATGTCGGGTGGGGCGAGGTGCGGGTCGTGGAACGGGTGGTCGGGTACAAGAAGATCAAGTTCCACACCCACGAGAACGTCGGCTGGGGCGACGTGCACCTGCCGGAGTTGGAGTCGCACACCGCCGGAACCTGGTGGACCGTGCCCGCGGCGCTCGCCGAGGCGGCCGAGCTGAGCCGTCCGGGGCTGGTCGATGCCCTGCACGGCCTCGGCTACGCCCTGCGGCACCTGGGCGCCCTGCGACTGCTGTGCGACCCGCGCGACCTCGTCGTCAACCTCTCCGAGACCGTGGAGGGCGAGGAGGAGTCGGCGACGCTGTGCGTCTACGAGGCCTACCCCGGCGGCGTGGGCCTGGCCGAAGAGCTGTTCGGGATGCGCGAGGCGCTGCTGGCCGACGTCGAGGAACTGGTGACGCGCTGCGGCTGCCGGGGCGGATGTCCCTCGTGCACCGGCCCGGCCGAGGAGGCGCACAGCGACCGGCGGCACGGCGTGCGCCGGCTGGTCCGCCTGCTGCGCGAGGCGGAGCCGGCGGGATGACCGACAACTTCGACCCGGATCGCTGGTACGAGAAGCACCGCGAGCTGGTCGAGGAGCGTCGCCGGCGTTCGTTCCCCGATCGCGGCGGTCAGCGCCGGCGGCGGAACCCCAGAGCGCCGGCCAGGAGGAACAACAGCGTCGCGGCGGCCGCCGGCGTCCGGCGACCCGGGACGCCGCAACCGCAGCCGTCCTCGACCCAGACGTAGACCCAGCCGTCCGTGCCGCCGTCGGTCGCCGCGTCGGACGGCGGAACCTCGGACGGCGCATCGGAGACCGTCGCGTCGGCGTCGCCGTCGGCGGCGACGCAGCCTTCATCGACCGCGCCGTTGCAGTTGTTGTCGAGCCCGTCGCAGACCTCCGGCGGCTCCGGGCCGCAGGTCCCGCACAGGTTGCGCACCCCTTCATCGGTCTCGCCGTCGCAGTCGTCGTCGATCGAGTTGCAGCTTTCCGTGGCGCCCGGATGGACCGTGGCGTCGCCGTCGTCGCAGTCCTCCCCGGCCGCGTAGCCGTCCCGGTCGGCGTCGGTCGGGGGCGGCGGCGTCGTGGGGTCGACGACGATCTCGACCCACACCCGGTCGCCGAACCGCGCCGTGCCGTAGCGATCCATCTTCCAGTAGCCGCGGTAGGTGCCCGGCGCGGAGGGCGCGGTCATCGACACCGACCAGGTGTAGCTGGCGCCCGGCGCCACCGTCGTGCCCTCGGGGAGCAGCGTCTCGGCCGGCGCGCCGAACTGCTCCCCGCCGTCGAAGGCCAGCCGGTGGTTGCAGTCGCGCGTCCAGGTGCTGGTGCCGCTGTTGCGCAGCGTCCAGGTCTTGGTGAACGAAGCGCCCGCGGCGAAGTGCGTGCCGTCCGGGACGGTTTCGCCGACGAAGGCGGCGCCGTCGGTACCGCTGCAGGTGGGCGGCGGCGGCGTCACGCCGCCGGGGTTGTAGATGAAGCCGCCGGTGGCGAAGCCGGCGGGCCGCGTGCGGGAATGGGTTCCGCACGGACCGCCCCAGAACTGCTCGGTCGAGGAGAAACTGCCGTCGGCGTTGGCCGTCACCACGTAGCCGACGTGGCCGTACCCGCTGCACGTGCTGCTCGGTTCGCAGACGAAGATCGCCGTGTTGGCGGGCGTCATCCCGGTGGAGTAGCCGCGCGAGGCGGCCTGGTCGTTCCAGTACTGGGCGTCGGTGCACCATTCGAGCGCCCGGCCCCAGTTGCAGCAGGCGGAATGCCAGGCGTGCCACACGCAGTTGCCGCACGTGCCGTCGCAGATGCAGAAGTTCGCCCGACCGCAGTCGCACGTGTCGTACTCGCCCCCGCACTCGTAGACGGCGCGTGCGGGAGGAGCGTCCAGCGCGGCGAGCAGGCCGGCGAGGGCCGGCAGGAGGGAGATCGCGAAACGCCGCGCGCTCATCGCCGGCCTCCTTCCTCCGCCGCGGGGCCCGCGACGAGGCGCGCGACGTGGATCGAACCGTCGCGCCAGTCGGCCCAGGCCAGCCGCGTCCCCGGCGGCGAGATCGCGGGCTCCATCTCGATCGACTCGGGTGTGTCGGTCAGCCGTAGGCGGGCGCCGTCGCGCACGTCCAGCAGCCACAGATCGGCGAAGCCGACGAACGGCCGGCCGTCGTACCCCACCCCCGGCGCCGGCTCGGCGTAGACCAGCCGTCCGCCGTCCGGCAGCCACGCCGGGTGCGCGCCCCGGCCCCGGAACAGCACCGCGCCGTCGAGCGCCGCGACGACCAGATCGGCCGCGTGCAGATGCCCCTCGCACCAGGCGATGCGGCGCCCGTCGGGCGCGACCCGCGGCCCCCACGCGTCCATCTCGGCGAGAACGACGCGGCGGTCCCCGTCCCACGCGACGATTCGCCCGCGGTACTCCTCGTACAACACCCGGCGTCCGTCCGCGTCGAAGAGGAACTCGGCCCCCGCCTGCCCCTCGAACAGCGGGATCGTCTCCGGCAGGAACGCCGGCCGCGGCATCCGCTCGCGGGCCCCGGACGCAATCTCGATCGCCTCGAACGCCTCCTGCGCGTGCGGCACCGGAAGCACCACACGCCGGGCGTCGGGCGACCAGAAGGCGCGACCCTGGAAGGTCGGGTCGAGCGTCCGGAGGACGCCGCCGGGGTCGTCCAGCAGGTGGAGGCCGATGCCGTAGCGTCCGGAGACGAGCAGCCGGTCGCCCGCGGGGGACCAGCGGGGCGTGACGAGGAACGGGACGTCCGCCGAGCCGCGGTAGACCCGTTCGTCCGCGAGCGGGCCCGCGGGCGCGGCCGTTGCCGGGCCGGGCTCTGGACGGACCGAACCGCCCGCCAGCGGCGCCGCCGTGGAAGCCGGCGTCGGGTCCGGCGGGGCAGCGCCCGCGTTGCAGGCGCCGAGCATCCACAACCCTGGAACCAGCCACCAACGCGCCATGGCCACCTCCCTCCCGGCGCCGGTCCCTGCGCGTCGCGCCGGCAGATGCATCATAGTGCGAACGGCCGGGAACGGGTAGGGGCGTCGCGGGGCGAGATCCCTGGCTGCGGCCCGCTGGTCCCGCGCCGCCCCGCGGGCCGGACCGGCGGCACCGAACGGCCCCCTCGCCCGTCCGCGCGCGTTCCGCGAGCAGCGGAAGCGGCCGCGCGCAAGTGCTCCCGCGACGTCAACCGCACCGCCCGGCGAAGCGCCGCGGCGCACCGGCCGACGCTGTGCGTCGGCTGCGCGACGCCCCCGCGCCCCCCCGGCCGCGCCGTGGTCCGGGCTCGCGGAAGCCGGACCCCGGGGCCCGTGGCGCGGCGCCGCCGGTTGTGGTACGACGGCGTTGCGACCGCGGCCGGGGAGCGGCGGCCGCGCGAACGGGCAGGGGAGGGCGTGATGAAGTCCGCGCGGGTAATCGTTCTCGCCGCGGCGACGGCGGCGCTGGTCGTTGCGGGAGGCTGTGCCGAGGAAACTCCGTCCGCCGGGTGCGGGCCGGAGAACTGCACCGGCTGCTGCCTCGACGGCGACTGCGTGAGCGGCATCGTCCCCCACGCCTGCGGCGCCGGCGGCGTCGTCTGCATCGCGTGTCCGGCGGGCCTGTCCTGCCCGGCCGGAACCTGCGAGGCCGGCTCCCCGTGCGGCAACGGGACGGTGGACCCCGGCGAGGAGTGCGACGACGGCAACCGCGCCGACGGCGACGGCTGCAGCGCTTGTTGCACGATCGAAAGCGCCGCCGACGCGGACGCGGACGCGGACGCGGATGCGGACGCCGATGCGGACGCGGATGCGGACGCCGACGCAGACGACTCCGGCGGCACGGTCGAGCCGCCGCTGGGAGGTTCTTCGGGCGGCGCGGGCGGCGCGGCGCCGGTCGCGGGCGAACTGCGCACGGCCGGGCGCGTGCAGTACCGGCTGGTGGTCCCGGCCGGCTACGCGCCGTCGCGTCCGACTCCCCTCCTGATGGTGTTCAGCGGCACCGAGGGCGGGGCGGCGATGACGAACAACCTGCAGTCGGTGGCGAGCTACGTCGGGATTGCCGAGTTCATCTTCGCCGTGCTGGACGGGACGACCTACTACGGCGACGGCGCGGCGGGCGAGGCGGTGCTCGACGACGTGCGGGCCCGCTACAACATCGACAACGACGCCACGTACCTGCTGAGCGAGTCGGCCGGCACGAGCGCCGGGTTGCAGCTCGGCCTGTCGCTGCGCCAGTCGTACTTCGCGGCGTACTGGGCCAACGACGTCAACGCCTCGGCCGTCCCCGCCCGCACCGCCGCCGAGCTCGGCTTCGCCCCGTGGGGCAACGCCGGGCCGGGGGGCGATTTTGCAGACGCGCGGGCGATTGTCGACGGCATGCGCGCCGCCGGCTACCGGCTCCCGGCGGACGCGCCCTACAGCGGCGCGGGCGCCGGCGTGCACGGCAGCACCGAGCAGTTTCTCGCGGCGTGCCGCTTCTTCCCGGGCAAGCGCCGGCGCTAGGATCGATGCCGGTCCCTTCGCCGGGGCGCCGGGGTTGCCAGCGGGGCGGGCGGAGCCTATATTGCGGTCGCTTCCGGTCGTGGTGGCCGGGAGTTGTTGCGGCCATCGGAAGCGGGTGACGTCGACGCTTCCGACCCCGAGTTTTTGGGGGCGATACGGTTTCGACGGGTGGAATGAAGCGTGGGAGTGCGTGCCGGGGCGTCGCGACCCCGTATCAACGCGGCAATCGAGTAGCTGCGAACAACAGCAACTACGCTCTGGCGGCCTAGTCCGACCGGACGTCATTCAGGGGCGGCCCCGCCTGCGGCTCCCTGACTGGCGCAATCAAAGCAGGCTGGTTCCCCGGGATGTCCGGGACCCGGGGGACGAGATCGACCGGAATGGCGCGCGGGGATCCCGTCGGTCGGAGCCCCGCGCGTGACGAAAACGGCCGACTACGCACGTAGCGCTCCCCGTGGAATCCACTCGGACCCGGGTTCGACTCCCGGCGCCTCCACTGCTGAACGATGTGGGATCGTGGACGATCCCGCGAGGGGGTTTGCGAGGTCCCTGACCTCCCGCCAAGCAAGTCGCTGACGAAGCCCCCGACCGCTACCGGCTGGCCGCCGCCGGAGGCCCAGAACGAAGCCCCGCGAGCAGCGCCAGGATGTCGGGCGTCCGGAACTCCCGCACGTAGCCGTTCTCCCCGAGGTAGAACCGGAAGCGTCCTCCGCCGAACAACGTCTTGAGCAGCACGAGCGGGTTCTGGTGGAGGTTCAGGAGCGCGGCGCGGTCGGCACCGGATGCAAGCGGCTCGTTGTCCAGGATGGCGTTCAGCACGTTCGCCGGGTGGTTGTGGAACAGGATGACATCGTTCGCGCGATCCTGGAGGCGGAGCCTGTCAACGAAAATGAGACACCCGCCGGTCGCATTTACTGTAGCGCCTCTTGGCGCGCGTCGGTCGGTGCGACCAGGTCGACCTGACTTCGCGCTGCTGGTTGCAGCGGCTTGTTGATCCACACCTCCGTTGGTGGCGGGCTGGCGACCGGTGGTCGCCGGACGAAGCGCTCCGGGTGGGCGGCGCAGGCCGCCTCCAGGATGCGCTGGCGCGTGGCGATCAGGACTGGAGCGCGGCCGAAGTGGACGTCCGCGGGGCGGAGAAGCTGGAGCGCCTCGTGTCGGTGTTCGTGGTTGTACCAGTCGAAGAACGACCGGCACCAGGTGACGGCCGCCGGGAGATCGGGGGAGCGGCCCGGGAAGTCGGGGCGGTACTTCAGCGTCTTGAACTGGGCCTCCGAGAACGGGTTGTCGTCGGAGACATCGGGCCGCGAATGCGTCTTGGTTACGCCGAGATCGGCGAGGGTCTGGGCGAAGGTCTTGGCCCGCATCGGGGCTCCGCGATCCTGGTGCAAGGTCAGCGTACCCGGGTCGATCGCGTACTTCGCGCACGTCTCGGCAACGAGGCGTCGGGCGTGGGCGGCGTTTTCCCGGTCGGCGACCATCCAGCCGACGACGTGGCGACTGAAGATGTCAAGAATCACGTAGAGATAGAAGTAGGTCCACGTCCGGGGTCCGAGGAGCTTGGTGATGTCCCACGACCAGACCTGGTTCGGTGCCGTGGCGAGCAGTTCCGGCTTGGCGTACGTGGGATGCACGAGCTGGTCCCGGCGCTCACGGACCTCGCCGACCGAGGCCAGGATGCGGTACATGGTCCGAACGGAGCAGAGGTACTTCCCCTGGTCGTCGAGCAGCTTGGCGTAGACGGCCGCCGGTGCCAGGTTGATGTTCGGTTCGGCGTGCAGCACGGCGAGAACTTCCTGCCGTTCGGCCGGCGTCAGCGCGCGCGCCGGGGTCGGGCGAGGAGCCGGCGCCGGCCGGGCCCGTCGGGAGCGGTAGTAGGAAGCGCGCGCGACCCCCAAGGCGTTGCAGGTGGGTGCCACGCCGAACCGACGACCCTGGTCCGCCACGAGCTGCATCAACGCCGCCTTCTCCTCGCCGCCGGAGCGCCGCGCGACGGCATCCGCTGCGCCTCCGCCTCCGCCAGGAGCGGCTCCTCGGACGGCGGCTCGCGTCCGAAGAGCTCCGCGACTTTTTTTTGGAGTTCCACCAGCCCTTCGGCGCGCTCAGCACGCGCCAGCGCCCGCCGCAGTTCCCGCTGCAGGCGTGCCACCTCCCCCGCCAGGGGGTTCCGCGGCGTCGGCTTGCGCCCGCGCTTCTTCGGCGCCAGCCCGGCCAGCGCTCCCGCCGCACGCTGCGCCCGCCACGTCGTGAGGTGCGACGAGTACAGCCCCTCGCGACGAAGCAACGCACCGAGCTTGCCGTCCCCGGGCGTACAGTGGTCGGCCTGCTCGAGGATTCGGTTCTTGTACTCGGCCGTGAATGTTCGCCGCGCCGGCCGCTCGACCTGCGGATCCGGCACCGCCATCGCCGGCGGG
>Ga0101944_10000884_pt1 | contig 76431 bp, 56 predicted proteins | sample DewCreD2012metaG_FD_75245 | JGI IMG/M metagenome (GOLD analysis project Ga0101944, IMG submission 75245) | Hot spring sediment bacterial and archeal communities from British Columbia, Canada, to study Microbial Dark Matter (Phase II) - Dewar... ... | reverse complement strand
GTCCATACCTCATTGATTCTCTTGCGACTAAATTCCTGACCCAATATATTTTCTGATATTCGATTCCTATGCATTGAGTTTGTTGTTGTTTTATACTTTCTAAATATCTTCGCTTCTATACCGTTTTTACTCATTATCCTTGCTATCCGCTTCCTGTTACATATAATTCCTTCTCTTCTTAACTCTGCTGTTATTCTTGGGCTTCCATATCGCTGGTGGCTCTTTTCGAATATCTCACCGATCCTTTTCAACAATTCCTCATTCTCAATATCTCTTTTGCTACTTCCTCTACTTTTTCGCTTATAATAGCTGCTTCTATTTATCCCCAATACTTTACACATCTTCTCAATGCTATGATCTTTCTGATGCTTATCTAAAAAATTATCTACTTCCAGTTCTCTTGTCTTGAGAAGATGTTCACAGCCTTTTTTAGTATGTCACGCTCCTCGGTGACCTCTGCCAATCTTGTTCTAAGTTCTCTTAGCTCTTTATCATGATCTCTTACTTCCTCTAATTCTGCAGTACCTCTCCCATTGTACTTATTATGCCAGCGATATATTACTTGTTGGGATATCCCTAATTCCTTGGATAATTCCGGTACGTTTTTATCTCCTGTCTTAAGCATGTTCAATACATCTTGCTTAAACTCTTGACTGAATTTTCTCCTTCTTTTTACTTCCATAGACACCTCCTTAAAGTAATTTAATACTTTTTTTCTGTGTCTACAAAATGGGGGAAGACCACTGCGATCTGCTTTCTTCAATCAACATTCACTTTTTATCACTCTTCTAACAGCCACTGGTCTGCAAGTTCTTCTGAAATGTTTTCAATAAAGCGTGAAGGTTTTGCAAATGTAATACCGTTATGCCGGTCAAAAATATGCATCGGATAGCAAACAAACAGATTCTGTTTGGCACGTGTTGAGGCAACATACATTAAACGTCGCTCCTCTTCTAGACTCTCAAGTTTATCAAATGATTGTGATGAAGGAAAGAATCCGTCAACCGCATGAATTATAAATACGGAATGCCATTCGAGTCCTTTAGCAGAGTGTATCGTCGAGAGAGTAAGAAACTCACGCTCTTTGTCTGTGGCATCAATATCTACAACGCTATCCTGTGGAGGATCTAACGCCATATCAGAAAGTAAACTATCCAGTGATCTGTAATTCTCACTAATGTTAATAAAAATATCTAAATCTTTTTTTCGCTTGTTCCAATCGTCATACTTTTCCATAAAAATCGGTTCATAATATTTTAGAGCAAGCTCGGCTTTATCTGCTGGCATCTGGTTCTTTGTATGAATTTCGTGAAGAAGATTAAAGAGGTTATAAATTTTATCATTATATTTTTTACTGACTACAGATTCGGGACTAACTTTAATTGATAATCTTCCTTGTGCAACTTCGTCCATAATTGTTTGTGCTTTCTTCGGACCGATTCCTTCGTGTAGAAGCAGAATGCGATACCAGCTTACGTAATCTGATGGGTTCTGAGCAATTCTCAAAAATGCAAGTAAGTCCTTTACATGTGCGGTTTCAATAAACTTCATACCGCCGAATTTTTGATATGGAATGTTAGCTTTATTTAGTTCTATTTCCAGATCGAATGAATGAAAAGATGACCTGAATAGAACAGCAATGTCAGTAAGAGGAACTCCTTCTTCGCGCAATTCAAGTACTTTTTCTACAATAAAACGGGATTGCATATTTTCATTTGCAGCACTGATTATACCGGGGAGCTCGCCTCCGGTTTTACGTGTAAATAAATGCTTGGGATATTTTTCGAATGCAAACTCAATTATTCGATTGGAAAAATTAAGAATCTCCTGTGTGCTTCTGTAATTCTCTTCCAGCTTTATAATTTTTACATCCTGAAAAAGTTTAGGGAATTCCATTATGTTCTTGAAGTTTGCACCCCGGAATGAATAAATTGATTGTGAGTCATCACCGACTACCATTATATTTTGATTTATCTGACCAAGTCCCTGTATTACCTCTGCCTGAAGTTTGTTAGTATCCTGGTACTCATCAACCATTGTAAATCTTATAGTACTAAGAAAAGATTTTGCAGCGGGGGAGAGATCGAATAAAAAATTCTTTAAATAAACCAGCAGATCATCATAATCCAACAGATTATTTTGTTGCTTATAGGAACTATAAATTTTTTGTATCTGCAAAAATTTATCAAGGTATTCATAGAAGTGAGGGTACTCCTCCTCTAAAAGTTCTTCAACCGGTCTGCCAGTATTTACGCTCAAGCTAAGTACTTTAAAGATAGTCTGTTTATTTGGAAAACGTTTTTTGACTTGAGATAGATTTAATTGTCCACGTATAAGGTTAATTACATCTTCGCTATCGCTTTGATCCAGAATTGAAAATCCATTATCTAGTTTAACTGCTTTTGCATATTTACGTAAAGTTAGGTTTGCAAAAGAATGAAAAGTGCCACCGTTTATTTTTGAACATCTGTTATCCAATAGAATAGCGGCACGATCCATCATCTCTTTAGCTGCTTTTCGTGTAAATGTAAGGAGCAGAATTGATTGAGGGTCATAACCAAGTTCAACTAAACGTGATACTCTGTAAACCAATGTGCGTGTTTTACCACTTCCGGCACCGGCAATAACAAGATAATTCCCTTCAACTGCTGATACTGCCTCGTATTGTGCCGGATTGAGTTCATTCTGATAGTTGATTACAAATCTTGATTCGTCAACTTCAGGTGATTTAACCGGTAATTGTCCAGAACGTTTTAATTGATATTTTTTTGGCATGTTTCAAGAATAATAGAACGCAGATGATACGGATTGATTAAGTTTTTCACAGATAAATCTGCAAATGGTAATCACATCAGAACCATCTACGTTCCATTAATTTTTATTTTTCGTTTTTCATTACTACATAATTGTATATCCACATCAAAGCAGTCGCAAGAACACCAATACCTATCATCGCAAACCAAACCATTTCAGGTTTACCAGCTTCTTTTGATGTTTGATAAACCCACCCGCCGAACGGATCGCCGACAAAGCGTGCAATTGCAATAGGCAAAAACGCATAACCTTGATAAAGTCCCTGCTGACCCGGAGGAGCAATTTCGGAAATATATTCATAATAACGCGGTGCTTGAATCATCTCACCGATTGCAAATGCTACAATACCGGCAACAATTGTAGGAATACTTGGATAAAGTCCGATTATAATCCAGATCAAACTTGATATTGCAAAACCATAAAGAATAGCATTGTGTGTTTTTATTTTTTTTGTAAGAAGATTCAGTGGAATTTGAAATAGAATTATTGCACCCGCGCCCGCCCACGATTGAATTATCTCATAAGGTGCATTTGGATCTATATAATCTGTGATATAATAGGGAACGATTATAAATTCTTGCCAGAAGATTATCCAATACAAACTATAAATCAATAAGAAGATCATAAACTTAAAATTGGTTAGAACAAGAAATAAGTTTTCAATTTTCTTACCAAGTGATTCAACAACTTCACCGGCTGGATTTTTTACTTCTTTGTAGAGTAAAATATTCACAATTAACATAGCAAAACAAGCAACTGCGCTTACTATATAGACCGCTTTGTTTCCAAAACTGTCTCGTGTAAAATAAGCTATTGTAGGTCCCAGCATTGCACCGGCATTTACAAGCCAATAATAAATTGCATATCCCAATGATTTTGTTTCAGAAGTTGATGTTACAGCAACAGTTCCAAGAACAGATGGTTTAATAAAAGAACCACCAAATGCCGTAAGAATTAAAAAGACCATTAAAAGCCAATATTGATCCATACCAGCGTAAACACCACTAAAAATACTCATCCCAACCGAGCCAATTAAAAAGTATCCTAAAGCTAATATTGAAAATGCAACGTTGAATGCGCGTCTGAAACCCCATTTGTCAGCGAGTGTTCCTCCTAAGATTGGAAGTAAATACAGAAGTCCTCCAAATATTCCTGATAATTGACCGGCTTCTGCTTCAGAAAATCCGAGATCGTTTCGCATGTAAATCATGAAAACGATTTGTTGACCGTAGTATGCAAGCCGTTCAAACAATTCCATCACATTTGCAACCCAAAATGTAGGATGAAATCCGGCTTTGAATTTTTTGATTTGTTCAGATAGATTCACAGTAGCTCCAATGTTTTGTGTATCTTTGAAAAAGTTGGCAAAATATAATACCTATCATTAACAAATGAAAATAATATTAATCCGTAAAGAGAAATAATTATTAGTTAGAATACCGATTCAATTTAAATTCAATTATTAGGTTCGCTTTGTTTTAATAACTAATTTTGCACTACTAATTTTTGTATCTAAGGAGATAAACATGAAAGTACCTTTGCTTGATTTGAAAGGACAATATCAATCAATTAAAAAAGAAATTGACGAAGCAGTTCAAAAAGTAATTGAATCGCAATATTTTATTATGGGTCCTGATGTCGCAAAACTTGAGGAAGAGATTTGTAACTATCTCAATTGTCAGTTTGCAGTCGGTGTATCATCAGGAACAGATGCACTTTTACTTGCTTTGATGGCACTTGATATTCAATCCGGAGATGAGGTTATTGTTCCTACTTATTCATTTTTTGCAACAGCGGGTGTTGTTGCCAGATTAAATGCTAAACCTGTTTTTGTTGATATTGATCCGGTTACGTTTAACCTTGATACATCTCAAGTAGAAAAGAAAATCACATTTAAAACAAAAGCAATAATTCCGGTTCATCTCTATGGACAGAGCGCAGATATGAATCCGATAATGCAAATTGCAAGGAAGTATAGTCTCTTTGTAATTGAAGATGCTGCTCAGGCAATTGGGACACAATATAAAGATGGAAGATTTGTGGGAACCATTGGTGATATTGGTTGCTTCTCATTTTTCCCGAGTAAAAATTTGGGCGGTTTTGGTGATGGTGGAATTGTAACAACCAACAATCCGAATCTTGAACACAAAATGAGAATAATGCGTGTTCATGGTATGGAACCAAAATATTATCATAAAGTTATTGGTGGAAATTTCAGATTGGACTCTATTCAGGCAGCAGTACTTAGAGTTAAATTACCTCATCTTGATAAATGGTCAGAAAAAAGAAGATTGAACGCTTCTCTTTATACAAAATTATTTATGGAAACCGGTTTAGCAAATGAAGAGGGAAGAACAGCATTTGATGAGAACAATAAAGTTCTTCTTCCAAAAGCAGTTTACAAACCAAGCGAAGAACAATTAAAAAATGGGTTATTGAAGAATTATCACATTTATAATCAATATGTAATTCGTGTTGAAAAACGTGATGAGCTAATAGAATATTTAAAGAAAAAAGATATTGGTTGCGAAGTTTATTATCCAGTACCGTTCCATCGTCAGGAATGCTTTAGTTATCTTGATTGCAAAGATGTTGATTACCCACATTCTAATTTTGCAGCAAAACATAGTCTTGCACTTCCAATCTATCCTGAGTTGACAGACGAACAGATTAAGTTTGTTGTAGATACGATAGCAAAATTTATGAGCAAATAGTTGGACGAAGAAATGTTCCGACTCAGTTTTCACTGAGTCGGATTATACTTACCGAATTTTTCTCATTGCTCTTGGCTTTCCCAAAATCTCCGATATCAGGAATAAATCCCTTAAAGTTTTGGGGTCACGAAGTTTCTTTTTCAGTTCAAGAGTTCTTAAAGAAACTTCTTTCTTTGGAGTGAGTGTCAATGGTTCTGCGGGTTTTAATTTTTTCTGAGCTGTTTCCAAAGCAGCAATTTTATCGTAATTAATATCAGGTATCTGTTTCTCAATATTTCGGTATTCAATCTTTTCTTTTTGCTCAACTTTTTTCTTGAAATCTTTTTCCGGGTCCCATGACTGATATTCCAAATCTTCACTTGGTTGTTTCTGGGTATAATAAGTATCTTCTTCCGGTTTAGGAATTTTAAAACCGAATAATTCTTCCAGGATATCTTGCGAAGATTGCTGCCTTGAAGTTTGAGTTCTTGGACTTCCGGTTCGTTTTTGCGGTACCGGTTGTTTGTAAGGCTGCTGATTCTTTTTCTGCTGAGGTTTCTTTTTACCGAAAACCGAGCCAAGAATACTGTAGATAACGAAAAAGAATACGATTATTTCAATTATGTTATCCATTAGTTATGATCTTTATCCTTTTTCTCTTCAGGTTTTGCAATTGTATTTCTCATTTCAGTATCAGCTTGAATATTCTTCAGATTGTAATAATCCATTACGCCTAAGTTTCCTTTTCTGAAAGCTTCGGCAATAGCTTTAGGAATTTCAGCTTCAGCTTCAACAACTTTTGCTCGCATCTTAGCAACTTCTGCAATCATTTCCTGCTCAGAGGCAACAGCAGCAGCTCTTCTTTCCTCAGCTTTCGCTCTTGCAACTTTGAGGTCAGCTTCAGCTTGATCAGCTTGTAAAATAGCGCCAATGTTTGTTCCTACATCAACATCAGCAATATCAATCGATAAAATTTCAAATGCAGTTCCGGCATCCAATCCTTTCGATAACACTACTTTGGAAATGCTGTCGGGATTTTCGAGTACTTCCTTATGAGTTACACTTGAACCGATTGTTGAGACAATTCCTTCGCCAACACGTGCTAATATTGTAGCTTCTCCTGCACCACCGACTAATCTTTCAAGATTAGTTCTAACAGTAATTCTTGCCATGGCTTTAAGCTGGATTCCATCCTTTGCAACAGCGGAAACAAGCGGAGTTTCAATTACTTTTGGATTTACAGACATTTTAACAGCTTCTAAAACATCTCTTCCGGCAAGATCAATTGCAGCGGCTTTTTCGAATCCTAAGTCTAAGTTAGCTTTGTTTGCAGAGATCAGAGCATTTACAACGTTTGTTACATTACCACCGGCTAAATAATGTGCTTCCAGAAGAGAAATGTTTAGTGATAATCCGGCTTTGGTAGCTGAAATTAGATTTCTTACAATTACTTGTGGTGAAACTTTTCTAAGCCGCATACCTATTAGATCGCGGAATATTTTAACTTTTACACCGGAGAAATAAGCAGTGATAAATAAACCTATTGGAACATAATAAAGGATAATTATCAGAAATAGTACTGCAACAAAAATTATTAATAAAGATAATCCGGTTAATGCTTCCATCAAATACTCCTATTTTAATAAAAATTATTTACAAGATATTAATTAGTAACTACTATTACAACGTAATAAGGTTATAAAAAAGTTCACACTTTACTAATACCCGTGTAATACTTAAAAAAGATGCGCAAATAAAAATTATTAAACATAAATTCTTGACGTAGTATGAACAAAAAATTATCTTGAAGGTAAACATTCCAACAATTAGTAGGGGAAATCATGCCCGAATTTAAATTACTAATTAACAGAAAAAATTATACTGTTAATACAGAAGCTAACACACCACTTCTTTGGGTATTAAGAGATATTCTTGGTTTAACCGGCACTAAATATGGTTGTGGCGAAGGAATATGTGGTTCTTGTGTTGTTCACATCAACGGTAAAGCTGATCGTTCCTGTTCGATAGCTGTTAAAGATGTTGTTGGTAAATCTATAACAACTATCGAAGGATTGGCAGAAAATCCCGAACATCCGATTTTCAAAGCCTGGATAGAGTTAGAGGTTTCTCAGTGTGGTTATTGTCAACCCGGGCAGATAATGACTCTGGCAGCTCTATTGAATGAAAATCCTAATCCATCAAAATCTGAAATTGAAGAAATAATGTCTGGAGTTCTATGCAGATGTGGAACTTACCCTCGTATTAGAAAAGCAATTGATAAAATAGTTAAGGAGGGAAAGTAATATGAAAAAAATTACGAGACGAGACTTTATCAAAGTTGTTGGTATAAGTGGAAGTGGTTTAGTATTAGCGACCTATATTCCCATAAATGGATTAAATCTTAAACCCGGTGATGAACCTAAAATATTTGCACCAAGTGTTTATCTGAAAATTGATTCAAATGGTATTGTTACAATAACAGTTCATAGATCGGAAATGGGGCAAGGTGTTCAAACATCATTGCCAATGCTTGTTGCAGAAGAGTTGGATTGCGATTGGTCCAAAATTAGAGTTGAACAAGCAGATGGAAATCCTATTTATGGGAACCAAACTACCGGAGGAAGTCAAAGTATAAGAAGAAGTTTCGACCCATTCAGAATTGCAGGTGCTACCGCCAAAGCAATGCTTATTACAGCTGCTGCTAATAAGTGGAAAATAAATGAAACTAATTGTTATACTGAAAACGGTTTTGTCATAAACAAAATTAATGGTAAAAAAATAAGTTACGGAGAACTTGTTGAAGATGCAGCTAAATTACCTGTTCCAAAAGATGTTAAGTTGAAAGATCCCAAAGATTATAAGTTAATAGGTAAAAGAATTCATAGACTTGATACACCGGCAAAGATTTATGGTGCAGCAAAATTTGGTATTGATGTAGTAATTCCCGGGATGCTTTATGCCGCAGTTGCTCGTCCTCCTGCATTTGGTGGAAAAGTAAAATCTTTCGATTCAACAAAAGCAAAATTGGTTAATGGTGTTTTAGATGTAATTGAAATTCCGCAAGGTATAGCTGTAATTGCCAACTCAACCTGGAATTCATTCAAAGGTAAAAAAGAATTATCCATTGAATGGGATTATGGTCCAAATTCTACTATTGATTCTGAGGCAATTAGAAATAACATGTCAAAATTTTTGGAGGATGAAGGTTCAGAAATTGAACTAAGAGGGAATCCAAACTATGACTTACCTGAATTAAAAACAATTGAAGGTGTTTACGAATTACCTTTTCTATGTCATGCACCTTTAGAGCCGATGAACTGTGTTGCTAAAGTTGAAAATGGGAAGGCAGAATTATGGGCTCCTTCTCAAAATCCCCAGGATGCAAGATCAGAGGTAGCTAAGGCGCTCGGTTTTAAGGAAGATGATGTTGTTGTTCATGTTACATTAATGGGAGGTGCGTTCGGAAGACGGCTTGTATCTGATTGGGCTGTTGAAGCGGCATTAATCGCTCAAAAAACCGGTAAAATTATAAAACTTACATGGACCCGTGAAGATGATATGAAGCATAGTGTTTACAGACCTTCAAGTATTCACAAAGTGAAAGGTTCGGTTGATAAGAATGGGAAACTGATTAATTTCTATCACCATGTAATATCTGAATCTATTACAGCACAAAGATTTAACAGAAATGTTCCTGTAAAAGATGCTGATATAGGTGAAGGAACCAGAAGATTAGCTTACCAAATTCCTAATATGAAAATTACCGGGACAATTGTCCCCACACATGTTCCGGTTTCATGGTACAGATCAGTTTATAATACTCAGAATCCGTTTGTAGTTGAATCTTTTATTGATGAACTTGCGCACGCAGCAAATAGAGACCCATACGAATTCAGGTGTGAACTATTACCGGCTGATTCAAGATTAAGAAAAGTATTAGATATAGCAGCGGAAAAATCTAACTGGAATTCACCGCTTCCAAAAGGAATAGGAAAGGGGATTGCATGTTTCGAAGGATATGGTAGTTTTTGTGCTGAAGTAATTGAAGTATCTGTTATTAATAATGAATTAAAATTAGAAAAGGTTACTGCTGTAATTGATTGCGGAACGGTTATAAATCCGGATACAGTTGAAGCTCAACTGGAAGGCGCAATTGTATTTGCGTTAACTGCTGCATTAAAAGGAGAAATAAATATTCGTTCAGGTGGAGTAGTCGAAAAGAATTTTGATGACTATCCACTGTTAACTTTCTCCGAAACACCTTTAATCGAATGTCATATAGTACAAAATTTTGAAAGGGTTGGTGGTGTAGGAGAAGTTGGTATTGGAGCTTGTGCACCGGCATTGACTAATGCAATTTATGCTGCCACCGGCAAAAGAATAAGAAAATTACCCGTTAAAATTGGTTAGAAATGAAAAAGCCCGCACTTAGTTTGCGGGCTTTGTTCGAAAAGATTTATAAACTACTTATCAATTCTATTGTTACTGTACCCCCACCCATCTGTGCGCCTAATTTAGAAACTGTTTTAACAGTTTTATTATTGGTTTTATTAACCCATTTAATAGTTGGTTCACTTTCTCCATTAGCGTCGTTTATTTCTATTTTATAAGTATCAAATTCTCCGGCTGGGACTTTTACTTTTTCACTATCAATAACTTTCAAAATATATTCTTTTGGTTTTGCACCCATCAAGTCAAGCTGGAAAAACTTAACAGATAAATTTTCATTAAGAGATAAAGATTCAATCATCATATCAATTCCGGCACCATCAGAAATAATGGGAACATTAACATTTATATTCACCGGAAGCTTCTGCGGACCAGCTTCTAAAATACCTTCTACTTTACCATTTTCGAATTTTAGATGAACTGTACCCATACCTTGTTTAATATTACGTTCTATTGGTAAAAGTGTTTTAGAATCGACAATAAGAGTATCTTTTCCTCCCATCATACCTGACGAAATATCAATAGAAAGGATTACTTCCTTACCTTTATATGTTTCTTTGGATAGAGTTCTTTCGACATCCATATTAAATTTTTGTCCCATCGTCTCAATAGTCATAGAATATTTTGTAGTGCCAATTTTAATTTTACTGCCATCAAAAGAATTTAATTCTTTAGCACCGCTTGTTTCAATTTGCTTAGGCATTGTAACAGTGCGGATATCTACAGTAATTTCATTTAATTTTTTCTGGATTTCGGCTCTTACATCTTCCTGAACTCTTCCTTTCAAGTGTTTAGCAAAGAATTTTTCCATAGCAACAATCATTGCCAAACGATTTTCGAGTCCAGCAAAACCATGTCCTTCATCAGGCGCAACCATATATTCAACATCTCTTTTTAATTCTCTTAAAGCAACAACAATTTGATCACTTTCAGCTTTCTTTACTCTTGGATCGTTAGCTCCCTGAACTACATAAAGAGGGGCTTTGATATTAGAAGCAGAATTTAGTGGCGATTGCTTTTTAAGCATTTCAAGTTCATCAGGTTTATCCATATCTCCAACACGTATTGCAAAAGTTTTCTTTATTGGAGCCCAATAAGGAGGAATTGAATTTAATAATGTGATTATGTTAGATGGACCTACAATACTAAATCCACATGCATATAGATCTGGTGTAAAAGCTAAACCTGCTAAAGTTGCATAACCACCATAAGAACCTCCGGCTATTGCAACGCGCTTAGGGTCAGCAATTCCTTTTTCAATTAAATACTTAACGGCATCGGTAATATCGTGCTGCATGTATCCGGTACCCCATTGTTTGTTACCGGCGTTTAAGTATTTCTTTCCGTAACCAGTTGAACCTCTGAAGTTTGGCTGAAAAACTGCATAACCTCTATTGGCAAGAAACTGAGCATAAGGGTTATAACCCCAGAAATCTCTTGCCCATGGTCCACCGTGTATAAACATTACAACCGGAAGATTTTTCGGTTCAATACCTTTTGGAAGGGTAAGATAACCGTGAATTGTCATACCATCTCTGGCTTTATAACTTATTGGTTCCATTGGAGCCAAATACTCGATAGGAAGATTTGGTCTTGATCGATACAATAATTCTACTTTGCCAGCTTTTTTATCAAACAGGTAAGTTGAACCGGGATCAACATCTCTGGAAACTGAAACAATCCAAAGGTTTTCATCTTCTGTTGATGAAGTTAAATTAATATCTCCTTCAGGTAAGAGTTTTTTTAAGGTATTGTAAACATTTTCAAAATCTTTTGTCTTTGGGTAAACTCTTCTTTTAGCTCCGATATAAACTGTTGCAATTAATTCGTTTGTTTTATCTGAGAACACTGCAGTAGCAATATCCACTTCGTTCAATGGATCTCTTTCGATAAGTTTTGTTTTACCTGTCTTAAGATCAAACAATAATAACTCAGCTTTGTCAATATTTTCACCCTTGTTGGATATTAAATAAAAACTATTACCATCAGGAGTAAATCTGACCGGATTAGCTGCTTCGTCACTTGTAACCTTATAAATTGATTCAAGTTTTTCACCGTTTACTTTCAATATTTCGGTTCCACCATCTTCAGTTTGGCGGATACCTATTCTCAAATTTCCGTTTAAGTCCGTCATCCAGCCGGCAATGTTCTCTTCATTTTTTCGGATTAATGTTCGTTCACCGGTAGAAATTTTCAATTTGTAAACATCGTGGAGTTGTGGATTTCTATCGTTTAATCCAATTATCATTTCATCAGGTTTATACTTGGGCAGATCAATAATCATTGCACGAACATTATCAAGAGGAGTTAAGTCACGTGCATGAGGAACAGGATCGCCTTTTTGTGTTGGATCAACTGCATAAACTCTAAAGTTTTCATTTCCACCTTGATCCTGAACATACAGTACATATTTGCTGTCGTTAGACCAAAAATAATTTCCAATTGGACGTTTAGTATCTGCAGTCAATGGGCGTGCTTCATCAAATTTTTGATTTCTTTCTTTTATCCAAATATTTCTAACGCCATTAAAGGGTTTAAGAAATGTTATGTACTTTCCATCAGGAGAGATTTGTGCACCGGCTATTTCCGGATCACCAAAAAATATTTCACGGTCGATAATTGGTGGAAGTTGTGCAAAGAGAATTGAAGAAAATAAAATCATAAATAAACCTAAAATTAGTTTTTTCATAGATACTCCAATTAATGATTTAATTAGAATCATTTTGAGGGGATTTTGTTCCTTAAATATATAAAATATTTTCGCACATTTATTATTAAATTCTGTTTTAACGAAAAATGAAAATCGATTTGAGAGGGGAATGATATTTATTTAACTTTGCATTCAAAAAAATAAAAGTAGAAAATGAATAACGATAACAAACCAATCGAAGAGAAAAAATCGAAAAATTTTATTTACGAAATTATTGATGAAGATATGAAGACCAATAAATGGGGAGGCAAGGTTCATACAAGATTTCCCCCCGAACCGAATGGATATCTTCATATCGGACATGCAAAATCAATTTGTTTGAATTATGGAATTGCGCGAGATTATAACGGAAAGTTTAATCTGCGATTTGACGACACCAATCCTGAAAAAGAAGAACAAGAATATGTGGATTCAATTATAGAAGATGTAAAATGGCTTGGTGCTGATTTTGAAGACAGGATTTTATTTGCGTCAGATTATTTTGAACAAATGTACCAATGGGCTGTTGAATTAATAAAAAAAGGGAAAGCTTATGTTTGTGATTTGAGCGCTGAAGAAATTCGTCAGACTCGAGGTACTCTTACTGAACCCGGGAAGGAATCTCCTTACCGTAACAGAAGCATTGAAGAAAATCTTGACTTGTTTGAAAGGATGCGTAAAGGAGAATTTCCGACCGGCTCAAAAACTTTACGTGCAAAGATTGATATGAGTTCGCCGAATATGAATCTCCGCGACCCAATTATGTATAGAATAGTTCATGAAGAACATCATCGTCAAGGAAACAAATGGTGTATTTATCCTACATACGATTGGGCACATGGAAATGAAGATTCTATTGAAGGTATTACTCACTCTATCTGTACACTTGAGTTTGAAAACCACCGACCACTATATGATTGGTTTCTAGATCAATTAGGAGTTCATCATCCACAGCAAATTGAATTTGCTCGACTGAATTTAAGCTATACTGTAATGAGTAAAAGAAGATTATTACAGTTAGTAAAAGAAGGATATGTTGATGGTTGGGATGATCCGAGAATGCCAACAATTTCAGGATACAGAAGAAGAGGATATACTCCTGAAGCGATAAGAAATTTTGCTGAGATAATTGGTGTTGCAAAACGAGATGCCCTTACTGACATCGCTTTGCTTGAATATGCTATTAGAGACGATCTTAACAAACGAGCTAACAGAGTAATGGCTGTATTAAAACCATTAAAAGTAGTTATAACAAACTATTCAGGCGAAGAAGAATTAGAAGCTGTTAATAATCCGGAAGATTCAAATGCAGGAGTTAGAAAAATTCCTTTCTCCAATGAAATTTATATTGAGCAAACCGATTTTATGGAAAACCCACCTAAAGGGTTTCATAGATTAATTCCCGGTGGTGAAGTAAGATTAAGATATGCCTATATAATAAAATGTGATGAAGTGATTAAAAATGACAAAGGCGAAGTAGTAGAATTAAGATGTAGCTATGACCCAGATACAAAGAGTGGTGCTGGTTCTAGCAATAAAAAAGTTAAAGGTGTGATTCATTGGGTTTCTGCTAAACACTGTTTTGATGCCGAAGTCAGGTTATATGACAGACTTTTCAACGTTGAAAATCCGGGTGCAGAAGAAGATTGGTTAAGTAAATTGAATCCGAATTCTTTGGAAATAATAACTAATGCAAAGTTAGAGCCATCGCTTAAAAATGCTAAACCTCTGGACAAATTCCAGTTTGAGAGAATGGGTTATTTCTGTGTTGATACAAAATATTCAACCAATGAAAAGTTGGTATTTAACAGAACAGTTACTTTGAAAGATAGCTGGAAAAAATAAGAAAGGTAGAGATACTTAATATTGCATCTCTACTTTACAAACATTTTCTGTAAAACATCCTTTCTATAATTAAAAATCTCTTCTACTTTTTTACGCACGAAGAATTTATGAACAATTCTTCCAATTATTCCAAAAGGTAATGCATAATTTACTTTGTCAATCATGACTAATGTTCCACCTGAGTTTTCGCCATTTAAATTCTCAATTCTAAATTGATGTAAATGGTGCCAGAATTTATAAGGTCCAAAACGCTGTTCATCAATGAAATATTCTTTTTCTTTGACATGTGTAATTTCTGTAACCCACCTCATAGGTATTCCAAATAAAGGTTTAACAATATACTCGATTATCATTCCGGCAAACATCTTCTGATTACGAAAATCTGATTTGATTTCAAAACCCATGTAAGGTGGAGTGATTTTTTTTAAGTTAAGCGGGGAAGAAAAAAAATCCCATGCCTCATCAAGTGAAATATTTAATTTCTGTTCCCTGTATAGTGTATAAAGCTTCATAGTATTTATGAATCTAAACCTATTTAGGAGAGGAAGAGTTCCCTTGTTAATACTAACCTAATTTTTCGATGGCTCTTTGTATTCTTGTAATGACTTCATCTTTTCCCAAAATAAAAAGTATATCATACAAACCTGGTCCGGTGCTCTGACCAGAAACAGCGAGACGCAAGGGATGAATTAATTTCCCTTTACCTATATTTAACTCCTCTGATACTTTTGTTAGCGCTTGTTCGAAGTCTTCTTTTGAAGGATTATTTAGCTTGGAAAATTCTTCTCTAAGATTTTGTAAATGTTCAACAGTATCCGACTTCCAATTTTTTTCCACTGATTTTTGTTCATATTCTACTGGTGGAGTATAGAAGTAGATACAAGATGTAATGAATTCACGAACAAAGGATACTCTTTCTTTCATAGCATCAATAATAAGGAGAAGGTAATTATCGCTATAGTTTTCAATCCTGAGCTCTGAATTTTGAAACTCCTTTTTTAAAAGTAGTAATAATTCATCATTCGATTTTTTTCTTAGATGCTCTGCATTAAGCCAGTTTAATTTCTGAAGATCGAAAACTGCTCCGGCTTTATTAACACGTTCCAATGTAAATTTTTCAATCAGTTCATTTATGTAGTAAAACTCCTGATCATCTCCGGCATTCCATCCTAACAGAGCAACAAAATTAATAAGTGCTTCTTTTAAGTATCCTTTATCTCTGTAATCCTCAACAGCAACATCACCCTGACGTTTACTTAATTTTGATTTATCGGGATTTAACAATAATGGAAGGTGCGCAAAATTAGGGCGTTCCCAACCAAAAGCATCATATAGTAAAACATGTTTAGGTGTTGAGGAAAGCCATTCTTCGCCTCTTATTACATGGCTGATTTTCATTAAATGATCGTCAACAACATTAGCAAGATGATAGGTGGGATAACCATCGCTCTTAATTAAAACCTGATCGTCAACATTATTACTGTTGAATTCAACCCTTTCCCGTATTATATCATTAAAAACAATTTTTTGATTTGGCTTAACATTTAATCTGATAACATATGGAGTGTTATTTTTAAGTTTATCCTCAATTTCATCCTTAGAAAGGGAAAGACAAAATTTATCATATTTAGCTTGAGGAAGCTTTTGTTTTTCTTGTTCCTCTCTTAATTTTTGTAAACGTTCAGGTGTACAGAAGCAATAATAAGCATGACCGTTTTTAATCAATTCATCGGCATATTTTTTATAGATATCGAGTCGTTGGGACTGCATGTATGGTCCGTATGAACCGCCAACGTCAGGACCTTCGTCGTATTCAAGTCCAGCCCACTTTAATGCAGCAATTAGATTTTCAACCGCTCCTTCAACATATCTGTTACGATCAGTGTCTTCAATTCGTAGAATAAATTTTCCGTTATTCTTTTTTGCGAACAAATAATTGTAAAGTGCTGTTCTTAAACCTCCTACATGCAAATATCCGGTAGGTGAGGGTGCAAATCTTACTCTTATTTCTTCCACTTTCATCCTGTTTTTTCGTTTTTAATGGCGTAAATATAAAAAAGTTGAGTGTAATTAGTGGGATTCTTTAAAGGGATTATTATTTCTTTGAGTGGAAAATCTTAACAGCTTATAGAATATCTATAAGTTGTGATTATAATTCTATCTCAAAAGTAAATCTATAATGCGTTGGTATAATATTTTACTTTATCAATAAACTCTTTAGAATCGATTGGTTTGGGAATATAGTCTGTTGCTCCGCTTTCAAGACATTTTTCTCTATCACCTTTCATAGCAAAGGCAGTCAAAGCAATAATTGGTACGTTCTTATATTCCGGTATCTGTCTGATTTTTTCAGTCGCTTCGAAACCGTTCATGATAGGCATCTGCATATCCATTAGTATCAAATCGAATTTATCTCCGCTTGCCATTTTAACTGCATCTTCGCCGTTTTCTACGACAACAATATTATCATAACTGTTTTTCTTCAATAGACGCGTAACAATTATTTGAGAATGTTTATAATCTTCAGCAAGTAAAATCTTAATTCCGTCTTTCTTCTTAATAACTGTTTCAACCGGTGGCGGTTCTTCATATCTGTTGATCATTGCGTTGATGGTTTCTGCAAGGTCTTCGATATTTGTAGAACGCTTTTCCAGTAATTCTTCAAACAGTCCTTCTATTTTTGATAAATCTTCCTTATAATTTTCTTTACCTGTATAAATAATAATAGGAAGGTTGGCAAACTTTTTTTCTGACTTGATTAATTTTATCAGTTCAAAGCCATTTGGAGTAGGCATATCTAAATCAACAATTGCAAGATCAATATCTTTATCGCGTATCAAGTTCATCACATTTGCTGAAACACTTTCTGCGATAGCATTAAAACCGACACTTTCAATTGCTTGTTTTACAAGATTTAATGTTGGAACGTCATCGTCAACACAAAGAACATTTGAATCTTTCCGGAGTTTGTAATGAGTTAATACTTCCACTAAGTAATTATAATTTATCGGTTTTACAAAATATTCAACTGCACCCATCATAAAAGCTTTTTGCTGTTCTGGTTCTATAGAACATGCAATTACAGGGACATTTTTTGCATTGGGATGCTCGTGAATTTTTTTGAGAAGTTCTAATCCATTGATGTTAGGTATTTCAATATCTAGTATCACAGCAAGTAATGGTTCAGAATTAATTACAGCGAATGCTTGTTCTTCCGAATTGACAATAGTAGGAGAATAACCCCATTTGTTTAGATAATTACTGAGCAGTTTAGAAGTTGCGTAATCATCTTCAATAACCAAGACTTTATTCTTAGAGGTTGGTTTTGGAAGTTGTGATAATGTTGTTTCTAAATCTGTCATTACTTCTCCGTTAATAGTGAAAGTAAATGTTGTACCATTGGGACTACTGGCGACAGAAATTTCTCCCCCTAAGAAATTGATATATTCTTTTACTAACGTTAAGCTTAAGCCAGCTAAGCTGGAATTTTTAAATTCATTTACCTTAGAAAGCGTAAATGGTTCAAATAATTTATTTACTAAATCAGCTGGTAATCCTTTGTTATTATCGGAAATTTCGAATTTTAGTTTATTACTACGATCGATTGTAACAGATATTTTTATTTTGTTTGAAACGTTTGTAACTGTTAAAAAAATCAGCAGATTAGTTAAAATATATTTTAGTTTATGGTCATCAATAGTTATTGGCTTTGAAAGTGCAGGATCTATTTTTGTCTCAAATACTATGTCTTTATTTGATAGTTTTGCCTTAAATAGAGAGACAAGTTCATTTACTAAATTTTCTATTGATACGCTGTTTTTGTTATTGATTAACTTGTTTGAACCAGATTTTGCTAACTCATTTAGATCGTTGATATTCAGTAAAAGACTTTGTGCGTTTCGTTTAATGGAAGAAATATATTCTGAATTTGCAGCAGTTAAATTATCTTCTGCTATAATTGATGTAAATCCGATTATCGAATTAACATTATTTTTTAATTCTTGGGCTGAATTTATATATAGCTGAGTAAATTTATCGGAGCTGTAAGGATTTGTTTCTCTTACTAAATACCACGTGTTATAAAATAATCCGATTACACTTATAGTCTTGCTAAGTTTTACTTTTTCATCAGTATTCCACTTACTCTTTTTGGCTAACTTTATTAATAAACTATTTTGCTTATCGATTTTGATGGAAAGACAGTCTTCACTAAAAAGTGGATCGGAAATTTTTATGGGACAATTGGGATCAGAGTAAAAATTGTCCTTAGCAGTTTCAGCTAATATTTTACAAACGGGGCATTGGTGAGTGGAACCTTTTGTAAATTCTATCTTTGCTAAATTTGATTTGCTGAGGACAGTAAGAGATTTATCCTGATTAATAATAAAAATTACGGCAGCTTCTAATTCAAATTCATCAACAATGAAATTGCAGACTTCATCATGGAAAAATTCATCACCTCTTTTAGCAAATTCTGCTAATTCAGCTATCTTATTCAAGTATAAATCAGCTCTATTACTGCCTGGCATGACGCCCTTGTGTGATCAATAAATAAATTTGGTTGGAAAAATAATCAATTTATAACATACTTAAAAATAAGTGACTGTTGAAGGTGACATAGGATATGGGTGTATTATATTATTATAAAAAACAAGACTGCAAAAGCAGTCTTGTTTAGTCAAGTAATCCTTGGATTTATTTATCAAAGATTATCTAAAAAGTAATTTGTGATTTTAGTATAAAGATGTAGTGCATCTCTTCCTCTCACACCATGACCATGTCCAACATAGGGATAATAATCGAGGGGTTTATTTAATTCGGCAGCTCTTTTTGCAAAAGCTAATGTATTTTGCCAAACAACAGTTGGGTCAGATGTTCCGTGGACAAGCAATAATTTACCTTTCAAATTATCAACGTAGTTTAAAAGACTTGCTTCTTTATAGCCATCAGGATTGGTTTGCGGAGTATCCATATATCTTTCTGTATACATAACTTCGTAATATTTCCAATCGATTACGGCACCACCGCAAGCCCCAACTTTGAAAGTATTATTTGTTCTAAGCATTAATGAAGTTGTCATAAATCCTCCGTAACTCCAACCATAAACACCAAATCTGTTCCCATCAATATAGGGGAGGGATTTAAGATAATTTACACCGGTAAGTTGATCTTTTATTTCTATTGTTCCAAGTCTTCTGAAAGTAGCTTGAGCAAATTCAGAACCACGATTGGAAGTCCCTCTATTATCCAATTCAAAAATTATATAACCTTTTTGAGCCATCATTCTAAACCACATCTGATAACTACCAACACCAAATGAATTTAATACTCCCTGAGAATGAGGCCCGCCATACACGTATACTATTACAGGATATTTTTTAGTTTGATCGAAGTCGGGTGGATAAATCATCCGGCAATAAAGATCGATACCCTCATCATTTTTTATTGTGAAAATTTTTGTTTCTCCAAGTTTAATTTCCTTAAGTGGATTTTCGGCTATCAACAGATTTTTTATAACTTCATATTTTTTGTTTAAGAGGTTAATTACACGTGGCACGTTCAAACTATTAAATGAATCAATAAAATATTCATCATTAGAGCTTACTAAAACATTATGGATGCCTGGCTCTTTTGTAATTTTTTCTAGTTTTCCATTTTCTATGTTTACTTTATAAACGTGTCTTTCGATTGGAGAATCTTTTGTTGTTGTTACATAACAAAATTTGCCGGTTTTATCGAAACCATTGAATGATGTAATTACCCAATTACCTTGTGTAACTTGTCTTAATAATTTGCCATTGGTATCATATAAATAGAGGTGATTATAACCATCTCTTTCAGAAAACCATAAAAATTTATCATTCGATTTTGGTAAAAAAATCATTGGGTTTAATGGCTCAACAAATTCATTATCTTTTTCTTCGAATAATATTTTTATCATTTCTCCGGTTTCAACATCATACTTTTTGAACTGCATGTGATTCTGATCTCGGTTCAGGTGGGCTATGTAAAAATATTTTTCATCGGGTGACCAAGCTAAATTTGTCAGATACTGATCTAAAGGTTCACCTGTTTTTAACCATGTTATTTTACCGGTTTTAATATTGAATAATCCAACAGAAACATGATGACTTGTTTGTCCAGCCATTGGATACTTAATATTTTTCAGCTTTGCAGGTGTTTTATCAATTTCAACAAGGGGATAGTCTGTTACCATTGTTTGGTCCATGCGATAGAATGCGATGTAATTTGAATTTGGCGACCAAAAGATTCCTTCATTTATGCCAAATTCATTTCTATGAACCGCTTGTCCATTAACTATGTTTGTATCAATGTCATTTGTTATTTGGATTTTTTTTGTTTCATCAAGATTAACAAAGAGATTATTTGCTATTGTATATGCAATAAATTTATTGTTAGGAGCAACTGATAAGTTTTCGGAATTATCAGGTAATAGATTGATCTTTTCTATTTTTTTAGACTTTGTATTATACTCAAAAAGAATTCCCGAATTCCAGAATTGAATAGAAGTTGAATTCAGCCACTTAATCTGAGGGAGATTATTAAGTCTTGTAAATTTTTCTATCTCGAGTTTTTTATTCAACTCTTTAACTGAAAATAAAGTGTCTTTTTTATTTGATTTAGCAGAAGTAACAATTAATACAGATTGTTCACCATTACCTTCAGCATAAACATAATTATCTGTATCCGGAATCCAATTAAGCATTCTCAGATTGGTTGGATTATAACGGAAAGCATTTAATATTGCATCTTCCACAGAGAGCAGTTTTTCTTGTGCATTTGAATAAAAAATTGGAAAAAGAAGAAAAATAAATAGGTACTTGAAGGTTCTCATTTTATACCTCAGTATAAGTTTTTAAAATAAAAAAGGGCAACTAAGTGCCCTTTATATTAAATGATTATAATTACTTTTTCTCTTTACTTTGTTCGTTGGGTGAAACACGATGAACTAAAATATTGTCAATCAGTTTGTATTCTTTTGCTTCTTCTGACGTCATAAAATAATCTCTATCGCAATCCTTTGCAATTTGTTCGTAACTTTTGCCGGTATGTTCAGCAAGTATCTTATAGATGGTATCTCTTGTCTTTATCATTTCTTTTGCATGAATTTCAATGTCAGTTGTTTGTCCCTGTAAACCTCCAACCCAAGGTTGATGAATCATTATCTTAGCATGTGGAAGAGCAGACCTTTTGTTTGGTTCTCCACCGGCTAATAACACTGCGCCCATGCTCGCAGCCAAACCGACACAAATAGTAGAAACTTTCGATTTGATATAACGCATCGTATCGTAAATTGCTAAACCGGCCGAAACGCTTCCGCCCGGAGAATTAATATAAAGGAAAATATCTTTTTCAGGATCTTCAGCTTCGAGGAACAGTAATTGTGCTATAATTAAACTTGCTATATGATCATCAATAGCGGTTCCAAGAAAAATTATTCTTTCTCTAAGCAACCTAGAGAATATATCCATTCCACGTTCACCACGACCTGTTTGTTCAATAACATAAGGAACTAACTGATTATAAATTTCGTAAGTTTTAGTAGTATGAACTGATGAAAGAGAATTAATCTTCATTTTATTTTCCTTTTTTCTCTTTAAGTTTTTCTTCTGCATCTACTTCTTTGGTTATATTATTCTTTTTAAGAAATTCAATAACCTTGTCTTCCAATAAAACTTCACCACGGTTTGAATCTTTGTAATATTTCAAAAGTTTCTGAGCTGAAATTCCTGTCTTTTCAGATTCTTTATTTGCAAGCTCTTCCAACTCTGAATCTTCCACTTTTATATTTTCTTTTTCAGCAAGATTTTCAAGAATAATCTGCCACTTGGCATTCCACTCCGCTCTCGGTTTATAATAATCAGCTATTGCTTTTTCATCTACATTAGGCATCTTATAACGTTTTGCATTTTCTATTTCCATTTCAACAAATCTTTTATGTACAGTGCTTACAAATCCAGGAGGAGGAGTAAAATCATTATTCTTAACTATTTCATTTAAGAGATTATTCGTAAAAATTTCATCAGATTGTTTTGTGTAATATTCACTAAAATTATTTCTCAATACTTCTCTGAATTCATCCAAAGTGGAAGCTTTATTACCTGAAATTTTCTTGATAATTTCTTCGTTTAATTCAGGTTGATTAATTTTTTCGATCTTTGTTATTTCTGCTTCGTAACGATATTCTTCTCTATGCAATTCTTCGCCATGATAGTGTTCATCTACAAAAGTGAAAGGGAATTTATCATTAACTTTTTTCCCTTTAGCATTTTCGATTATTTGAGGATTGACTTTTTCATCGCTAAGATCAATTAACATATTTTCGCTTCTTTGTCCAATAACAGGAACTCCATTTTCATCTACTTTCTGAAGATTAACTGTTATTCTGAAATTATTATTTTCAACTGAATCAGCTATTTCATATTGAACATGCGGTTTTAGTAAATATGCTATTTCTTTTTCAATATCTTCATCTTTCACTTTGAATATTGGTTTCTCTATTTCTAAACCAGTGTAGTTTTTCAAATCTAGTTTTGGTTTTATCTCATATTGAATCTTAAAGAAAAGTTTGCTGCCACGTACAAAATCAATATCCGTTAGCTGTGGAGTAGAGATTGGCTTAAGATTTTCTTTATCGACGACTTCCCAGAATTTCTTACTTGCAATTTTTTCACTCGCTTTATACTCAATTGCTTCACCGTATAATTTTTTTAGCATAGGAATTGGAACTTTTCCTTTTCGAAATCCATCTATCTCTATGTTTTTTCTTTCTTCGAGATAAGCTTCTTCAATTTCGGATGTAATTTCTGAATATTCCAAATTGACTTCCACTTCTTGCAAAGAATCTGATATTTGATTGACTTTAATTTCCAAAAATTACCTCTGTCTGTTTAATGATTATCAATGATAGTGCGAGAGGGGGGACTCGAACCCCCACACCTTTTGGGTACTAGATCCTAAGTCTAGCGCGTCTGCCAATTCCGCCACTCTCGCAAAAGGTTTGCAAAATTAGTCAAATCGTTGCAAATATCAAAAATCTATGAAACATAAACCCATTATTTGTTTTGTTAATTATAAATCAAAAAGAATTTTTTATATTCGAATGTTCAAAAAATTTGTCTCTCAATGGAAAATTTAATAGGAAAATTAATTGATAATTATCGAATAGTATCCGTTCTTGGGAAAGGGGGAATGGGTATTGTTTATAAAGCTTATGATACAAAGCTAGATAGATATGTTGCTATTAAAATGCTTAATGCGCAAAGTTATGACCGTGAACGCTTTGTCGAAAGATTCAAAAGAGAAGCAAAAAATCAAGCCAAACTTTCTCACCCAAACATTGTAACGGTTTATGGTTTTATTGAATATGGCGATTTATTGGGAATCGCAATGGAATATGTTGAAGGTGAAAGCTTAGAAAAAGTAATTCAACGACAAGGTAGATTTAATTTATACGATGTTATCTATATTCTTAAACAAGCTCTCCTCGGGTTAGGATATGCTCACTCCAAAGGATTTGTTCACAGAGATATAAAACCTTCCAATATAATTCTTAACAAGGAAGGTATTACTAAGATAATGGATTTTGGAATTTCAAAATCCTTGTTTGACAAGAATATGACTAAAACCGGTTCCAAAATCGGAACGGTTTATTATATGAGTCCAGAGCAAATAAAGGGTGAAGACGTTACTAATCGAAGTGATATTTATTCATTAGGATGTACTACTTATGAAATGATTGTAGGTACCCCACCTTTTGACTTTGCGAGTGAATATGAAGTAATGGATAGTCATCTGAAGAAAAATCCACCAAAAATTTCTTCGAAGCTAACAGGAATTCCTGACCTTGTCGATAAAGTTGTTCAAAAATCTTTAGAAAAAAATCCTCTTGACAGATACAGTAGTTGTGAAGAGATGTATAACGATGTTCAAGAACTTGATAAACATGTTGCTAAGTTGTATACAAGCTATTTCAAAAAAACTAATGAAAGATCAACTAGGTATAAAGCCTTTTCAAGCTTAGCATTTGCCGGAATTATTGTCTTGATGATTGCTCTGGCGTATTTTGTTTATACTCAGGTGAATGAATTATTAATGAGCAATAAACTTGATCAACTTCAGAAATATAGCATTCAATCTCTGTTTTCATCTGAACAGGATAATTTTAAGTTTACCTCCATTAATAAAGTACCGAGTAACACGGAATTAAATCTTAACTCAATCTATTTTGCGAATGATAAGTTTGCTGTTGCAGTTGGTGATTCGGGGACTATCATTGTTTCATCGGATTCCGGATTAAAATGGGAACGAAAAACTTTCAATAGAAAAATTAATTTTAGCGATGTTTATTGTTCGCCAACCGGCAATTCCATTTTAATTGGTGACTCTTCAACCATCTATTTTTCAAATAACTTCCTAGATTCATTACAGCAAATTCCTTTTCAACCTGGTTATAATTTTTTCCGTGTTAAGTTTATTGATGATGAAACAGGATTTATAACTGGAAACAAAGGATTAATTTTGAAAACAATTAATGGCGGTATAAACTGGTATAAAGTTGCAACCAACACAACGGAATTGGTTTTTGATCTCGATTTTATTGATTCTAAAAGAGGTTTTGCCGTTGGATGGAATGGCATGATTCTAAAAACTACTAACAGCGGTGAAACTTGGACTAAAATGGATAATGGTGGTAACGATAACTACTTTAAATCGGTTGACTTTACAAAAAATGGTTATGGTTTAATCGTCGGTGGAGACGGAACAATTCTTCGTTCTACTAATTATGGAGAACATTGGGAAGAAATTAAAATTACTGATATAGGAGGTCTGCAAAGAGTTCAATTTATTTCCGAATCGAATGCTATTTTAATTGGAAATAGGGGAACCATCATGGTTTCGAAGGATAAAGGAGAAACATGGAAACTTGTTGATTCTCAAATTTTTTCGAATATGAATGCCATATCAATAAATTCTTATGGAAAATTGTTTATTGCCGGTGTAAACGGAATGATTTTTAAGATTGAATAAGGTGGTGATGGATAAGTTTGTCATTCATGGTGGTAAAAAATTAAGCGGAAAAGTAAATGTAAGTGGCGCTAAAAACTCTGCCTTGGCATTAATGCCGGCAACTCTTCTGAACTCAGGTTTGAATATCATTAATAATACACCTGAAGTGAACGATATTTATACTATGATTAAGCTCCTTAATCAGTTAGGTGTTGAATCTGAGTTTCAAAACCACACGCTTAAACTTGACACATCAAATATTACCAGTCAGGTAGCTCCTTATGAACTTGTTAAGAAAATGCGTGCATCTGTTTATGTTCTTGGACCGTTGGTAAGCAGATTTGGATTTGCAAAAGTATCAATGCCGGGTGGTTGTGCATGGGGACCACGTCCAATCAATCTCCATTTAGAAGCGATGAAAAAGTTGGGTGCGGATATAACTTTGGAAGAAGGTTATATAATTGCAAAAGCAGATAAATTGCATGGCACCAAAATTCATTTTGACATTTCTTCTGTCGGCGCTACCGGAAATGCTTTAATGGCTGCTGTTCTTGCGAAAGGGACAACATTAATCACTAATGCAGCAATTGAACCGGAAATTTGTCTATTGGCAGAGTATCTTAATTTAATGGGAGCAAGAATTGACGGCATTGGAACAACAACACTTGAAATAGAGGGTGTTGATAATTTAGTTTCCAAAAACATTAATAATATCCCGGATCGAATTGAAGCCGGCACACTGCTGATAGCCGGAGCTATCACACAAGGTAAAATTAGTTTGCTGAATTTTGAAAGAAAACATTTGGAAGCGGTATTAATAAAAATGGAAGATAGCGGGGTTAACTTATTGTATGAAAATGATGAACTAATTTTAGATGCACAAAATTCTTCGATTAAAAGTATTGATGTTACTACTGCCGTTTATCCCGGATTCCCTACTGATATGCAAGCACAATGGACAGCTTTTATGACTTTAGCCGATGGTGTGTCGACGGTTACTGATATGATATATTTAGACCGTTTTAATCATGTACCGGAATTAAATCGATTGGGTGCAGATATTGAACTTGTTAATAATCGAGCAATAATAAAAGGTGTTAAGAAGTTAAAGGGAGCAAAGGTTATGTCCACTGACCTAAGAGCAAGTGCTTCACTTGTTCTTGCTGGACTTGCTGCAGAAGGAGTAACTGAGGTCCTGAGGATTTATCATCTCGATAGAGGATATCAAAGAATAGAAGAAAAATTAAGTGCACTTGGTGCAGATATTCAACGCGTAGCAACAACGGAATACTAATTTGAAATTTAGTATTAACAAGTCCTTTCTTATTACTGCCTTACTTCTGATTTCAGTTAATCTAATCATGATGTTTTTCCCGCTGGTTAACATTATTGGTTATGAATTTTCTGTAATCAATGGTCTTTTATTCTTTTTTCTATCCGGTTTTTGGGCAATTAAAAATTTCTCGTTAGATAATACACTTAATCCGAGTATTGATTATTATTTTAAGAAAAACATTTCGTTAATTATTATTTCATTTTTCATACCACTTAACATAGGTTCTTTTTCAACAATCTTATTTTCTGAATGTCCTTTTGGTGATGGACTACTTTTCTATTTGGTAATATCCTTACCCAACATTTTTTTTGGTTATGTAATTGGGTTATATATTTCAGTTCTATTCAAGAAATACAGAACACTCTCGTTCATTATTATTTTTATTCTGATTTTGTTTATACCTTTAATTGAGTTCTATTTTTATCCACAGGTCTATTTTTACAATCTGATATTTGGGTTTTTCCCGGGAACAATTTATGATGAAGACCTGACAGTAAATAATTTACTACTATCATACAGGATTTTTCAGATAGCTTTTTTTATTGCTTTATTTTTTACACTTACCAAAATTCACAGAAAATCTTTTAATAAATCTTTGTCATTATTCCTGATTCTATTTCTTTCCGTAATATTATTTTTAATTAAACCTTACCTTAATTTTTCAACAAATCTTAAAAAAGTAGAAAGTGAACTTAAAGGGAAAATTGAAACAGAGCATTTCGAAATAATATACTCACAAAGTATAGATAAAAATTCTGCGCTCTATTTAGCGTTGCTACACGAATATTATTTTGAAAATGTTATTAACAGGTTAGATATAAAATATCATGATAAAATTACTTCGATAGTATTCAAAGACGAAAATGAAAAACGAAAATTGATTGGAGCGGGAAGGGCAGACATAGCTAAACCTTGGTTAAAACAAATATTCCTTAATTATCCAACTTTTGATGAAACTCTGAAACATGAAATTGTTCATGTAATAGCCGGTAAATTTGGGACAACTCCTTTTAAGGTAGCCGATAAAATTAATCCGACTTTAATTGAAGGATTAGCGATGGCAATTGAAAATGATTATGATGGATTTGATGTTCACCATATGGCAAAAATTGCTTCTGATGCCGGTTATAAAGTTTCAATTGACAATCTGTTCTCAGGATTAAACTTCTTTACAAACTACTCCTCAGTTTCTTATATCTATGCCGGGTCATTTATAAAATATCTTATTGATACATATGGTATTGGTAAAATGAAAGAACTTTACAGCGATATGAATTTCAATAAATATTATGAAAAAGATTTACAGAGCCTTGAAAAAGAATATGAAGCATTTCTAAGCGGTATGAAAATAAATTATTATAAAAATATGGCTCAGTTATATTTCGGTGGTAAAACCATATTTAAAAAGTATTGTGTAAGAACAGCAACTTTTAAAACAAAAGAAGCAATCTCACTATTCAAAAAAGGAAATTATTACGGCGCAGAAAAATTATTCGAAAAAGTATACAATTATTCCGGGTCATTCTCGGCTTTAAGTGGTTTAGCAAATTCGAAATTAAAGTTGCAGAAATATCAAGAAGCTGAAAAAATTTTATTTAATGAAAGAAATAAATTCATCGATTCTCCATACAAATTTAATCTGGAATTATTACTGGGTGACACTTATGTGTTAAATAATAAAATTGAATTAGCTAAGTCTCTCTATGATAGTTTATTAACTCAAAATCCATCCATCGATTATTATAATGAAACCTTTGTAAGAACTTATTTGCTTTCTGATAGCAAATCGCAATTGAATGAATTTATTCTTGGTGATCGTAAAAAAAGATTTGAATTATTAAAGAAATTGAATAATGAGAAATTAATTTATCCTTCGATACCACTTATGATTTATTATTGTGGCGATAATTCTGAATTGAAGGATTTAATACTATCTTTGCAAACTAAAATTGAAGTTAGTGATAAAATTACAAGCTTTGCAGTAATGAAATTATCACAAGCGGCTGCACGACTTGGTTATTATGAAATTGCTAAAGATTTGGCTGTTAAAGCTCTTGCATATAAAGAAGACGAACTTTTAACGCACTCTTTGACAGAAAATCTAAAACTTATTAATTGGCTCGTTAATTTCTCTGAAGAAACATTAAAAAAGATTTCGATTAAATGAAAGATTTTGCAAAAGAACTAAACAAATACGATTTCATCAAAACCGCCACCAAAATTTCTGAGGATAGAAATGAAAAACTTTACCTTGTTGGCGGTTATGTCCGGGATTTAATTTTAGAACGTCATAGTAATGAAATGGATTTTCTTGTTGTCGGAAATGGTCCTGATTTTGCAACAGATTTTGCGAAAGCATTAGGCGTTAGTGATGTAGTTATATTCAGGAATTTTGGTACAGCTCATTTTAATTATCAGGGTTTTTCTTTTGAGTTTGTCGGTGCAAGAAAAGAGTCTTATAATAAGAATAGCCGGAATCCTGTTGTTACAACAGGAACATTGGATGATGATCTTAATCGACGTGATTTTACAGTGAACACCCTTGCTCTTTCACTTAATCATCCAAACTATCTCGAATTAATCGATAAATTTAATGGTGTAGCCGATATTAAAAACAGAATCATTCGTACCCCATTAGAACCCGAAGACACTTTTAATGACGATCCGCTTCGTATCATGAGAGCGTTCAGATTCGCAAGTCAACTTCAATTCGAAATAGAACAGAAAACATTTGAAGCTGCTACCAATATGGCTGAGCGCCTTACTATTGTAGCTCAGGAAAGAATTACAGATGAATTTCTTAAAATACTTTCTTCACCACAACCATCTATCGGATTAGTGTTACTCTATAAAAGCAATGTTATGAAAATAATCTTTCCCGAAATTGCTGAAATGGGCGGTGTCGAACAAAGGAAGGAGTATCATCATAAAGATGTTTTTTACCACACTTGTATTGTAGTAGATAATGTTGCAAAGGTTAGCGATGATGTATGGTTAAGATTTGCGGCTCTAGTTCATGATATCGCTAAACCACAAACCAAAAAGTTTATAGAAGGAATGGGTTGGACATTTCATGGACACGAAGAACTTGGTGCACGAATGATGAAAAAAATTTTTAATAGAATGAAACTGCCGACATCAAAACTTAGTTATGTAGAAAAATTAGTTAGATTACATTTAAGACCCATTGCTTTAGTAGATGAGCAGGTTACTGATTCAGCTATAAGGAGATTAATTGTACAAGCTGATGAAGATTTGGATGATCTGATAACATTATGTCGCGCAGATATTACAAGTAAAAATCCTGATAAAGTTAACAGGTATCTTGAAAACTATGAAATCGTAATGCAAAAAGTTCACGAGGTTAAGGAAAAAGATAAATTGCGAGCATTTCAATCTCCTGTACGGGGAGATGAAATAATGAAGGTTTGCAATATCCCGCCATCAAAATTAGTGGGGGAAATTAAAACTGCAATAGAAGAAGCAATCCTTGATGGAAAAATTGGGAATAATTATGAAGAAGCTTACAATTACCTTCTTCAGATAAAAGACCAATTTCTGAGTAAAATTTAAAAAATAAATTTTATTCATTTTTGTAACTTTCGTGTTATAATATCGTCATAATTAACAGTAATTTAGATATTGTGCGCAACAAAGCACAAAAGGAGTATTTGAAATGAAAAAATTGATTCTGGCAATTATTACTATTGCTCTTACAATTCCAGTTTCTGCACAAAAAATATTAACACTTCAAGAAGCAGTTTCTATTGCATTACAGAGAAATACTTCTCTTATAAAAGTTAAAAACACTCTTGAAACCAGCGAATCCCAATTAAAATCTGCTTATGGGGATTTAATTCCAACGCTTGGAGCAAATGCGGGTTGGAGTTTTCAGAGAATCAATGATGCCGGAAGTGTACAGAGAGACTTTCTTGGGAATGAGGTTATAACACCAGCTTCACAGGTTGATAACAGATCCTATTCGGCTGGAATTGGTGGAAGTGTAACATTGTTCAATGGGCTTGCAAATTATGCCAATATCAGTCAGAAAAAAGATAATCTTAAAGCTACTGAATACAACATAGAAAAAAAGAAACAAGATGTTGTTTACGAAGCAACTAATTTGTATTACCTTGTATTAAATGCAGAAGAGTTAATGAAGGTTAGAGAAGAAAATGTAAAGTACTATCAAAAATTTTATGAAACTGTAAATGAAAGAAACAGGTTAGGTATTGTTGCCAAAGCCGATGTTTACACAGCTCAGGTTCAATTAGGTAATGCAGAATTGTTGTTGATCCAAGCACAAAACAATTATGAAACCACATTAAGTAATTTATTGAACTATCTCGGCTTGGATGTTTTAGAAGATTTTAAAGTTGTTAATCCATTTAAATCACAGGGTATTATTGAACCGGAATCATATTTGAGCGACTTTGAAGATATTAAAGCAATGGTAAACTCTGCATTAGATACACGATTTGATTTCAAGAGTCAGCAATTAGCAATTAGTTCTGCTGAAAATGGATTAACAATTGCTCGCTCGGGTCTTTTCCCATCACTAACAGGTTCTTACTCATATTCAAGTGCCGCATCAAAATATGATAAATTATTCGACCGGAAAGTATTTAATGTTAGTTTGTCTCTTAACTTTCCAATCTTTTCCAATTGGAATACAGAAAATTCAATTCAACTTGCTCAAGTTAGCTTAAAAAATGCTAAGGAAGACTTATTAGCATTAGAGCGACTTATTAAAATAGAAGTGAAACAAGGATTTCTTGATCTTAGTGCTGCGAAGAAAAGTCTTGATGTTGCAACTAAAAACGTAACTGCTGCTGAAGAAACAAGAAGAATTAATCAGGAAAGATATAATCTTGGTTCAGGAACGATTTTGGAAGTTTTACAAGCCGATAGAGATTATACAGATGCACAAAGAAACAAGATTAATGCAACTTTCGATTATTATATCAAGAGAGATAAATTAAGTAATGCTCTTGGTAAACTTGATTATAAAAAGTATGAATAAACATTAAGGAGTTATATAAAATGTCGAATGGTAAAAAGAAATCGAAAAAGAAAATTTTAATATTTGGCGGATTAGGATTACTTGTGCTTGTCGTAATTCTTCTTGTAGTATTTAGCGGTAATAAAGAAGAGATTTTTCAGGTTCAGACTGAACAAGTATCCCGTAGAACTATTACACAAGTAGTATCTGCTACCGGTAAAATTAATCCTGAATTTTTGGTTAAACTTACTGCTGAAGCAACTGGCGAAATTGTTCAGCTATTAGTTCGTGAAGGTGATAAAGTCAAAAAAGGTCAGTTATTATTAAGAATAAAACCTGATATTTACGAAGCTCAAAAAGTAAGTGCAGAAGCTCGTCTTGCACAAACTCGCGCTAGTCTTAATTCTACCAAAGCACTTTTGGATAAAGTTGAAGCCGATTATAAACGCGTGCAAGGTTTATTTAAATTGGGATTAGCAAGCGATGCTGAACTTGAAGCCTCGAGGTCAAGTTATTTGCAAACTAATTCTAACTATGAATCTCAAAAAGCAATTGTAGCTCAGTCAGAAGCAGCGCTTAAAGAAGCTATTGAAAACCTTAATAAAACCTATGTTTATGCACCAATCAATGGTACTATAAGTGTTCTTAATGTAGAATTAAGTGAACGTGTAATCGGAAGCGTTTTCCAGGGAACACCTTTAATGACAGTTGCTGATTTATCCAATATGGAAGCCACAGTTGACGTTGATGAAAATGATGTTGTCCTTGTATCAGTCGGTGACACAGCAAAAATAAAAGTTGACGCATTCGGCGATAAAGAATTTAAAGGCGTTGTAACACAAATCGGTAATAGTGCTAAAACAACCGGTTTAGGTACACAAGATCAGGTTGTAAACTTCGAAGTAAAAATTAAATTGATAAATCCAGGAGATCAGATCAGACCGGGAATGTCCTGTGATGCTGATATTGAAACTGAAACCAAAACAAATGTTCTGGTTGTTCCAATTCAAAGTGTAACAGCAAGATTACCGGAAGCTAAAAAAGAAGATGCAGCTGGTAAACCGGAGGATGAGGGAGAACCAACAGTTGCTAAGAATGGAAAGAATAATAAACCAAAAGAAGTTGTTTTTGTTGTGAATGAAGGAAAAGCCAAAATGGTCGAAGTAAAAACCGGTATTAGTGATGATACTTATATCGAAATAGTCGAGGGATTAAAAGGTGATGAAGAAGTTATAACCGGTCCTTACAGAGCTATCTCAAAAGATTTAGTTGATGGGTCTAAAATTTCTGTAACTTCCAAACGCAAGGATGATAAAAAGGCTAAATAAACTATTCAAAGTGGAATAAATATGAACATTATAAATATAGAACACATTGCAAAAATTTATCAGGTTGGTAGCGAGGAAGTTCATGCTCTTGCTGATGTATCCTTAAAAATTGATAAGGGTGAGTACGTTGCGATTATGGGACCTTCCGGCTCAGGTAAATCTACATTGATGAATGTTTTGGGTTGTTTAGATACACCAACACGGGGTATATACAATTTTAAGGGCGTTAATGTAAGTCAAATGAATGATAATGAATTAGCTGCAATCCGGAATAAAGAAATAGGGTTTGTATTCCAAACGTTTAATCTGTTACCAAGATCAGATGCGTTACACAATGTAGAATTACCATTAATATATGCCGGTGTTTCTTCTTACGAACGAAAAGAACGTGCTAAAATTGCCTTAGAACAGGTTGGATTGGCAGATCGTATGCATCATAAACCTAACGAGCTTTCTGGTGGGCAGCGGCAAAGAGTTGCAATCGCAAGAGCACTTGTAACTAACCCTTCAATTATTCTTGCAGATGAACCAACCGGAAACTTAGATACAAAAACCGGCGAAGATATTATGGCTCTCTTCCATGAAATTTCCGAACAAGGTAATACAATTATCCTTGTTACTCACGAAGAATATATTGCAGAACATGCAGCAAGAATTATTCGTCTTCGCGATGGTCTTATTGAAAAAGATGAGCTTGTTACAAAGAGATATATTCCTAAAAAGAATGGTGCTTCAAAAATTTAACGTGAACTCCTTGGTAATCATTGAAAAGAAAATATGAAATAAGGACTTAGATGAAAAATTATTTATTCGAACTGAAAGAGGGACTTTTAATTTCACTTAGAGCTATAAGAGCTAATAAGGTAAGGGCAATTCTTACAACATTAGGAATTGTTATAGGTATTACATCCGTTGTTCTTATGTCTACTGCAATTAAAGGAATCGATAATGCTTTTCAAACCGGAGTCTCTTCGTTAGGTTCAGATAATCTTTACATTGATAAGTGGGAATGGTTTAATAACGACATCCCTTTCTGGGAACTCCGTAATAGAAAGAATCTTGTTGTCGCTGATTATGAAAAGTATAAAGAACTTGCTAAACTACCATTAGCAGTTGCGCCAACTGTTTGGTCAAATCAAACTGTTAAATACAAGGAACGAACAGTTGAATCAATTCTGATACAAGGTACAAATCACGAATACATTAACACTACTAACCTCACATTTAGCGAAGGAAGATTTTTCAACGAACTGGAAAGTAACGGAGGCAGACAGGTATGTGTAATCGGTTCAGAGATTGCAAAGAATTTATTTCCCCGTGGTAATGCTTTGAACCAGGAAATAAGAATCCGTGGTCAAAAATTTAAAATTGTTGGCGTCTTGGCTGAACAAGGAAGTTGGGTGATGGGTAACTTTAATCCGGATAGACAAATTTTTATGCCTATCACAAATATCTTTAAGTATTTTCAGAGCGAGTCCTTCAGAAGTGTTACTATAAATGTAAAAGCAAGAAACCCTCAGATGGTGGAAGCTACAAAAGAAGAAGCTATTGGAATAATGAGAAGAATTCGTGGATTAAAGTATAATGAACCAAACGATTTCTCTATCAATCAACAGGAGGGATTGCTCAATACAATTAACTCTACTGTTGGAGTAATACAAATTGCCGGTTTATTTATAACAGGATTATCACTATTTGTCGGTGCTGTCGGAATTATGAACATTATGTTTGTTTCTGTTAAAGAAAGAACAAAGGAAATTGGAATACGAAAAGCAATTGGTGCAAAGAGAAGATCAATTCTTGGACAGTTCTTAACTGAATCGGCAATAATTTGTTTATTCGGTGGATTAATTGGATTAGTTCTTGCGATTATACTTAGCTTAATTGTCAATCAGTTTTTACCCACATCTGTTCAGATAGAAACGGTTATACTCGCAATTTTAATTTCATTATTTACTGGTGTTATATCAGGTTTTGCTCCGGCATATACTGCTGCCAAGTTAGACCCGGTTGAAGCTTTGAGGTACGAATAATGCAAATACTAGAAATAATAAAAGTAGCTTTATCATCATTGCATGCAAATAAATTAAGGTCATCTCTTACTATAGTCGGTATTATTGTAGGAATTTTTTCAATTATTGCAATAAGCACTGTAATTGAGATGCTTCAAACAAGCATTGAAAAAGGGGTTTCCCAACTTGGACAAAACACATTTCAAATTCAGAAATGGCCGGCGGTTCAGACAGGTGGACCCGGTGAAGCAGCAAAATACAGAAACAGACCAGATATTACTTTAGAAGAATTTTACCTTCTTAAAGAAAAATTAGTTGAAGCTAAATCGGTTGGTGCAGAACAATGGAATTTTGGTAAGGTTATAAAAGCCGGTAATAGAGAGACAAATCCAAATGTACAAGTATCTGGTGTAACACCCGATGCGTTCCCTAATAATAAGTGGAATGTTGAAGATGGAAGAGCATTCAACGAAAGAGATATTCAAAGTTATTCAAAATTAATTATACTCGGTCCTGATGTTGCTAAAAAGTTATTTCCTAACTATAGCGCATTAAATCAGGAGGTTACGGTTGATGGCTATAAACTTCGTGTCATTGGAATTTTAGAATCGCAAGGCGATGTATTTGGACAAAGTCAGGATAATTTCGCTTTAATACCATTGACAACTTATCAATCGATGTATGGTAAAAGAAACCGTTCTATTAATATTACGGTCATGTCAAAAGATAAAGAATCATATAACGAATTAATGGAAATAGCAGAGGGATATTTCAGAACAATCAGAAAACTTGAACCGGGTGAAGAAAATAATTTTGATATCTGGTCGAACGAAAGAATATTAACCAGAATAAATGATATTACTGCCGGAGTAAGAATCGGTTCCATTGTTGTAGCTGCTATTGCATTATTGGCAGCAGGTGTGGGGATTATGAATATTATGTTAGTCTCTGTTACTGAAAGAACAAGAGAAATTGGAATAAGAAAAGCTATCGGCGCAAAAAAAATAAATATTCTCACTCAGTTTATTGTTGAAGCGATTACTCTTTGTCTCATAGGTGGAATCGCCGGAATTTTTCTGGGAGTTCTGGTTGGTAATGTTGCCGGTTCTTTTCTTAATGCCACCGCTGTTATTCCAATCGATTGGGTATTAATTGGAATTTTCTTGTGTGTTGTTATCGGGGTCGGTTTCGGTACTTATCCGGCTTATAAAGCTGCTAATCTCGATCCTATTGAATCACTTAGATATGAATAAGTTGGTAGAGAATCATAGGTTAGAATAAATTCCGGAATAAGAATATTTCTTGATTTTATTCAACAATGAAAATTTGCATTTACGATATAGTACAGTTCTTATCACTTTATTATTACATCTAACCTCAATATATTTCAATCGAAAAAAAAACTGTTTATGAAACTATTCTTTGTCGAATTTTTAGAAATCTTTTCGATTGCTATCAGAGCTATTCGTGCAAATAAACTTCGTTCAGCACTAACCACACTTGGAATAATAATCGGAATTGTCGCTGTAACGACTATGTCAACCGCAATTGTCGGACTTCGCGAGGCATTTTTAAGTTCTATCTCTTCACTTGGGAGTGATGTACTTTATGTAAGTAAAACTCCATGGTTTGCTATGGGAGATTGGAGTCAATACAGAAACAGAAAAGATATTACGATGGATCAATACGAAAAATTGAAAGAAATGCTTACTCATTATGAGGCAATTGCACCTACAAAATCAACATTTGGCATGAATGTAAAAAGAGAAGATAAATCTGTTATTTCTTCAATTGTTTATGGAACGACAGAAGATTTTCAGAAGACAAGTCAAATTGAACTTGCCGAAGGTAGATTTATGAGTGAAATGGATGTTAAAGCTGCAAGAAAAGTCTGTATAATTGGTCAGGATATTGTTAAAGAACTCTTTCCAAGAGAAAGTGCCATAAATAAAGAAATAAGAATAAACAATGTTCCATTTAAAGTTCTTGGAGTAATGACAAAGCAAGGGAGCGGTTTCTTGGGTTCTTTTAGTATGGATGGAAATATTATAATGCCTCTTAAAGCTTTCGAAGTATTAGCCGGCGAGTCCAGAGGCAGATTACGAATAGATATTAAAGTAGGTGACACCGCTAAACTTGATGATGCAAAAGAAGAAATTACAGCGGCAATGAGAATCATCCGTAAAGTTCCTCATGGTAAACCGGATGATTTTGCAATTAATCAACAAGAAGCATTTAAACAGATGTATGATCAAACTGTTGGTATTATTGCAATGGCTGGTATTGTTATTACGGCTCTTTCTTTATTTGTTGGTGCCATTGGTATTATGAACATAATGTTTGTTTCGGTAACTGAAAGAACAAAGGAGATCGGAATAAGAAAAGCCATTGGCGCAAAAACTTGGTCAATACTTCTCCAATTTTTAACTGAATCTGCTATGATCTGTTTACTTGGTGGAATTATTGGTTTAATGATTTCATTTCCACTGAGTTTAATTATAAATCAGTTTTTACCGACTTCGATGCCTTTGCCAATAGTTGGATTAGCATTATTAATTTCCATTTTAGTAGGTTTAATTTCGGGCTTCTTACCGGCATGGAAAGCATCAAGACTAAATCCAGTAGATTCATTGAGGTATGAGTAATGCTATTTTTTGAAAGTATAAAACTTGCATATAATTCTATTCGTGCTAGTAAGCTACGCTCTATTCTTACTTTGTTAGGTATTGCTGTCGGACTATTTTCCATTATTATTGTGATGACCTCAATTAGTGCAATTCAACAAAGTGTTGAAAATACATTTAACAGTCTTGGGACAAATAATTTTATTATACAAAAATGGCCGGCAATCAGAATGGGTGGACCTCATCGTCCCCGTGAGTTTAGAAATAGAAAAGATTTGGAAGTAAAAGAAGGAGAAAAGCTTCGTGAAATGACTTCATTACCGGTGGCTGTTGGTATTGGTTTACAAACCGGCGGTAAAGTTATCAGATATGGAAATGAGAAAACAAACCCAAATGTTACTGTTGCTGGTGTAAACTTTGATTATTTTGTTGCACTTGATCTAAAAATTGGTGAAGGAAGAAATTTCTCTAAATCAGATAATGATTATTCCAAACCCGTCGCTGTAGTTGGTACCGATGTAGTTGATAAATTATTTAAGGGAATTGATCCGATAGGCAGAACTATCCGAATTGATAAGTTTAGTTACGAAATTATTGGTGTATTTGCTAAAAGGGGAAGTATTCTTGGACAATCTCAGGATAATTTTATTTGTGTTCCGTTATCAGTATTCGAAAAACATTTTGGTAGCGAAAGAAGTGCCGTCTTTTTTATTATGGCTAAGAATAAAGAATTAATAAGTGAAACGATGGACGAGGTTATTGGTGCTTTAAGAAAAATCAGAAAAGTACCGGTTGGACAAGAAAATGATTTTGAAATTGTGACAAACGAACAACTGATTGAACAATTTAATGATATAACAAAATATTTTAAGTTGGGCGCAGGTGTAGTTGCTTTTATTGCGTTACTTGCTGCCGGTATTGGTATAATGAATATAATGTTAGTTAGTGTTACTGAAAGAACAAAAGAAATAGGTATAAGAAAAGCTATTGGTGCAAAAAAGAAAAATATTCTAACACAATTTATAATCGAAGCAGTTTCATTAAGTTGGTTCGGTGGTTTGATTGGAATCTTTCTTGGTGTTCTTGGTGGGAATATGGTAGCTCTTTTTCTTGGTGTTTCCATTGTTTTACCTGTTGAATGGATTGTGATTGGTTTATTTGTAACATCATTTGTCGGAATTGTCTTTGGTGTTTATCCCGCTTATAAGGCTGCAAATCTCGACCCGATTGAAGCTCTTAGATATGAATAGTTTGTTCTCCACATCTAGAGATAGATTATAAAAGAAATTCTATTTTGTTCGAAATTTATGTTTCAATTATCTTTTTAATGAATTATCTTTTCAGTGACAAGTAAGCGCAATAATTTTTTTAGTATAATAAACTCTACCAAACCACTTACAAAAAGTAATGAGAGGTAGTAATGAATATTCATAAACTTATTAACCCTCTTAAATTCTTCTACGAATTAATCTCAAAGACTGCAATATTTGATTTGGGAGTTACTAATGAGAAAGCGACCTATTAATTCTCCAATCAAAAAAAGATATATTCTTTTAATAATTGCAGTTATCAGTCTGTTAATTATAATAGCGGGATATTCATTTTATAAAAACGAAGAAAAATCAATTAAAAAAGAAAAATATAATCTTATTAAGGGAATTGCTGAACTAAAAATAAATCAACTTACTGAACGGTACTCGGATGAATTAAATGATGCTGAATTAATTACACTTCACCTTCAACAAAATTATTTAATATCATCAAGAAAAAATGATCAAAGCACAAGACAACGGATTAACAAATTATTAAACGAGATAAAGAAGGAACATAGCTATCATGAAATTATAATTGTGGATAGTTCTTCTAATGTGTTATTTACAACTAACATTAATATTACAGAAATAGACTCCGTTACAAAACACTTTGTAAAAACTGCTTATCAAAATAATCAATCAGTATCAACAGACATTTATTATTGTAAAATCCATAATGAACTTCAAATAGATTTTATTATCCCAATTAAAGAGAACAATAATAAAGCTGAACGCATAGCGATTTTCAGAATGGATCCAAATAAGTTTCTTTTCCCATTAATATCTCATTGGCCAACACCAAGTAAAACAGCAGAAACATTATTAATGAGAAGAGAAGGCGATTATGCGCTGTTTCTCAATGAGTTAAGACATCAAAAAAATACTGCATTAAAACTAAGAGTACCGATTACTAAAACAGAAATACCCGCAGTTCAAGCCGCACTTGGACACCAGGGCATATTTGAAGGTATAGATTATAGAGGTGTTAAAGTACTTTCATACACTGCCAAAGTTCCGAATACACCATGGTCTATGGTGGCAAAGATAGACCAAATTGAAATTTATTCAGAACTCTATTTTAGAACAGGGGTAATTATTGTAGCTGCGGTATTTATGATTGTCTTTGTTAGTATTCTATTGTTTCTCTATTATAATCTGCGGCAAAAGAATTTATATAAAAAATTATATGAAGCTGAAGAAGCTTATAAAATAACTTTACAAAGTATTGGGGATGCAGTAATTACTACGGATATAAATGGAAAGATAACTTATATGAATCCTGTTGCAGAGGAATTAACAGGGTGGAAATATTCAGAAGCCCGAAATCAGAGTTTAGAAAATATTTTCAGGATTATTGACGAATTCAAAAGAGAAACGGTGGACAATCCTGTTGAACAGGTCCTAAAGGAAGGGATTGTGGTAAACTTAGCAGACCATACATTGTTGATCTCAAAATCAGGTAAAGAAATACCAATTGCTGATAGCGGAGCTTCTATTCGAAATGAAAATGGAGAAACAATAGGAGTAGTTCTTGTTTTCAGAGATCAAACAAAAGAAAGACAATCTCAAAAAGAAATATATCATGTAAACAGATTGTATAAGATGTTAAGTGAATGTAATCAGGTTATCGTAAGAATAAAAGAAAGAGATTTATTATTTGAAGAACTCTGTAAAGCATCCGTTGATTATGGCGAGTTCTGTTTAGCTTGGATTGGTTTATATGATAAGATTAAAAACAGAATAATCCCCTACAAGTGGTATGGAAACGAAAATGGCTTTTTAAGTAAAGACTATTTAATAGCGCCTCAGGATAAATTAGAATTGATGCCTTGTATAAGAGCATTCAAAGAAAATAGGGCAATTGCTATTAACGATATTTTAAATAATCCCGATTGCGAATTCTGGAAAGATGCTGCTATAAATAGAAGCATTTTTTCAATGGCTGCAGCTCCTATTAAACTTAGTCATGAAAATATCGGTGTATATGTTCTTTACTCATCAGAAAAGAATTTCTTCGGAGAAATTGAATTAAGTCTTGTGCAAGAAGTTGCAGCAGACATCTCTTATGCATTAAACTCTATTCAAACAGAAGAAAACAAAAAGATAACCGAGCTAAAGTTAAAAGAAAGCGAAGAGACTTATCGTAATCTGTTCCAAAATGCACAGGTTGGTCTTTTCCGAACAAGAATATCAGATGGAAAAGTTTTAGAAAGTAATACTCGCTTGGCGGAAATGTTTGGATACTCTACACGAGAAGAGTTTATTGCTGAATTCAGCACTGCTGATTATTATGTTGATCCCGGAACCAGAGAAAAAATGCTTGTGTTAATAAAAGAAAATGGTTTTGTGCAAAATTTTGAAGCAAGGTTCTATAAAAAGGATAAATCAATTTTTTGGGCAAGATATTCTGCAAGGATTTATCCGGATAAAGATTGGATAGAAGGTGTTTTTGAAGATGTTACACAATTGAAATTATTTGAAAATGCTTTACTGGAAAGTGAAAAGAAATTCAGACTAATGGCTGAAAATGCACAGGATTTAATTTACAGATATGAGTTTTATCCAACACGAGGTTTTACTTACGTTAGTCCTTCCGCAACTACAATTACAGGTTATTCACCGGAAGAACATTATGCTGATCCTGATCTTGGATTTAAGATAGTTCACCCTGAAGATAGGCATTTACTTCAAAGTGTGGCTGCCGATGAAGAATTAATTAAAAAACCGGTCACACTTAGATGGATTAGAAAGGATGGAAAAATTATTTGGACTGAACAGAAAAACATTCCTTTATATAATGAAAAAGGGGAGATTATTGCCATTGAAGGTATTGCAAGAGATGTAACGGAAATAAAACTTGCAGAACAGGAATTAATTAAAAGTGAAGAACGTTACCGATCTATTTATGAAAATGCTTTGGTTGGTATCTACAGAACAACACCTGATGGGAAAATATTACTTGCCAATCCCGCTCTTGTCAAAATGCTCGGTTATAGTTCGACGAAACTTAAATGATATTGGATATGAACCTGAATACAACAGAGAAGACTTTATAAAAATTTTATGCGAGAAAAATGTAATTGACAACTTCGATTCAGTTTGGAATAAAAAAGATGGTACTAAAATTTTTATTCGGGAAAGTGTAAAGGTTATTAAAGACAAAGAAAATAATCCCCTTTATTTCGAAGGAATTGTCCAAGACATTACAGAAAAGAAGTTTGCAGAAGTAAAGTTGAAAGAGAGCGAAGAGAAGTACAGGGCAATTTCAGAAATGATTTCGGATTATGCTTACTCTTTTAAGGTTGAAGAAGGAAATAAATTAGTAAGAGAATGGGTAACTGATTCTTTTAAACGTATCACTGGATATACCATTCCGGAAATTGATGAACGTGGCGGATGGGTTAGTCTTATTCATCCAGAGGATATGTCTATTGCTATGAAACGCGCAAGATCACTATTTGAAGGAATTGAAGACGTATGCGAATTTAGAATAATCCGTAAAGATGGTACAATAAGGTGGTTAAGGGATTATGGAAAACCAATTTGGGATGCAAACTTAAAACGAGTGATAAAAATATTAGGTGCTGCAAAGGATATAACTGAAAACAAAAAAGCTGAAGAATCGCTGATTAATGAAAGAATATTATTAAGGACAGTTATAGATAATTTACCGGTTGCAATTTATGTTAAAGATAAGTACATGCGAAAAGCTCTTGCTAATAAAGCAGACCTTCAGAATATGGGATACGAAAAAGAAATTGAAGTCTTAGGTAAAACTGACTACGATTTTTATTCAAAAGAGCAAGCAGACAAATTTATTTTTGACGATAAGAGAGTAATTGAAAATGGGGCTTCAATACTAAATAAAGAAGAATCCTTTGTTGATAAATACGGCAATTTAAAGTGGCTTCTGACTTCAAAAATACCTTTAAGGAATGTAAGTGGGGAAATTGAAGGTCTTTTAGGAATCGGTATTGATATCACCGAAAGAAAAAAATTTCAGGAAGAATTGATTTTAGCAAAAGAAAGAGCAGAGGAATCTGATAAATTAAAATCTGAATTTCTTGCTCAAATGTCCCATGAGATTAGAACTCCCTTACACATTATTACAAGTAGTCTTGGTTTAGTTGAAGAAGATTTAGCTGATACTTTAGCAGAAGAAGATTTAGAACTCTTTGCAAACATTAAGATATCTGCTAAAAGAATTATGAGAACAATAAATCTGATATTAAACATGTCCGAAATGCAATTGGGACTATACGAACCGAACTTTAAAGAAATTGATCTTGAAAAAAACATTCTCTTACCTTTAATAAATGAGCATAAACCTTTAGCAGCAGAGAAAAAATTAAACTTAGAAATGTTCTACAATACATCAAAAAGATTTGTATATGCCGATGAGTATTCTGTTACTCAGATCTTTGCTAACCTGATAGATAATGCAATAAAATATACAAACGAAGGAAAAGTTGATATTTCAGTTTATGAAGAAAAAGATGGTATAGTGGTAGAAGTAAAAGATACGGGAATTGGGATGTCTGAAGAGTTCATGAAAAATTTATTTAAACCTTTTATGCAAGAAGAACATGGCATGTCAAGATCGTATGAAGGAAATGGATTAGGACTTTCTCTTGTTAAAAAATACTGTGAACTGAATAATGCAGAAATAGAAGTATCAAGTCAGAAAAATGTAGGTACAACATTCAGAGTTACATTGAAATTATCTAATTGAGCGAGGTGTGAAGTGAAAAAGATGTTAATTATTGAAGATGACGAGTTAACTCAAAAGATTTATAAGCGTCTATTCCGCAATGAATTCGAATTAGATTTTGCTATTTCCAGTGAAGAATATCATAATAAATATGATTCTAAAAAATATGATATAGTTATTATTGATATTTCACTAAAAGGGACAAAGAATGGTATTGAAATGATAAAGGATTTTAAGAATAATCCTTTGTTTGAAGGAATTCCTTTATTATGTATTACTGCTCATGCACTTATAGTTGATAAAGTAAATGCATTAAATGCCGGTGCAGATATATATCTCACTAAACCGATCGATAATAATGTTTTAAGAAATACTGTAGCTTCTTTACTCAAAAAATAGCTTTATAAGAATTAATATTATCACTTGAAAGAGAGGTAGTTTAGGTATAGATTTATTTTACTGAATATCCCTAAACATCTAATTGAAGAAAAAAGTAAAATTTATTCTCCTTCTTGTGATCCTATCACAAGAATATTTTGCACAAAGTAATTTTGTGTCGGTTACAGATACTTTCCGCATATCTTCAGAAAATATTTATCATATATCACAACTGAATATTGTTCCGTTCTCTGAAAAGATATTTTGTAATGACCGTCAATTAAATAGAAATCAATATAAAATTAGTTATGAAAAAGGATTTTTTTCATTAGAAGATTCAGTTAATTGTTCAATAGGCAACTTGCTTGAAATAAGATATAACTCAATTAAGATAGAACTAAAAACAGAGTATAAAAAACGAAGTCTCGTCGTAAAATATGATGACCTCTATGCAGATAGTATTGCCATTACAAAGGTTGAAAAAATCGATTTATCAGCAGAATCCATTTTCGGTAAAGAATTACAAAAAAGTGGAACATTAATCAGAGGATTTACAGTCGGTTCGAACAGGGACTTTCAATTAAATAGCGGATTGAGATTACAATTAGCCGGAAAACTTTCGGATGATTTGGAGATTATTGCTGCTTTATCTGATGAAAACACGCCCATCCAACCGGAAGGGAACACCGAAACATTAGAAGAACTAGACAAAGTCTTCATAGAAGTTCAACATAAAAATGCAATTGGTACTTTTGGCGATTTCGAGTTAAATAACCGGCAAAATGAATTTTCGCAAATAACCCGTAAGCTGCAAGGTCTTAAAGGTGAATTTATGTTTGAAAATCATTCTGGTTTCATTGCTGTCGCCGGGGCAAAAGGAAAGTTTAATACTAATCAATTTTACGGACAGGATGGAAATCAGGGTCCTTATAGACTTGTCGGTAACAACAATGAACGCGAAATAATAATTATTGCCGGTAGTGAAAGAGTTTATGTTGATGGTCAGTTATTAAAGCGAGGTGAAAACAATGATTATATTATCGACTACTCAAATTCAGAAGTTGTATTTACACCAAAGAGATTAATAACATCTGCAAGCCGTATTTCCGTTGACTTTGAATATACTGATCAGAAATATCGTCGTAATTTTATGGGGACTAATTATTCAACATCCCTTTTAGACAATAAGCTTAAACTTGGTATCAGTTATTTTAGAGAAGGGGACAATCAGGATAATCCGGTTGAACTAAGTTTTAGTGAATCTGATTTACAAATATTGCGTAAAGCTGGTAACAATCGGTTGAATGCTTCGAGATCCGGTGTTTCTTTTGCTCAACCTGATTCATTAGGACGTATTATCGGCATCTATACAAAAATTGATACTGTAATCAATTCGAATCCATTTACGTATTATAAATATTTGCCCGGCAACTCTAATTCTATTTACAACGTTTCATTTAGTTATGTTGGAGAAGGAAATGGAGATTATAACAAAGAAAGTCTTGGGAGATATAATTTTGTCGGGATTGGTAAAGGCGCATATTTACCGATAATACTTTTACCTTTACCACAATTAAAGCAAGTTGGAAATTTATCCTTACAAACTTCTTTACTCAAAGGAACTCTGCTTGATATCGAAATTTCCGGAAGTAATTTTGATCAAAATCGTTTTTCTACATTAGATGATTCTGAAAATTCCGGCTTTGCAAGAAAAATTCAGTTTTCATTCGAACCGCAAGAAATAAATATTGGAAATCTTTCATTAGGTAAAGTTGGTTTTGGTATAAAGGATCGTTTTATTCAAGGAAGATATTCAACGCTGGATCGAATTGATGAGGTGGAATTTAACCGTAATTATAATATTGCAGATAATACTAAAACAGATCAAATTCTGCGAGAAATACAATTAAACTTATTCCCGACTAATTCACTGTCACTTATTTCAAAATACGGTTACCTCAAACAAGGTGATAAATTCTCTTCTAACAGAATTAATTCTTTGATGAAATATTCCGTAGAGAATAAAATCAACTTTGAATATAATGTTGATTACGTTTCAACAGGTAACAATGATATCAAATCTAAATGGGATCGTCAGAATGGCTCTGCATTCTATACTATTGGAATAATAAAACCAGGATTAAATTTTGTCTATGAAGACAAAGAAGAAAAAAAAGGAGATTCGTTACTTGTTACTAGTCTTAAATATGTTGAAGCAGCTCCTTTCATTGAAATAAATGCCCTATCAAATTTGGATTTAAGAGCACTCTATTCATATAGAGAGGAATCATTTCCATTAAACAAGGAGCTATTGTTGCAATCCCGTGCCTATACGCAGCAATATCAGCTTAACCTCAAAGGGATAAAAGAAATAACATCTACCTTAAATATTTCTTTCAGGAATAAAAAAATTACAGAGGAATTTAAAAGAAAAGGTTTCACTGATAATCAAACTGTTTTGTTTTTATCTCAGAACAGGTTTAACCTTTTCAATAACTTTATTAATGGTGATTTATTTTATCAAGCATCAACTGAACAATCCACACGTCTTGAAAAAGTTTTTATTAAAGTACCAAGAGGAACAGGAAGTTATATTTATCTTGGTGATCTTAATAATAATGGTATATCAGAAGAAAATGAATTCCAGCTAACTACATTCGATGGCGAATATATTGTAGTTACAATACCAACTTATCAGCTATTTCCCGTAATCGATCTGAAAGCTAATACAAGATGGAAAATAGATTTTAGCAGAATTATCAACAGTACAGATTTTTTGTCTAATACTTTGAAAGCCATATCAACTGAAACTGTATGGAGAGTTGAAGAAAACAGTAAGGAATCTAAAACGAGCAAAATTTATTTAATGAATCTCAATAGTTTTCTTAATGATTCCACTACAATAAGAGGGGCACAGTTTTTCCAACAAGACGTAAACATTCTTCAATTCAATAGCGATTTTTCAGTAAGATTTCGTTATCTGCAAAGAAGAAATTTAAGTCAATATGCGCAAGGAACCGAAAAAGGTTTTTTTAGGGAACGTGGTATTAGAGTTCGTATTAAAATGATCGAAGAGATAAATAATCAAACAGAATTTATTAATCAAATTGATAACCTCATATCTCCACCCACTTCCAATCGTGCACGGGAAGTAAATCAGAATTATATTGCAACAGAATTTAATTACAGACCCGCTCCCAATATCGAAGCCGGATTACAGATTCAAATAGGTAGGAGCAAAGATACATTTCCAAGTAAACCGACTGTTATTGATCAGAATTCGGTAACAATAAGAGCTACTTTATCAATTGCTGATATTGGTCGGTTACGTGTTGAAACAGAACGTAATGAGCTTGTTTCCAATTCTTCCAATATTAATATTCCTTTTGAAATTACCCGTGGAAACGTGATCGGAAAGAATTATTTTTGGAGAGTGTTTTTTGATTATAAAATAGCGAGCTATGTACAAACATCTTTTAGTTATGATGGTCGTCTTTATGGAAAGGGGAGAGTTATTCATATAATGCGCGCAGAGGCAAGGGCTTACTTCTAAAATCAAATTATAATATGGAAAAGAATATTTCTTTAATCGAAGCTCATATTTTTAGAACCGTGGACAATGAACTGGAATTTCTGCTACTCAAACGAGCAGATTATGAAAAATATCCCGGCATTTGGCAAATGGTAACAGGTTCTGTCAATGATAATGAAAAAGCATTCGAAGCAGCTTTAAGGGAAATTAAAGAAGAAACCGGACTAATTCCTCTAAAACTATGGGTTGTTCCAAATGTAAATTCATTTTATTCTCCGGAAAAAGATACCGTAATTATGATACCGGTTTTTGCTGCTATGGTTAAAGAAAGTTCCAAAGTTATTATCTCAAGTGAACATTCTGACTATAAATGGGTTAAAAAAGAAGAAGCTAAAGAATTATTGGCGTGGAATGGTCAAAGGAAATCCGTTGATACAATTTTTCAATATTTTACCTCTGAAAAAAGTTCATTCTATTTTAACGAAATAAAATTCCAATAATCGAAAAATTCTATTCGATTTAATTATATTAGTCACATAAAAAGATAAGGAAAATCCCGTGGGACTATTAGTTGTAGGATCAATCGGTTTTGATGACATTGAAACACCATTCGACAAAATAGAAAATGCGCTTGGTGGTTCAACTACTTATATTTCTTTAGCAGCTTCATATTTTACTGGTCCTGTTAATATTGTTGGTGTTGTAGGAAGTGATTTCGGATACGAGCACATTAAAATGCTGGAAGATCATAATATAGATTTAGAAGGACTTCAAATAGTTGAAGGTGCAAAAACGTTTCGTTACGGATGTCGTTATCATTATGATTTGAATGTTAGGGATTCTCTTTTTACTCATCTTAATGTATTTGAACACTTCAAACCGATTATACCGGAAAAAAGCAGAAAAAGTAGTTTTGTTATACTTGGTAATATTGCACCATCACTTCAGAATGATGTTTTGGACCAACTTGAATCACCCAAATTTATTGTTTGCGACACAATGAATTTTTGGATTAACGGTGCGCTTGAAGATTTATTAAAAGTATTAAAGCGTGTTAATGTTTTGATTATAAATGATTCCGAAGCTCGTCTATTGGCAAAAGAACCGAACCTGATTAAAGCTGCACACAAAATTTCTAAAATGGGTCCTGAGTACTTAATAATAAAAAAAGGTGAGCACGGCGCTTTACTTTTCGGTGATAATACAATTTTCTCTGCTCCGGCTTATCCAATGGAAAATATTTTTGACCCGACTGGTGCCGGAGATGCTTTTGCTGGTGGTTTTACGGGTTATCTTCACAAAAACCGCGACTTCTCATTTGAAAACTTAAAACGTGCGGTTGTATATGGTTCAGTTATGGCTTCTTTTTGTGTTGAAAAATTTAGCACAAAAGGATTAGAAGACCTTAGCTTTTTAGAAATTCATAATCGTTTTCTTGAGTTCAAGGAATTATCAAGTTTTAGTTGATATGCCAAAAATCAGAGCAATAGAGTATAAGGATGAAAAGCTTCATATAATAGATCAAACCTTATTACCTCTTAAATTAGATTATATAATTACAGACGACTATAATCGAATAGCTGAAGCAATTGAAAAGTTAGAAGTGCGTGGCGCACCAGCTATCGGTATTTCTGCCGCTTATGCATTAGCACTCTCTGTTAAAAATTTACTGCAAGATAAAAGAAAAATATTTTACGAAGCATACGATCGGCTTTCTATTACAAGACCTACTGCAGTCAATCTCTTTTTTGCTCTTAATGAAATGAAAATGACTTTTGAAAATAATGTTCAAGGTGAATTATTATTTCCCACATTAATACAAAAAGCTAAAGAACTGCATGATGAAGATATCCAAATGTGCGAAGCTATTGGCAATAATGGTTTATCAATCTTTAATAAACGTGTAACAGTATTAACACATTGTAACACCGGTTCTTTGGCAACGGGCGGAGATGGAACCGCGCTAAATGTTATAAAGAAAGGTTATGAACAAGGTTTAGTTGAACTTGTTTATGTAGATGAAACACGTCCTTTACTTCAGGGGTCAAGATTAACTGCATGGGAACTTGAACAATCCAACATTCCATTTAAAATTATTACAGACTCGACAGCGGCAGTGTTAATCAAAGAAAATAAAATAGATTTCGTTATAACAGGTGCAGACAGAATTGCTATAAATGGAGATATTGCAAATAAGATTGGTACTTACAATCTGGCTGTTTTATGTAAATACCATTCAATTCCATTTTATGTAGCTGCACCTTCAACAACCCTAGATCCAAAAGCTCAAACCGCATCAGACATTAAAATTGAATTACGAAACAAGGACGAATTATTGGAAATTAATGGCAATCCTATAACAAAAAATAATTACGATGCATTTTGTCCAGCTTTTGATGTTACACCGCACACTTTGATATCAGGTATTATTACAGAAAAGAAAATTTACAAGTCTCCTTTTAACTTTAAAAATGTCTGAAATAATAAAAACAGAAGCGATAGTATTAAGAAAACTTGATTATGGTGATTCAAGCAGAGTTGTTCATTTTTTTACTGATGCATTTGGCAAGCTATCGGCAATAATAAAAGGCGCCCGTTCTTCAAAGTCTAAATACGGACTTGTTTTAGATTCAATAAATCATGTCCAGTTAATTCTTTATAAGAAAGAAACACGAGAGATCCAGTTTGTTAAAGAAGCGGATCTATTAAACCATTACCCGGTTATTAAGGAAAATCTTGAGAGAATTCAACTTGCTTCTGCAATCATTGAGCTACTCTATAACTTAACAGTTGAAAACGAGGTTCATAGAAAATTGTTTGAAGGAACAGTAAAAGCACTTAATCTTATCAATGATGAAACAAAAGAACCGAAATTAATTTTTGCCAAATATTTTCTCTTTTTCATAAGAGAAATTGGTTATGCTATAACATTTGATAGCTGTTCGATATGCGGGAAAAAAATTCAATCAGGTGAAAGGACCGGTTTTAATTACGATTCAGGGATTGTATGTCAAGAATGCAAATCGGGTCGGTTAATACATGTAGAATTAGATAAGGAACTTTTTAATTTGCTGATTTGTCTAAACCTCAAAAAAAATGACATTAAGTATGATCAAAAAAATCTTGATAAAGTTATTAGGTTACTGGAAAAGTTTCTAAAATATAACTTACATGAATTCAAGGGCTTAAAGTCGTTAGAATTAATTTAAAAATTAGGAGGAAATCATAAATGCGACGCAAAAACATTCTCGGCACTGCTGCTTTAATATTTATCGGAATTGTTTTTGGTGCTATTTTAGTTTCAGGTTATGGGTTAGTTCGCCCCAGTTATGCCGATATTCAAATTGGTGCTTCTAAACCACCTTTCGAACAGCTTGATCCACAAGCTCAAGCTTTTAATAATGCATTTGTTCAGGTAGCCGAAAAGGTTACCCCATCAATTGTTCAAATAACAGTAGTAACAAAAGTAAAAAATACATTACCGGAAGGTTTTCATTTCTTTTTTCCTTTCAGAGATGATATCCCAAGAGAACAACAGGGCGGTGGTAGCGGTATCATAATCAGTGATGATGGTTACATTCTTACAAATAATCATGTTGTAGAAAATGCAACTCAGGTTCGTGTCTCTTTACACAATAAAGAACAATATGAAGCTACCGTTGTTGGGACTGATCCATTGACTGATCTTGCTGTAATCAAGATTGAAAAAGATGGTTTACCCGAAGCATACTTAGGAGATTCAGATAAAATTAAAGTTGGTCAATGGGTAATGGCAATCGGTAATCCTCTTTCATTGACTTCAACTGTTACTGCTGGAATTATAAGTGCTACCGGAAGAAATATAAATATCATTCGTGATGAGAATGGTTACGGGATTGAGAACTTTATTCAAACCGATGCCGCAATAAATCCTGGTAATAGTGGCGGTGCGTTAGTGGATTTAAATGGTGCTGTTATTGGCGTTAATAGCGCTATTGCAACTGATGGTATGACTCAAAGATACATTGGTTACGGTTTTGCAATACCGATCAACTTAGCTAAATCAGTTGCAAACGATTTAATTGCAAATGGTAAAGTTAGTCGCGGATATATTGGTGTTAGCATAGCAGAAGTTGATGCTTCCACTGCAAAAGCTCTTGGTCTTAAGGAAGCCAAAGGTGTAATAATTCAGGATGTTGTTAAAGGTGGCGCTGCAGAAAAAGAAGATATTAAACAAGGTGATGTTATACTTAAAATTGATGATAGGGAAGTTAATCAACCAAATCAATTACAATCTTATGTTGCCTCAAAAAGAGCGGGTACACAGGTAAGACTAACAATATATCGCGATGGAAAAGAAATTGAAAGATATGTAACATTAAAAGCTCGCGATGAAGATAATAGCAAAAAGAATGTTACAGCTTCAAGCAAAAATAAAAATGAGAGCAAGAAGGATGTAAAAGAAATTACTTTTGATGACTTAGGAATGACAGTTAGAAACATGACAGAATCTGAATTGAAAGAATATAACGTTGAAAATGGGGTATTAATTACTAATGTTAAAAATTTCAGCAGAGCATATAATCAAAGAATTTCAAGTGGTATGGTTATAACTGCAGCCGATAGAAAAGAGATTGAAAATGTTTCTGATCTTAAATCAGTTATTGATAGTAAGAAAGGTCAGGCAGTATTGCTTAGAATTATTATGGACAACAAAGGAACTTCAAGATTAGTTGGTGTTGAAATACCCAAATAAATTTTAGCTTTAGAAAAAATTAAAAGCGCTCACTATTCGAGCGCTTTTTTTATATTTGCACTAAAACAAAAGAAAATATTTGATGATAGAATTTACCACCGCCGGAGAATCTCACGGAAAAGGATTGGTTACAATTGTATCCGGTTTCCCATCGAATCTCAAAATCACTAAAGATTATATTGACCGGCAACTAAAAAGGAGACAAGGTGGATATGGTCGTGGTCTCCGTATGAAAATTGAATCTGATACGGTTGAAATAATCTCCGGTATTAGATATTCAAAAACCATTGGTTCGCCAATTTCAATGCTAATTTGGAATAAAGATTGGGAAAACTGGAAAGAAATTATGAGTATCGACGAAGCGCCTAATCATGGCCAAAAAATTTCAATTCCAAGACCGGGTCATGCAGATTTAGTAGGTGTTTCAAAATATAATCTGAATGATATTCGGAATTCGATTGAAAGATCAAGTGCAAGAGAAACAGCTGCAAGAGTTGCAGCATGCTCGGTAGCCAAAAGATTTCTTGAAGAATTTGGTATTTATGTCGGAAGTTATGTTGAAAGCATCGGTGGCATTTATCAAAAAAATGATTTCGACCCATACTCAAAGGTAAATATCAACATACAAAAAATTTCGGCTTTAGCTGATAAAAGTCCCGTAAGAGTTTTGAATAAATCGTTGGAAGAAAAAATAATCCGTAAAATAAAAACTGCCAAGAAAAGAGGAGATACATTAGGCGGTACATTTTACGTAATTGCAACTGGAGTACCGGTTGGTTTAGGCAGTTTTGCTTCTTACAATACACGTCTTGATGCAGACCTTGCTAATGCAATTATGTCTATTAATGCTGTTAAAGGAGTTGAAATCGGTGATGGTTTTAATTCAGCTACCAAATATGGTTCAGAAGTCCATGATGAAATTGTCTTGAAGAACGATACGATAATTAGAAAAACCAATCGCGCTGGTGGTATTGAAGGAGGTATTTCCAATGGGATGCCGGTTATAGTTAGAGCAGCTATGAAACCGATAGCAACGCTAATGAATCCTATCCAAACAATAGACCTAAAAGATTTTACTAACATAGATGCCAGAAGAGAAAGAAGTGATTTTGTTGCAGTACCGGCTTGCTCGGTCATCGGAGAAGCTATGGTAGCTTGGATTCTCGCCAAAAGATTTATTGAAAAATTTGGCGGTGACTCTATTGAAGAAACAAAAGATAATTATCAGAACTACATTAATAAATTATATCCTCGACTAAGAAAAAATTTTTCTAAATAAATATATGCTGATAACAAAGAAATTTATTTTTAATCCTTTTTATGAAAACACATATATAGTTTATGATGATATTACAAAAGAAGCAGCATTAATAGACCCTGGTTGTTATGAAGATTATGAACAAAAGGAACTTGAAGATTTTATTGGCAAGAATCAACTTCATATAAAATATCTTATAAATACTCATTGCCATATCGATCATATTTTTGGTAATACATTTGTGAAGGGGAAATATAATCCGCAATATTATGCTTCTTATGATGATATTTTTTTATTGGATATAATGATTCAGCAAAGTAAAATTTACGGCACACCGTTAAAACCTTCTCCTAAACCTGATATTTACATTACAGAAAAAGAAACAATTACGTTAGGAAATATTGTAGGTAAATTTATTTTTACACCCGGTCATTCTCCCGGAGGTTATTGTCTCTATTTCCCAAATGAAAAGATAATATTTACGGGTGATACATTATTTAAGGGAAGTATTGGACGCACAGACTTATGGGGAGGGGACTATGATACTTTGATAAATTCAATCAAAGAAAAATTATTAACCTTACCTGATGATACAAAAATCTATCCTGGTCATGAAACAGATAGTACAATTGGTGAGGAAAAAAAGAAATAATCAATTTGTTAATTAAAAAATATTATTTGACCACATCTTTTAGATATATTATTTTGCATAAAATATCATACTAATATGATGCCTAAAGAATTAGAAAATAAATTCTTGCTTAAATCTAAAATCCATTTTCTTTTGGTTCTATTATTTGTTTACGTAATACTTTTTGAATTTATTTTACCATTCAATAATCTTTTACCTAAACCGTCTTTATTAGTTGAATCATTAGTACAGATATGGCAAGACTATAATTTGCTTTCGGCTATCGCCATTACAACCACAATTATTTATACATCATTATTGATAGCTTACTTTATAAATTATGTTAGTGCTGGAACAACTATTAAAATCGCTATCGAATTTCCGGAAACAATTGAAAAATTGACATTATTCAAGTATTTCCCGGCGTTTTTCTTCGCAATTATTTTTTCATTCTGGTTCGGGGACTCCATTTGGGGAGAATTTCTTTTCGCATTAATAGCTTCAACTCTTTTAGTTATAGTTAACTTGATTGCAGAAATTAAAGATCATAATCCTGTTTTCGCGGAAGTTGCATCAAACCTGGGGCTGAATAAAAATGCTGTTTATTCAAAAGTAATATTTAAAGATATTCAACCAATCCATTTCTCGAATTTAGTCAGGATTCATTATTACTTATGGGTTTTGCTTATGATTTATGAATTCATAAGTAATATTAATGGTCTTGGTGGAATATACAGAAGCGCATTAATGTATAGAGATTTTGCCGGACTTTTTTCCATAGCTTTAGTTGTAAGTATTTTAATCTTATTTGGTAGTGATGTTATTAAATTTATTAAAGAAAAATTATTTTTTTGGAAATAATGTTAGAAATAAAAAATCTTTCCAAATACTATTCCGACCAATATGGCAACAAAGTAAAATTATTTACTAATATTTCATTTACTATTGAAGAAGGCAAAATCACTTCAGTAATCGCTCCTGTTGGTTCTGGTAAGACTTCTTTGCTTAAAATAATATCGCGATTGGAAAATCCAACTGAAGGGGAGATACTAGTAAACGGGAATGGTAAAATAATATATATACCACCCGAACCTTCGTCATTCCCTTGGCTTTCCGTTAAAGAAAATGTTGTATTTGCTTTGAATAGTTATTCAACGGAAAAAATAAGTGAAATAATTAACATAGTAGGACTTGAAGGATATTCAGATCATTATCCGGACGATAACAGCTTGGGTTTTAGATTCAGGATCGCTTTAGCACGTTCATTGGCACATAATCCTAAGTGCATTTGTATTGATGAGCCATTTAACAAAATGGATTTGATAACAAAATTAGAACTCTACCAACTATTAAGGAAAATAAAAAACGAATTAAAGACAACTATACTATTTACAACAACAAACATTACCGAAGCTATATTACTTTCTGATAGAATTTATTTGATGGGTAAAGAGCCGGCTTCAATATTTGAAGCATTACAAATAGAGATTGATGATCCTCGAGATCTAATTATTGTCAATTCAGAAAAATTTAATAACTATATCCACATAATTGAAAATCATTTTAAGCAAATTGATGGGCAAAAAATACTATTCAAAACTATCTGAAAAACATTATGAATAATAAAAACGATCTACTTCAAAAACTTAGAGAAGAGGCAAAACTTGGAGGCGGTGCAGAAAAAATTAAACAGCAGCACGAAAAAGGTAAATTAACTGCACGCGAAAGAATCCAGCTTTTGGTTGATGAAGGTAGTTTTCAAGAAATTGATTTGTTTGTAAAACACAGGTCACATGATTTCGGATTAGATAAGCAAAGGATTGCCGGTGATGGGGTTGTGACGGGATTTGCAAAAATTGATGGGAGACCAATAGCACTTTTTAGTCAGGATTTTACTGTATTCGGTGGTTCACTTTCTGAATCTCACGCTGAAAAGATCTGTAAGATAATGGATATGGCTATGAAGATCGGTATTCCGGTAATAGGTTTAAATGATTCCGGAGGCGCAAGAATTCAAGAAGGTGTAGTTAGTCTTGGAGGTTATGCAGAAATATTTTTAAGAAATACACTTGCTTCAGGAGTAATTCCACAAATTTCTGCCATTCTCGGTCCGTGTGCAGGTGGTGCTGTCTATTCTCCAGCAATTACAGATTTTATTTTTATGGTGAAGAATACCAGTCACATGTTTGTTACCGGTCCTAATGTTGTTAAAACAGTTACTCATGAGGATGTAAGTTTTGAAGACCTGGGTGGTGCCGATACACACTCAGTGAAAAGCGGAGTTGCCCATTTTGCATTCGATAGTGAAGTTGAAGTACTAATGAATATCCGAAAGTTATTGAGTTATATCCCACTCAATTGGAAGGACTTACCACCTGAAAAAGATTTTGATTTTAGTAGCGATTTCATGATTGAAAAATTAGACACCATAGTTCCCGACAATCCAAATAAACCTTATGATATGAAAGATATTATCCATTTATTGTTAGATGATGGTGAATTTTTAGAAGTCCATTCAAATTACGCTGCAAACTTAATTATTGGTTTTGGTAGAGTAGGAGGAATATCAGTCGGAGTAGTGGCTAATCAACCTTCGGTGCTTGCTGGTGTTTTAGATATTAATGCATCTGTGAAAGGTGCCAGGTTCATTCGGTTTTGTGATGCTTTTAATATACCGTTGCTTGTTCTGGAAGACGTTCCGGGATTTTTACCCGGTACAGATCAGGAATGGAATGGAATAATTAGACACGGGTCTAAATTACTATTTGCTTTTTGTGAAGCTACTGTACCTAAAATTACTGTAATTACTCGTAAAGCATATGGTGGTGCATACGATGTTATGAATTCAAAACATATCAGGGGCGATTTTAATTTTGCATGGCCAAGCGCAGAAATTGCTGTTATGGGTCCCAAAGGTGCGGTTGAAATAATTTTTAAAAAAGAAATAGCTTCAGATAAAGAACCGGCTAAAAAGTTAGAAACTCTTCTTTCAGAATACATTAATAAATTTGCCAATCCATATGTTGCAGCTGAGAGAGGTTATATAGATGAAGTTATCTTCCCAAGAGAGACAAGACATCGACTAATTCAAGCATTTCATCTGTTAAAAACCAAAGTGGACTCTAATCCTCGCAAGAAGCATTGTAATATTCCTTTATAATTTATTAGTGTCGTAACTTATTTAATAACATAGTGTAATAGTAATTATATAATATTAAACTTGACAAAAAATTTATAAGAGATTAAATTGCAATCAAAATTCAAATCTATGGAGCGTGTGTGAAAAGAATCCTACTTATTTCATTTTCCATCGTATTTATTCTTTTTTTTAATGCATGTAGCACCTTCAATACCACAACCAGAACTTCCAAATTAAACAAAACCGATTCGACAAAAGTCACAATTTCTTCGATAGTCAATGAAATGCTTGAAAATGCTCGTAAAGATTATGTAAACGCTCTTTATAAACAAAAATTAGGTTTTAAGGCAGAAGCTCTTAGTTTTTATGAATCAGCATTATCAACTATTAATAAATTAAGTTATTACCCAAATGTTGAGGAAAATGAAGTATTTATAGAATTAGAAAACTCGATTGTTGAAGATTACAAATCGTATGTCGAGAGTATGGATGAATTACCAGAGAATGTTTCGATTAGCGCACTCGAAGAATGGATGAATAAAAGAATCCCTGATTTTGATGTTGAAGAAGATTCAGTAATTGTAAACAAAGAAGATAATAAGGGAATAACTGTAATTGTTGGTGACTTCCCCTTGGAAGTTAACCGTCACGTTGAACAATATATTGAATATTTTACCGGAAAAGGGAGAAAATATATTGAACTCTGGCTTTCTCGCTCTGGTAAATATTTTCCTATGATGGCAAAAGTATTTGCGGAAGAGAAAGTCCCTCAACAACTAATATTTTTAAGTATGGTTGAAAGTGGTTTGAATCCCACTGCACGTTCATGGGCTAAAGCTGTTGGTATTTGGCAGTTTATTAAAGGGACAGCAAGAATTTATGACTTAGATATAAATGTTCATATAGATGAGAGAAGAGATCCTGAAAAAGCTTCTTATTCAGCAGCAAGACATCTCAGGGATTTATATTATTCACTAGGCGATTGGTATTTAGCTCTTGCAGCTTATAATAGCGGAGAAGGTAGAGTCAGAAAAGCAATGAGAAGAGCTGGATCCAGTGATTTTTGGGAAATCAGACCTTATCTTCCAAGAGAAACAAGAAATTATGTACCTCAATATATTGCTGTTACTTTAATAGCAAGTCAACCCGAGAAATATGGATTTACCAATATCCAGTATGAAAAACCTCATGAATACACAATCCATAGAATTCACGAAGCAATCGATTTGAACGTATTAGCAAAATGTGCCGGTATAAGCACCGATTTGTTAAGAGAAATGAACTCTGAACTTACCCAGAATTCAACGCCTCCAAATTATGAAGGAGGTTATCCTCTTAAAGTTCCAACTAAAACCTATGATATATTTGTAGAAAATCTTAAGAAACTTCCAGACGATGCTAAATTACTTTATGTAGTTCATACAGTTGGTCATGGAGAAACTATCTCTCAAATAGCAGCAAAGTATAATGTAAGTATTAGTGAATTGGCAAGCTATAATAAAATATCTACCAAAAAGAAATTAGCAGTTGGAACTGAACTTAAAATTCCAACCTCGTTTGTAAATATTGACGACCTTGCAATTAATACAGATATTCTTCCTGCTATTGAAGATGAAATAAACAGCTTGGATGAAAATCCTTCCTATAAACTTCAGATCACAACAAATGGCGATGCAGATAAGTACTTAAAGATGTATCAGGAAATGATGACCGATTCTGTTGAATTTATTGTACCGGAAGGAAAGACTCCTATTCAATATGTTGTAAAAAGTAAGGATAACCTTGTTGATATAGCCGACTTGTTTAATGTAAGAGTATCGGATTTGAGGAACTGGAATAATTTACCTTATACATCACGGGTAAAAGTTGGACAGGAAATTACTGTTTATGTTCCTGATGATAAGGTTGAATATTACTCAAAAATTAATAATATGACCGAAGCTGAAAAGAATCAGATTCTTTTTGTTAACTCGGGAGACACCTGGATAGAACACAGAATTAAAAACGGAGAAACCCTTTCATCTATTGCCGCAAAATATAACGTATCAATTAGTCAGATAAAGGAATGGAACAATTTATCCAATAACAATATTTACATGGGCAGAAAATTAGTCATCTATATTGGTGACCCAAAGAATTTTGCAAATAATAAATCGAATAAAAATAATTTAGTAGCAAGCGGAACAACAAAGTATCAGGTACGTAAAGGTGATACAATTAGTGAAATTGCAAGAAAATTTAATGTGAGTGAGTTTCAATTAAGAAAATGGAATAATCTTAATTCGAATAAAATTACTGTTGGTCAGCTTCTTACCATACATAGCAAGGATGATACAAAATCGTTTGGTGATAATACATTACCTAAAAAGTCAAACGTTATTAATTATACCATTAAACCCGGTGATGTATTAGGAACAATTGCTATGCAATATAATGTTAGTATTAATGATCTGAAAAATTGGAATAACTTAAAAAGCGAGAAGTTAATTGCCGGGAAAAATTTGGTTATTTACACTGATTCAAAGCCAAATACAACTCAGCAAGTAGCAACTAATACAAAGCAAGGTTCACCAAAAAGTAATTGGCATACTGTAAGAAATGGGGAATCATTGTGGTCAATTGCAAAATTATATAAAGTTATAGTAGCTGATATAATGGCATGGAACAATTTAACTTCCGATCGCGTACAAATTGGTCAGAAATTAAAAATAATTCTAAACTGATTCTAAGTTCTTTTTTTAATTAAAAAAGTCGTTAGGGGTGCCGGCATTTATTAATGCGGCTGAGAATAAACCCTTGAACCTGATCTGGGTAATGCCAGCGTAGGAAAACGGTTGGAGAATAATTAAGTAAGCCGTTTTCCAAACGGCTTTTTTATTTCTCTTAAATAAAATCCGGTTTACCGGAAGGAGGAGTAAAATGAAATACTTAATTGTTCTTCTGTTTTTTATTTTTTCAAATATCTTTCCACAGATAAAATCTTTAGAGGGAACTATTCTTAATTCCTCTACAAAAGAACCAATTCCATTTGCAAATGTTGTAGTTGTTGACAAAGGGATTGGAACCGCCACCGATTCTAACGGACGATTTACTTTAAAAGGTGAGTTCAAAAACACAGATATTCTCAGACTCTCTCATATTGCTTATGAAACAAAAGAAATATCTGTTGAGAATCTTCTTTTGGCGAAAATTATTTTTCTTGACAACAAAATTATCACAAGTCAGACAGTCCTTGTAAAAGCTTCTATCGCTAAGGAAGGAGTTACTCCAATCAGTTTTTCAAAAATTAATAGAAAAGAATTAGCTTCAACTTATACAACTCAAGACGTACCGGAAATCATAAGTTATTTACCTTCAGCAACATTCTATTCGGAAAACGGACACGGACTTGGGTATAATTACCTTAGTATCCGTGGCTTTGATCAAAGAAGAATCTCAGTATCAATAAACGGGATTCCGCAAAATGATCCCGAAGATCATAACGTTTATTGGCTCGATTTCCCGGACTTAATTGAAAGCACAGAGTTAATTCAAGTACAAAGGGGAGCTGGTTCAGGAATTATCGGGTATCCCGCTATTGGCGGTGCAATTAATATCATTACATCCACTTTTTCTGATTTACCACGATTCGAATTGTCTGCTTCATTAGGTGATTATAATACTAGAAAATATAGTATTTCTTTTTCCAGCGGATTGATAAATCAGAAATATTCATTCTATGCAAAGTTATCACAGATTCTTAGTAGTGGTTACAGAAATAATAGTTGGGTCGATTTCAAATCTTATCATTTATCAGCGGTTCGTTATGATGATAACGTAACTACTCAATTAAATATTTTTGGCGGACCTGTTGCCGATGGTTTAGCTTACAATGGTATAGCTAAATTTGCCGTTAAGGATAAAAAACTACGCCGTGAAAATCTTTCGTATTGGGAATCAGAAGGAAATAATTATTCATATAAGGTAGAAAGACGTTCTGATGAAATAGAAAATTTTTCACAACCTCATTATGAATTGTTAAATGAAATAAGAATAAATGATAATCTTACTTTTAATTCAGCATTATTTACTGTTTTTGGTAATGGTTTTTTTGATTATGATGGTTCGTGGGGCGATACGACATATTTCCGTCTGACAAAAGAAAACGGATTTAACTCTGTTGTAAATCCAAGTAATGTTTTAATAAGAGCAATGGTTGAAAATAAACAATGGGGATGGATACCAAGATTAAGTATTAAGCATAATTTCGGAGAACTTATTCTTGGAGGTGAATTTAGATTTCATAATTCAATTCATTGGGGAAGTCTTAATTATGGAGAAAATTTACCTTTTGGTATACGGAAAGATTATCGATACTATTATTACGAAGGGGGAAAAGATATTTTCAGTTTCTATCTTAACGAGAATTATTTCTTGAATAACTATATAAATATATTAGCAGAACTTCAGTTCGCTTATCATAAATATAAATTGCAAAATGAAAGATACCTGAGCAATAATTTTGAAATAGATAACTTATTTTTCAATCCGAGGTTAGGAATTAATTATAAATATGATGACAGAACAAACTTTTATTTTTCTTTTGCCAAGGTTTCAAGAGAACCAAGGTTAAAAAATTACTACGATGCAGCGGAGTCGAGTGGTGGGGAGGTGCCACAATTTGAATTTATTAATGGTAAATATGATTTTTCAAAACCACTTGTAAAACCTGAAACAATGAATAGTTTTGAAATTGGTGGAAATTATTCAACTGAAAATATGTCATCATCAATAAATTTTTTCTACATGATTTTTAATGATGAAATAGTTAAGAAAGGGCAGGTCGATCGTTTCGGACAACCAATTACAGGCAACATGGATCGTACAATTCATTATGGTTTGGAAGGAACTCTAAATTATAAATTAATTCCTGAGCTTGAACTTGTATTTAATGGTTCGTTAAGTAAGAATTATATAAAAAATGGTTCGACTTATATTAAATACAAGGATCCAAAAACGGGAATTAAAAGAATCACTGAGTTAGATCTTTCTGGTAATAGCATAAGCGGCTTCCCGAATGTTACGCTTAATGCATTACTTAAGTATACAAACCAACCATTTTTTGCTCAAATCTCTGCAAAGTATGTAGGAGATTTTTTTACTGATAACTACGATAAAAATTTATCCACTTACTTAATAAAATATCCCGGGTTTATTGATTATTCAGATAATAAAGTTGATTCATATCTTATTATAAATCTATATTCTTCGTTGGATATTGAGTTACAACCTTATTTCAATAACATCAAAATATTTTTACAAGTAAATAATTTATTTAACAATCTTTATGCAGCATACGGAATAGGTAAAGAGTATTTTCCCGCAGCGGAAAGAAACTTATTATTTGGGATAAAAATTGGTATATGAAAAAATGTATTATTCTTGCAAATGGTCAACCGCCTCGTAAATCTTTATTGATTTATTTAAGTAAAGTTGGCTATTCAACATTGATTTGTGCTGATGGCGGGGCAAATACTGCATTTAAATATAATTTGATACCGGATGCAGTTATTGGAGATTTTGATTCTATCAATAAGTCTGCATACGACTATTATCAAAATAATAGTAAAGTTATAAAAATTACACGCCAAAATGATACTGATGTTGAGAAATGTCTTAAATATGCAATTAAAAAAAGGTTTGCAGAAGCTATATTGTTAGGTGCCACCGGTGATCGGTTAGATCATTCATTTTGTAATCTTGGTATAGTTTTGAAATATTCTGATAAAATAAATATCAGTATTGTTCATCAAAAATCGATTCTTACAACATATAGCGGTAAAGTATTACTTAAAACTGTTCCTGGTGAAGTAATTTCTTTGTATGGTATAACAAAAAGCACGAGAATATTATCGGAAGGGTTAAAATATCCACTTAACAATATGACTTTACCTTTCGGTGAAAAAGAAAGCACCAGTAATGTTGCTTTAGAAGAGAATATTTCCTTAAAAATTACTAAAGGGAAAATTTTTGTTGTTAGAGATTTTGAATTAATGAAAAAGAATGGTCTCATTTAGTTCTCTAGATATACTAATAGTTATTTTCTTTTTTTTATCACTTGTAATCATTGGATACTTATCAAGTGTAAGAGGGAGAATTCAGAACAAAGAAGAGTATCTGCTCAACGGCAGAAATGTTGGGTTATTACTTTTTATTTTTACAAATGTATCTACTTGGTATGGTGGAATTCTTGGTGTTGGTGAATTTACATATAGAAGTGGTTTACTTAGTTGGTTAACACAAGGTTTACCATATTATGTTTTTGCTGTTATTTTTGCTTTTATGTTTGCTCCCAAGATAAGAAATGCATCTCTTTTTACAATTCCCGATAAGTTAGAACAGGTATATGGAAAAAAGGTCGGTATTCTAACATCAATTCTTATTTTTATTTTAGTTTCACCCGCACCATATATTTTAATGATAGGTAGTTTGATACAATTAATTTTTGGTATCCATTTAATATGGGCTCTCTTAATTGCATCACTATTATTATCAGTTTATTTAATTAAGGGTGGATATAAAAGTGATTTATATACAGATGTATTTCAGTTCTTCGTTATGTTTTTTGGTTTTATTTTAATAGTAATTTTATCATTTAAAGAATTAGGTGGTTTTAGTTACCTAAAAGAATCTTTACCACCCAACCATTTAAGATTAAGTGGTGGCTCTTCACCCTTATATATAATTGTATGGTTTCTTATTGCATTATGGACATTTGCAGACCCAGGATTTCATCAACGATGCTATGCAGCTAAAACAGGAAATGTTGCTAAGTGGGGGATTATCATTTCAATATTTTTCTGGGCTTTATTCGATTTTTTAACAACTACTACTGGACTTTTTGCCAGAGCAACATTACCAAACTTAGAAAATCCTGTTCTTGCTTTCCCTCTTTATGCAGAAAAGATTTTATGTAGTGGCTTAAAAGGAATATTTTATGCTTCGTTATTTGCTACAATAATTTCGACATCCAATAGTTTTTTGTTTATAAGTGGTACTACATTCGGCAAAGATTTGGTACCTAAAATATGGAATGTGAATTTCCCCGAAATAACAGTAATTAAATACGTTCGGTTAGGAATCTTTATATCGGGATTACTTGCAGTTCTTTTGTCATTACTGGTTCCGTCTGTTATCGAATTGTGGTATCTGATTGGAAGTTTCTGTTTACCAGGAATAATTTTATTAATATTTGGCTCTTACTATGAAAGGTTTAAAATCTCTAACAATTATGCCCTTATAGAAATAATTGTTGGGACCTCTACTAGTATAGTATGGTATTTTATACGGAATAAAATAGGCATTGATTATTTTGTAATAGTAGAGCCAATGATTATTGGATTAGCTTTTTCATCAGCTATTCATTTTTGGGGAATAAAAATGAGAAGAGGACGTTCCAAAAGATAAATATACCTTGTCATGTTTAAGTAAAAACTTCATTAAACACGACTTTGTTAATGACCTTTGTAACATCCTCTTAAAGAATTAAGGTAATAAGATTCCTACCGCAATAACTGTAGTCCACAAACCGTGTTTATCACCTTGGGCAGATTGTGTCACATTAAAACTTCTTACAATCTTTCCGGACATTTTATAAACCTGCTCTCTTTCATTCCATGCCTTTTCAGCATCGAATTCTATTCCAAGAGTGGTAGCAAGCATCGTAGCAGCAAGATCTTCAGCATAATCACCAGCAACTTTTTCTGTTTCTCCATAAGGGTGATGTTCCGATAAATAACCATACATCGTTTTATTTGCCGGAATAGCAACTCCAATTGAAGAAGCGATTAAACGGTTTGGTTCATTGGTTGCATTACGAGCCATTACGCAATGTGTAATCTGACCCGGCTTAAGTAATTTTAATCCCTGACTTCTTGATATAACTTTACAACCAACGGGAAAAATACTGCTTACTGAAACAAGATTGCATATTTCAATTCCGGCGCTTCGAAGAGCTAACTCGAAGGATGCTAAGTATTCTTTATGTTTTCCTACTCCTTTTGTAAAGAAGATTTTTGTTGGAACGTACAATTCTATACCTCCTTTTTATGAACAAATTATTTTAATAAAATTTCTTTTGCCAACTTTTAAAATTTTGTCACGATCGAACTTTATTAATTCTGTAATATCAGAAATTTTGTCCCCGTCAATTGTAACACCACCTTGTTGAACTAATCTTCTTGCTTCCGCTTTAGAGGGAGCAAATCCTACCGCTACAATTAAATCAAGGATATTCTTTTCGTTAACACCTTTTTCAACTTTATATTCAGGAATTGAATCCGGTAGACCTTTTTTTATAAATATATTATCAAATTCATTCTCTGCTGTAATTGCTGATTCATTATCATAATACATCTCTACTAAAGTTCTGGCTAATTTTCTTTTTAGGTCACGTGGGTTAACTGATTTATTTAAAAGCTGTTGCCTGATTTCATTAAGTTCTTCATTGGGAATATCTGTAGCTAATTCGAAATAAGTATATATCAACTCATCCGGAATAGAAAGTGTTTTCCCATAAATTTGTGATGGTGGCTCATTGATCCCAATATAGTTATCCATTGACTTACTCATTTTTTCAACACCATCTGTACCAACCAATAAAGGCATTGTTAAGATTACTTGTGGATTTACTCCAAATTCTCTTTGAATGTCTCTACCGACAAGCAAATTAAATTTTTGATCTGTTCCACCTAACTCAACATCACTTTGAATTGCAACTGAGTCCATTGCTTGGGCAAGTGGGTAAAGAATTTCATGAATAAGGATTGAAATTCCGCTTTTGTAACGTTTTGTAAAATCATCTCTCTCTAACATTCTGGCAATAGTATATTTAGATGCTAATTTTATAACATCTTCAAAAGTCATTTTACCCAGCCATTCCGAATTATATACGATCGTTGTTTTTTCCTTATCAAGTATCTTAGAAGCTTGCTCAAAGTAGGATTTACCATTTTCTCTTGCTTCTTCAAATGATAATGGTGGGCGTGAAGCATTTCTACCCGATGGATCTCCAATCATTCCGGTAAAATCACCAACAATTAAAATTGCATCATGACCTAACTTTTGAAATTGTGCTAATTTTCTCAAAACAACCGAATGACCGAGATGTAAATCCGGACGAGTAGGATCGCATCCTAATTTTATCCTTAATGGTTTATTTTCTTTGTAAGAGGTTTCTAATTTTTTGACTAATTCATCTTCGGGAATTATTTCGAAAGCGCCACGCTTAATGAGGTCCATCTGCTCATTAACAGGGGGGAAGTTCGTTTTTTTACTCAATATCAGTTGCTCCTAAAATTATTTAAGTCTCCGCTGAATTTCTCGATTAAAATCTCTTTTTGCAATGTCTTCTCGCTTATCATATTTTTTCTTACCGGTTGCTAAAGCTATTTCGACTTTTACTTTACCATTTTTGAAATACATTCTTAATGGAATTATAGTGTTTCCTTTTGCTGAAGTACCTTTCTCTAATTTTCTTATTTCACTTTTATTTAATAATAATTTTCTTTTTCTGACCGGGTCGTGATTATTAATACTTGCTTGGTCATATAGCGCTATATTCGAATTATATAACCAGACCTCACCATTTTCAACCGTTGCGTAACTATCTACCAATGAAATTTTATTTTGTCTTGCCGATTTAACTTCCGAACCAAATAATACAATACCAGCTTCAAATTTCTGCAGAATAAAATATTCGTGCTGAGCTTTTCTATTTACTGTTATATTCTTTTCTGATGGTTTATCTGTCATATTTTCAAAAAAGGCGGACAAAATTTATTTTTATTGCTAAATAAATGCAAGAATTTATCCGATTTCAAATAATTTTTATAAAAATTTTCATTTAGCCAAAAATTTTTTTCATCCAAAACTTTCACTAAATTTTGTTCGCTTATTCAAGGAACTTATGGCTGAAAAACATTTCCACGAACAAAAAGAATTTACTCAGAAATATCTTTTACCTTACTTTCAGAAATATATTCCCGAATTACATAAAATGAGTGTTTTAGAGGTTGGTTGCGCCGAAGGAGGTTTACTGGAAGTTTTGAATACCAACGGTATTGAAGCAATGGGGATTGAACTTAGCTCCGAAAGAATTCAAATAGCATATAAAAAAAATTCTTCCTTAAATATTATACAAGGAGATATTACTGATCCTCAACTTTATGATAAAATCGGAAAAGAATATGATTTAATTATTATGAGAGAAGTTATAGAACATGTTTTTGATAAAGAAGCTGCATTTAATAACTTAGACAAATTATTGAAAAAGGGTGGTTACCTTTATATCAGTTTTCCGCCGAAGTATTCTCCATTTGCTGGACATCAACAAATTGCAAAAAGTTATCTGAAAGTGATTCCATATCTGCATCTGTTTCCTACTCGAATATTGAAATCATTAGAAAAATATTTTTCTGAAGATCAAAATTTTGTTGATGAAATTAAACTTCATTATAGAACTGGTATGAAGATTAGAAAATTTGAAGAGTTTTGTCGTATTAAAAAATTTATTCCGGTTAAAAAAGAATTATTTTTATTTAGACCGATTTATGGATTTCGATTTGGACTCCCGAAAATTAAATTACCGAATATACCTTTAATAAGAGAAGTAATTACTTTTGGATACGAAGTATTACTCAAGAAAGTTGGTTAATTACAATGTTTAATAATTTATTGTGAGGTATAAATGTTAGTAATGCAAAAAAAATTGTCTAAGCCCTTTTATGCAATTTTAAGTTTGCCGGCTACTGCAATGGGATTTGCTTTATCAATACAAATTGCTGCATTAAGTTGGCTTATGCGGACAAAATTTAATTTAGACCTTCATGAAATTGGATTTGTCTGGGCAGCCGGACCACTTGCCGGAATAATTGGGCAACCCATTGTTGGTTTAATAAGTGATAATGTTTGGTTCTGGGGAGGTAGGCGACGACCTTTCATTCTTATCGGAGGTTCACTTGCAGCATTAATGTTATTTGCATTACCTAACATTGGAGTTATAAGTGATTTCTTTGGTTTTACAAACATAATTATTGTTGCTGTTTTTGTTGCATTAACCCTTGACCTTGCAATCAATATAAGCTTTAATCCAACACGATCTATTATTGCAGACGTAACTCCTGAGGGAATACCGAGAACAAAAGGATATACATGGATGCAAACGATTTCCGGTTCATTTGGAGTCCTAGCATATGCAATAGGAGCTTTATTTGGTAATTACTTCCTGATTTACTTTGGGGTTGTACTTGTTTTGCTGTTCTCTATTGTCCCTATGTTTTTTATTACCGAGTCAAAAGAATTACAGAAAAACGAAGCTCAAAATAATTTAGATAACAATTCATCTACTACTGATTGGAATCAGTTTTTAAAGTTATTATTTGCACATTCATTTTCGTGGATTGGTGTTCAAACAATGTTTGTTTATATGATCGGTTTTGTCGAACAAAAATTAAATCCATCAAATAATTATGAAACCGGTCAGATACTATCTATTTCATTCTTGATTTTAAATGCCGTTGGAGCACTTTTACCCGCATTTATACTCGAACCAATCACTGAAAAAATTGGTAGAGTAAAAACTCATCTTACAGCAGTTGCAATTATGGGTTTAGGTTATTTTGGAATAGTGTTGTTTGGAACTTCTTCAATAAATGTATGGATACTTATGGCAGTATGTGGCATTGGTTGGGCTGCAATTGTAAGCTTGCCCTTTGCAATTATGTCGGAAAAAGTGAATAAATCCAGAATGGGATTATTTATGGGAATTTTTAATCTGTCTGTTGTTCTTCCTCAGCTTTTTGTTAGTCTTGTGCTTGGTACGTTTATTCAGAATGCTTCTGATAAAAATATTATTTTTATAATAAGTGGAACTACACTCATAGTATCAGCTGTTCTTTGGTTAATGGTGAAAGATTCGCCTAAGTCTGAGCTTGTCGCAGATACTATAATAAAATCAGGGCATTAAAAGGACTTGATACAAATGAAAAAAATATTATTCTTACTTACATTAATGCTAATTTCATCTAAAGCATTTGCACAATTTGAAGTTGAATTCAATGAGATGAATGGGGAACTTACAAAGGATGATAAATATGAAGAAGGTTTTGGAAGATATGATGGTTTTCAAATTCCGCTTTATTCCGGAGAAACTGTAAACTTTGTTGTTTATGCAGAAACATTTTCTCCCAAAATTGTTTTTGTTACTCCCAAAGGTAATGTTTACAGACAGACTGCTTCAACCGGCAATATAGCCAGTATTATAACAACGGTTCCTGAAGATGGAGAGTGGTTATTATATATTGTTGGTGATACCAACGCAATTGGTAAATATACACTTCAATACGCTCTTGCTGCGTCAAATTCAATAAAGATTCCTACTGGTTCAGATTTTTGCACTTCACTTAATTTTGTCATAGCACATGCTAAAGCATATTTTTTATTACTTGAAAATTCTTTCGATTCTCAAAAACCTTTTATTAAACTTACCAATGCTAAAGATGCATTTATTGATGATGCTGACGCTTCCTACAATGCAGTATTTTTAGAAACCAATGATATCAAAGAAGCTGAAAAACTTTACAAACAACTTGTAGATCAGGTTTCCGTGTGCATTGATAAAGAATGGTCTAAAAATGTTTCAGGTTGGCAAAAGATAGAAGATTACAAAGTAATGAGCACACAATTCAAAGAGAGAGTTAAAGAGAAAGAAAGATTTGTGAGTGTAATGTTGTTAGACCTAAGAGGTTCCAAACAAAAATTTCTAAATGACTACACTGTTCAGATTATATTTAACCGGAATCAGTAATCCGTTAGCTTCAGACTAAATTTCTATTATTGAGATTACTGATCACCGGTTATAGGTCAGTACTAAGCGTCAACATCATTAACAAACATTACAAAAATACCCGCTATAATCATGGAAAATCCGCCTAATAGCAAAGCATAAATAGCTTCATTCCCAAAAAGATTTCGAACAAAAAATCCAAGAATTGCAGCAGCAGTAATTTGAGGTATTACAATAAAGAAGTTGAAAATTCCCATATAAACACCCATTTTATTCGCCGGTAAAGAACCGGTAAGGATGGCATACGGCATAGCAAGAATGGAAGCCCAGGCAAGACCGATTCCTAATTCAGAGACAAGTAACACTTGTGGATCTTTTATTACATAAAATGAAGCTAAACTAATGCCTCCGATAACTAAACTTAACATGTGAACAAACTTACGACTCGTTTTTTTGGCAATCCACATTATAACAAATGCCATTATAGCGGCAAAACCATTGTAAACAGCCATCAGAACACCAACCCAATTTGCCCCTTCATTATAAAGTTCTGATGTATTATCAGTAGCTCCATAAATATGATGGGTTACTGCCGGAGTAGTATAAATCCACATTGCAAACAAAGCAAACCACGAAAAGAATTGTACGAAAGACAATTGAACCATTGTCTTGGGCATTTTATACAGGTCATTTATCACTTCAACAAATCCAATTGTTTTGTTATCGTTGGTTAATAATCCTGAAATAATTTGTAGTAATCCGAATATACTTATACCACTAAAAAGTACTATCAACCCCAAATCGATATAGATTAAAAAATGAAATAGAGATAGAAGCAACAAACCAGCAACAAACCAGATAATTCCATTACGGTAAAGAATATTTTTATTAATCGGTTTATCATAAGAATTACTTTTGGTTTTTCCTGATTTTTCCTCAGCCTCGCTGAATGATTTTAACTGTTCAGGAGAGTATTCTTTAGAACTGATAACAGTCCAAAGCACAGCTAATAAAAAGACGGCACCGCCTATGTAAAAAGAAAATTTAACTGAATCTGGGATATGTCCTTCAGGTGCGGTGTTAGAAATTCCAAGCCAGTTAGTCATTACATAGGGAAGTGCTGAAGCAATAATTGCACCCGTACCAATGAAAAAACTTTGCATTGAGAAACCTGTAGTTCGTTGTTCAGAAGGAAGCATATCTCCGACAAATGCTCTAAAAGGTTCCATAGAAATATTTATTGATGCATCCAATATCCAGAGCATACCCGCTGCAAACCATAGATATGGAGAATTAGGCATAATAATTAATGCTGTTGAGGCAAGTACAGCACCAACAAGAAAATACGGGCGACGTCTTCCTAGTCGATTCCATGTTTTATCACTCATGTGACCGATTATTGGTTGAACTATCAAACCTGTTACAGGAGCAGCAATCCACAATATTGGTATTTTATCAATTTCTGCTCCTAATGTTTCGAAAATTCTGCTCACATTTGCATTTTGTAGTGCAAATCCAAATTGAATACCTAAAAATCCAAAACTCATATTCCATATTTGCCAGAAACTTAATTTTGGCTTATACATATTTATTTCCGCTATTATGTTTATAATTTTGTGAGGCAATTTATTCCAATTGTTAAGCAGTTTCAATAATTTTTTTATTAATTGATCTGCTATAAGATTCTAATCAAGAAAATTTATATTTTGTTATAGAAATTCATTAAATACCCCAATATGACAACCGAAACAGAACAAAGAAAAAAAGATCATATAAGTTTATGTCTTAGGGACGATGTTGCTTTTAAACAGAAGACCAACGGATTTGAGAATTATGAATTCGATCATTATGCGATTACAGAGGTTGAGTTCGATAAGATTGACTTATCAACAACATTTTTTAATAAAAAAATTTCTTACCCATTTTTAATATCCTGTATGACAGGTGGAACTGCTGAAGCAGAAAAACTAAATGAAAGACTTGCAATCGCAGCAAATTCACTTAATATACCTATTGGAGTTGGAAGTCAACGACAAGCACTGGAAAATGATAAGTTTCATAAATCATACAAAATTGTTCGAAAAAATGCTGGAGATGTACCGGTTCTTGGGAATATTGGTGCTGCAGAAATAGCAAAATCGAAAAAGGTGGTAGAAGAGATAAAAAAGCTTATCGATTTAATTGAGGCAGATGCATTTGTTATTCACATAAATCCACTTCAGGAATTATTACAAAAAGAAGGTGATCCAAATTTTAGAGGTTTACTTAAAAATATAGAGCGACTTACTTCTCATATAAAAATACCATTTATTGCAAAGGAAGTTGGTTCCGGAATTTCGAAAGATAGTGCTAAAAAACTTTTACAAGCCGGAATCAAAGGAATCGACGTTGCCGGTTCCGGCGGTACAAGTTGGGCTGCTGTTGAGCTGTTGCGAAATCAATCGGATGAGAATAATTTCAAAGAATGGGGTTTGCCAACATCCTATTGCATAAGAACCGTAAATGAACTAAAAACAAACTATAAATTTATGCTTATAGCTTCGGGTGGAATTAATAGCTATGAAGAAATCGCTAAATCATTAATTTTAGGTGCTGATATAGTTGCCTCTGCAAGAAAAATATTTCTGGAAGTCAACTTTAAAGGCGTTGATGGTGTTATCAAATTAGTTAGTGACTGGTTCGACTCTGTTAAAAAAATAATGTATTTAACTGGTTCAAAAGATATAAAAAGTTTCAAGAAGAAAAAGTTGTTAAAAAAATCGGAGCTATTTTGAAAGCAGATCAAATCTATAAAAGAGAAATAACAAAAATTGAATCGAAATTTGTAAAGTATTTTATGGGGAAGCATCCTCAATCATTATACGAACCAAGTCGTTATGTAGTTGAAGGTGGTGGAAAAAGAATTAGACCATTTCTTGTATTAACCTCTGCCAAAGCTGTAGGTGGTTCGTTTAATCAGGTTTATAATGCCGCATTAGCTGTTGAATTGCTCCATAATTTTACTCTGGTTCATGATGATATAATGGATAACTCCAGTATGAGAAGGGGAAGACCAACGTTGCATATAAAATATGATAATAATATTGCAATATTAGCCGGTGACATCCTCGTTACTCTCTCTTATGAAAGATTACTTGAAGATTGCAAGGAAAATGCTGTTGATATCTTAAAAACATTTACAAACGGTATCATTGAAGTATGTGAAGGTCAAAGTCTAGATAAAGAATTTGAAACGAGAAATGACGTAACATTAAAAGAATACAAAATAATGATATATAAAAAGACTGCCTCACTTGCTGAAATGTGTTGTTCTATCGGGGCTAAAATTGTCGGGGCAAATAATGAATATGTCAAAGCCGCAGAAAATTTTGGAAAATATCTCGGCATGGCTTTTCAAATTCAGGATGATCTTTTGGATATAATTGGAGAAGAGGATAAATTCGGTAAGAAAATTGGAAGCGACTTAATAGAAGGTAAAAAGACCTTCCTGTTTATAAAAGCACTAGAAAAAGCAAAAGGTAAAGAGAAAAAGCTTCTGTTAAATCTCATTAAAAACAAAGGAATAAAACCGGAAGAAGTAAACGATTATAAAAATATTTATTATAGTCTTAATGTAATAGATGATGCACAAAAGGAAATTGTTAATTATACAAGGTTAGCGCTTAATAATGCATCTAAAATGCCGGATATACAAGGAAAAGAATTAATGATCTGGCTTGCAAATTCGTTAATCGGAAGAAACAAATAATGATAGAAAAAAAAGTTAAGATAATAAACAACGCTGGTTTACATACAAGACCAGCTGCTACTATAGTAAAGATGGCTTCAAAATATAAGTGCGATTTTTTTCTGAATAAAGATGGAATGCACATCAATGGAAAAAGTATAATCGGTGTAATGACTTTGGCTGCAGAAAAAGGTTCTGAAATAATATTAACATTTGATGGTCCTGATGAGAATGAAGCTGCCGAAGAAATAATTAACTATTTCAACAGAGGATTTGACGAGATGTAAAAATGGAAACAAAATCTGATAACATATTAAAAGGGATAGCTGCTGCACCGGGAATTGCAATTTCAAAAGCATTCATTTATGAGAAAGAGAGGGAATCAATTAAGGATGATTCAATTGTAAATGTTGAAGAAGCTTTGCAAAATCTTGAGGTAGCGCTTAACCAATCTAAGAAGGAATTAAGAAAAATATTTTCGTTGGCTGTTGATAAACTTGGTGAAAAACGTGCTGCAATTTTTGAAGCACAAATAATGATTCTTGATGATCCTATTCTGATATCTACGATTCAGAATCGTATCCGTAATGAAAAGAAAGTGCCGGAATTTGTTGTAGAAGACGAAATTTCTAAGTACACACGAATTATGAATGCTTCTAACGAAGCATATATGAAAGAACGCTCGCATGATATCGAAGATATAAAAAACAGAATAATCAGAAATCTTAAAAAGAAAAAACTTAAAAGCCGTATTACCAATGATGTAGTTGTTGTTACATCTAATCTTTCGCCATCCGATACAGTATTGTTTGCTCGCGCTAATGTTAAGGGTTATTTAACCGATTTTGGTGGATTAACTTCTCACGCAGCTATACTGGCAAGATCATTAAATATTCCAGCAGTTGTTGGTTTACATGATGCTACTAACAAAATTAAAGATGGCGACCTTGTTATTATAGATGGTTATTATGGACAGGTTATAATTAATCCGGATGAAAAACAACTTAATTCATATAAAAAGAAAATTGAAAAACTTTCTGAACATGATGAAGAACTAAATAAAATTAAAGATCTACCCGCTCAAACTGTTGACGGGAAAGAAGTAGCTCTTCTTGCTAATCTTGATGTTTCAAGTGAAATGGATTTTATTATTCATAATAATGCTCAAGGTATTGGTCTTGTTCGAACCGAGCAATTGTTTGAAGAGCATGAAGAGTTTCCTGACGAAGAAAAACAATATCAGATTTACAAAAACATTGCAGAACAAATTTATCCGGACATTGTCATTATTCGTTCTTTTGACATTGGTGGTGATAAAGTATTACCGGTTGACCTTCATGAACCTAATCCGATGCTTGGTTGGCGGGGTATAAGACTTCTTCTTGATAATCCGGATTTATTTAAGATTCAGATAAGAGCAATATTGCGTGCAAGCAATCATAAAAATGTAAAAATAATGTTGCCAATGATTGCTTCTCTTAATGAGATAATTGAATCAAAACGTTTGATAGAAGAATGTAAGAAAGAATTGAGTGAGCAAAGAATAAGTTATGATAAAAACATTGGTATAGGAATAATGATAGAAATACCTTCCGCAGCGGTTATGACCAGAGATTTTGCAAAAGAAGTTGAGTTTATAAGTATAGGTACTAATGATCTTATTCAATATTTATTAGCTGTTGATAGAGGAAACGATATCGTTTCCAAACAATATCAAGAGTTTCATCCGGCGGTAGTAAGAACCTTAAAACATATTATTAGCGAAGGTAAAAAAGCCAGCGTTTATGTCAGTATGTGTGGTGAAATGGCAGCTGATCCTTTCGCTGTTCCATTACTAGTTGGATTAGGACTTGATTCTCTTAGTGTTTCTGCTTCTGCAATTCCATTTATAAAAAAAATCATCAGAAGTCTTGATTACCAAGAGCTAAAAAATCTTGCCAATGAATGTTTAGAAATGACATCCGAAAAAGAAATAAGTCAACACTTACATAAATTCTTCAACACTAAAATTCAGGATATTATTAAAAAATTAATTAGAGGATAAAATGGAACTCAACGAAATGATTAAAAAGTATGACCAAGAGAATCAATTTAAGGTATTAATAGAATCATACCAGCAAGTTGAATATGCTTGGAATAATAACATTGATGTATCTTCGATCGACACATCAAAAATAAAAAACATTGTGCTCACTGGTTTAGGCGGTTCTGCCATCGGAGGTGATCTTCTTCAGAACTTTTTAAGAAACGAGTTAAAATTTCCTTATGTAGTAAACCGAAATTATGAATTACCTCCTTACGCAAATGAAAATACATTGGTAATCGCTTCATCATATTCTGGAAATACAGAAGAAACTCTTT
>Ga0101944_10000883_pt1 | contig 76476 bp, 69 predicted proteins | sample DewCreD2012metaG_FD_75245 | JGI IMG/M metagenome (GOLD analysis project Ga0101944, IMG submission 75245) | Hot spring sediment bacterial and archeal communities from British Columbia, Canada, to study Microbial Dark Matter (Phase II) - Dewar... ... | reverse complement strand
AAAGAGTGGGTGCGCAAAGCCTTCGGGACGCTTAATCTAGCGGCCGTAGCCGGTGCCGAGGATGTAATTTTCCAGCTCGATGATTTTGCTGTCGCGGGTGGCAATCATTTGCAGGGCAATGGAGCGGATGGAGACAATGCCAATCACTTTGTCGTTTTCCACTACCGGCAGGTGGCGTACCCGATACTTGGTCATGATGGCGGCGCATTGTTCCACGCTGGTATCGGGGGTGACGGTGACCAATTCGCGGGTCATCAGTTCTGAGACGAGGGTGTTTTTTGATTCTCGCCCTTGCAGGATGACTTTGCGCGCATAGTCCCGTTCGGTAAAAATCCCGACGAATTTGTCATTTTCGCAGACCAGCACAGCGCCAACGTTGTGCTCAGCCATTACTTCCAGCGCATGGTAGACGGTATCGTTGGCATGAACGAATTGGACAGCTGAACCCTCTTTCATTTCGAGCATTTTGCGAACAGTGGTCATAGCCTGATTTCCTTTCGAGAAGAGTTGTAGTATGAAAGGTTATAGAGCAGTGCGGTTATTATTATTTTACGTCATTAGTGATAGAAATTACACAACAAAAAACCGTTTTCCTGGCGATTTTGGGGTCGTTGGCTGTGTTGCGCCAGGAAAACGGGGTTGGCAATGTCAGCGCCAGCCGCGCCAGTGAGAATGGCTGTGTTGCGTGCTGTGGTGTGGGCAGGGATGGCTTTTTTGGCTCATCGGCGGCGGTTGAGGAGGCGAAGGTGACTGGCTGGCGTTGACACAACTCACCGGTTAATCGCGCCGGAGCGTTTGTCGCAGGCTGCCATCGGGGTTCAGGATGTCGACCTGGATCGGCATCTGGCCCACCGCGTGCGTGGAGCAAGACAGGCACGGGTCATATGCGCGGATGGCGGCCTCGACGCGGTTGAGCAGTCCTTCGCGGATTTCGGGGCCGGTGATGTACGTCTTGGCGACGCTGTCCACCGCCTGAGACATGGCCCAGTTGTTATGCCCGGTGGAAACGATCAGGTTGACGCGCTTGATCTGCCCGTTGGGTTCCGCCCAGTAATGGTGGATGAGCGTGCCGCGCGGGGCTTCGATCACCCCCACGCCCTCGCCCTTAAAGTCCTGGCGGGTGTTGAGGATGTCGGTGCTGAGGATGTCGGGGTCGTCTAACAGGACCTGCACGCGCTCGGCGGCAAAGAGGGCTTCGATCAGGCGGGCGTAGTGGTAATAGAGGGTATTTTCCACCGGCCTGCCGCCGTTGAGGGTCTTAAAGATCTTCAATTCGGCGTTTGCCAGCGGCGTATCAATCTGTTCGGCGATGTTCAGCCGTCCCAGCGGGCCGACGCGGTACACGCCTTGGGGCCAGCCGAGCTTTTTGTAGTAGGGGAACTTCAGGTACGACCAGTTTTCGACGTGTTCGGCGATGTAATCGAGGTAATTTTGCGCCGAGAACTTCTCTAACTGCTCGCCGGTCTTGCTGATCAGGCGGATGTCGCCGTGATACAGCTCCAGGCTGTTATTGGGCGTCACCAGGCCCAGGTAGCCGGTGGGGAAGACGGCAAAGCGCTGGATGTCTTCCATATTGCGCTCGGCCCAGTCTTTCATCACGGCGATGCCGGTTTGCAGGGTGGAGATGGTCTCGCCCAGGCCCGCCAGGATGGTATCACGCTCGGCGGGCTTGAGGGCCTTATTCACGCCGCCGGGGATGGAAAAGACCGGGTGGACGCGCCGCCCGCCCAGGATGCGGATGATTTCCTGGCCGTATTTGCGCAGGGCTACGGCCTTAACGGCCAGTTCGGGGTTGGCCTGGATCAGTCCAACGACGTTGCGGACAGCCGGGTCGCAGTCGAAGCCCAAGAGCAGGTCGGGCCCGGCCAGTTCAAAGAAGTGCATGCCGTGGCTTTGGATGACCTGGCCCATGTGCATCAGTTCGCGCAATAGTGAAGCCGGGCGCGGCGGCGGACAGCCCAAAACCACATCTCCGGCTTTGGAGGCCGCCAGGTGATGGCTGACCGGGCAGATGCCGCAGATGCGCGGGGTGATGGCCTGCATTTCAAAGACCATGCGGCCTTCGCAGAATTTCTCGAAGCCGCGGAACTCGTTGACGTGCAGATAGGCGCGTTCCACCTTGCCGGCATCATTCAGGTGAATGGTGACTTTGGCGTGGCCTTCGATCCGGGTGACGGGTTCAATCGTTACTTTCTGTGCGGTCATAGCTCTCTACCTTTATCTTCCGCGTTAGTGCCACTGGAGTTTGCCGTTTTCGAGGACCGGCTTGCGGCCCTGGGCCAGCTCGCTCAACACATAGAAGATCGTATCGGGGTCGGGCGGACAGCCGGGGACGTACAAATCTACCGGGACGACTTCGTTCAGGGCGCGCACCCGGGTTGGCACGGCCAGTTCGGGGTCTGTGGGGATCTTGCCTTGTTCGTCGGTGCTTTCGGTTTCGATGTAGGCGCGCCGCAGGGCTTCTTCGATGGTGAAGAAGTTGCGCATAGCTGGCACGCCGCCAAAGACGGCGCAGTCGCCCAGGGCGACCAACAGCTTACAGCGTTTGCGCATCTTGTGGGCCACTTCTTCGTTGAATGTGTTGTTGATCCCCCCTTCGAGGATGCCCACGTCCACGCCGCTTTCGTCTGGCTCTTTCAGGTCGGTGATGGGGGTAGAGCGGATGTCGGCCAGTTCGGCGACGGTCAGGATGCGCTCGTCAATATCCAGCAGTGACATGTGGCATCCGGCGCACCCGGCTAACCAATCCGATGAAATTTTGGGTTTTGCCATCTCTAAACTCCTTACGTATCCATTAGCCGAGAGCTACCGGTAGGGGGCGGGCGGCCAGTTCGGCCTGCCAGTCGGCGGTGAGGGTGGCGTTCATCTGCTCGGCCAGGGCTTGCAGCACCGCCAGGTTCGAGCGCACGCCAGCGGGGGCCTGAAGACTGCGGGCGGCCTGCTGGATGCGCCCTTCGAGGTTGAGGAAGTGGCCTTCTTGTTCGGCCCACATTTCCACCGGCAGGACCACGTCGGCCTGCTCGGTCAATTCAGAGGTATAGCTGGCCTGCACTACCAGGAAGGGAGCCTTGCGCAGTGCGGCGGCCAGTTCGGGGGAGGGGGCTTCGTCGCCCAGGGCCAGGTAAGCGGCCTGATGACCGTTCAGGGCGAAGGGGCGGTCCAGGCCCATTTGGGCGGCGGCGAGCATATTGGGCAGGCCCTTAATGCTCACCAGGGCGGCGTGGGTCGCGCCGGCCAGTTCCACCAGTTTGCGCAGGGTGGGGGCGTCTACATTTTCGCGGTAGACGAAGGCCGGGCGCTCGGCACTGCCCACCAGACCGGCGGCGGCCAGCAGATCATCCACCGTTACGCCGGCGGCCTGCGCGGCGGCGGTCAGAGCGGCCTCGGCCTGGGCGGCGTCGCCAGATTGCAGGCCCAGGCGCACCAGAGCGGCCTTAAGCCCGTCAATCACCGCGCCCACTGCGCCCGTCTTGAGGAAGACGTTGGCGCGCGCGGCAAATTCACCGTTTTCGCTCTCGACCAGCACCAGGCGCGTGCCTTGCGGCAGGTTGCGCTTGATAAAGAACCCCGCCACCATGTGATTATCATACAGCTTGGCCCCCAGGGTGAGGACGCAGTCGGCCCCCCGCAGGGCGGCCAGGCCGCTTTCAATGGGGCGGCCCAGTTCGTCGCTCACGGTCCGCACCGCGCCCGTCGTGCGCCCCTGATCTGTGCTGGTGACGATTTCAGCTCCCAGACAGCCGCCAAAGAGCTGTTTAAAGGCCGCCAGGGCTTCGGCGGGCAGACGCGGCGATGCCAGCGCGGCGATGCCTTTCTCTTTCTGCCCGGCCAGCGGCCGCAAGCGCGCCGCCGCGGTCTGCAGGGCTTCTTCCCAACTGGCTGGTTCCAGCCGCCCGTTTTTGCGCACCAGCGGCGTGGTCACGCGCTGGCGTTTTTCTTCTAAAGGAACAAAGCGCCCGTTCTTGCACAGCACCCCGCCGTTTACCGGCGCGTCCCAATCGCCGACAATGCGGACGATGCGGTTGTCGCGCGTATAAACCTGGATGCCGCATCCCATACTGCACGTCATGCAGATCGAGCGGGTGACGGTCATATTCTTTTCTGGCCCCTGGTAGGCGCTGTTGCGTTCGATCAGCGCGCCGGTGGGGCAGACGGCCACGCACGTGCCGCATGAGACGCAACTGCTGGAACCCAGCGGCACGCCGGTATCGGCCACCAGCATACTGCGCGCCCCGCGCTCTTCAATCCCCAGCGTAAAATTGCCTACCAGCTCTCCGCAGGCCCGCACACAGCGGTGGCACAGGATGCAGCGGTTGTGATCCATGACGAAATAGTCATGCGTTGCATCCACGGGATAGCGTTCCCAGTTGGGCGGGAAGTTCCAATGGCTCATCCCTTCGTCCAGGGCCGAGTTTTGCAGTTCGCAGTCGCCGCCCGTCACCTGGCAGTAGGGGCAAAAATGGTTGCGGTCGCTGAAAATCATGTTCAGGACGAAGCGGCGGGCCGCCTTGACCTTATCCGTGCCGGTGAGCACCACCATCTTGTCGCTCGCCGGCATGGTGCAGGAAGGCTGGAGCGTGCGCATCCCTTCCACTTCGACCAGGCAGAGACGGCAGCCCCCAAAGGGCTTTAATGCAGGGTGGTTGCACAGGGTTGGGATGTGGATTCCGGCTGCTTGGGCCGCTTGCAGCACGGTCGTCCCGTCTGGAACCTGCACGGGTTTACCGTCAATCGTCAGGTTGATCATGGTTGTTCCTTTCCATCCCGTAAGATGCCAACAATTAAAATTTTTTAAGCCAGGACGTTGATTGATCCTTTAAATCCCTGTCATTCTAAATTTTTGGAGGATGTTTCAACAAGTGACAAATTTCACGTATTTACCTGTCATTGACAACTTCTCCATTTGCGCCCATTGGGGCGGGCGGCAAAGGGTTTTGCCCCCCTGCGCCGCGCGGGGGCGGCTTGCGCAGGGTCATTGCATGGTATAATCTTATTTCAATTATTGAATTGAATCGAAGCGGGCCGCGCGGCCCACGCCTGCCGCGCGGCGCACGAAACCCAAGCAAAGGAGCGTTTTTTCATTGGCGCCAAATCTTCTTAACTGGCTGCTGGGCCTGTTTTCGCTGGATATCGGTATTGACCTGGGAACGGCCAATACTCTGGTGCATGTACGGGGTAAGGGTATTGTCATCAACGAGCCTTCCTGGGTGACGATTGACAAGCGCAGCCGCAAGCCGCTGGCGATTGGTGCTCCTGCGAAAGAAATGGTCGGGCGCACGCCCGCGAACGTTATCGCCGTGCGCCCCCTGCGCGATGGCGTGATCTCTGAATTTGAGATCACCCAAGCCATGTTGAACTACTTCATCGGCAAAGCCCATCAGCAGAGCATTGTCCCCATGCCGCGCCCCCGCGTGGTGATTGGGATTCCCTCCGGCGCGACGGAAGTGGAACGCCGCGCCGTCTACGACGCGGCCATGTCGGCCAGCGCCCGTGAAGTCTACCTGATCGAAGAACCGCGCGCCGCCGCCCTCGGCGCGGGCCTGCCCATCTCTGAAGTGCGCGGCAGTATGGTGGTGGATATCGGCGGCGGCACCACCGAAGTCGCCATCATTTCCATCGGCGAGATCGTCGTCTCGCGCTCACTGCGGGTGGCCGGCGATGAATTAGACCAGGACATCATCACCTACATCCGCAACAAATACAACCTCTTCATCGGCGAGCGCATGGCCGAACAGGTGAAAATCCAGATCGGCTCGGCCTACCCCCTGCCCGAAGAGCGCACCATGATGGTGCGCGGGCGCAACCTCGTCACCGGCCTGCCCGAATCCATCGAAATCTCTTCCGTCGAAATCCGCGAAGGGATTGCCGGATCGGTGCAGGTGATTGTGGATACCATTAAAGACGCGCTCGATGAAGCCCCGCCCGAAATCGTCGCCGACCTCATCGAAACCGGCATCTGCCTGGCCGGCGGCGGCGCGCAGTTGCACGGCCTGGTCAACCGCCTCAGCGAAGAACTCCGCCTGCGCGTGTGGGTGGCAGAAGACCCTATGACCTGCGTGGCGCGGGGGGCCGGCATGATCCTCGAAGACATTGACCGCTTTGGCCCCATCTTAGATCACGGCATGGAGCGTTCTGGCCCGCGCACCCGCCAGGCTTTTTCGTAACCATGTAAGTCCGTTCACATGAGTGCTTTCCTGCAAAAATATTGGCGTATCGCTTTCGCCACCCTGGTTGTCGCCGGGCTGTTGCTGTTGGCCGTCAGCGGCTACCTGGCCCCGGTGATCCGTCTGGTGCTGAACCCGGTTACGGCGGTGCAAAGCTGGTTTGGCACGCGCTACCTGGAACTGTACAACCTGGCGCGCTCGCCGGGCGACGTGAACGAACTGCGCCGTCAGAACGAACTCCTGCGCACCGAAAACGCCCTCCTGCGCAGTCAGCTCATTCAGCTCCAGGAACAGCAGAAAGACTTCACCACCCTCGATGCGCTCCTCAAAGTGGCCCGCTCGCGCGTAGGCAGTGATTTCCTCGCCGCCATGGTCATCGGGCGCGACCCCAGCCCCTTTATGCGCTACGTCTACATCAATCAGGGTTCCGACTCTGGCCTCAAGCGCGGCATGCCCGTGCTGACCGACCAGGGGCTGGCCGGGCGCATTGTGGCCGTCAGCGCCTCGGCGGCTCAGGTCCAGCTCATTACCGATGCCTCTTCCGCCGTCAACGTGCGCCTGCCTGATTCCGGCGCCGATGCCATGCTGGTCGGTTCCGTCACCGGCGATATCACCCTCGAAATGATCCCCCAGGAAGTTGAGGTCAAACCCGGCGAGCTGATCCTCACTTCGGGCCTGGGGGGAACCTATCCGCCAAACCTGCTCGTTGGGCAGGTGGTCTCGGTGCGCAAACTGGAGACGGCCCTGTTTCAGACTGCCGCCGTCCAGCCGGTCGTTGATTTCACCAACCTGCGCTGGGTGCTGGTCATCACCGACTTCGAGCCGGTGGATCTCTCCCCACTGCAGTCGGGCGTCCAGCCGTAAAACTACCGTGCCAACGCTCATTGCCTTTCCCGTCCTGTTCTTCGCGCTGATGCTTCAGACCGTGGTGGCCCCCACCCTGCCGCTGTTGAGCGGCTATGCCGACCTGGTGCTGGTGGTGCTGGCGGCCTGGGGGTTACAAGAGCGCGTCAAAAACGCCTGGGCCTGGGCCGTCATCGGCGCGGTGATGGTCGCTTACGTTTCGGCCCTGCCGCCTTACGTGCCGGCGGCCGGCTATCTGCTGGTGATGGCCCTGGCGCAGTTTGTCCGCCGGCGCGTCTGGCAGTCGCCCGTGCTGGCGATGTTTATGGTCACATTTGCCGGGTCGCTTCTCTGGCAGGGGCTGGCCCTGGCCGCCCTGCTCGTCCGCGGGGCCAATCTGAACCTCTCAGATGCTGTAAATTTTGTGATCCTGCCTGCTACACTGATTAATTTGATCCTGGCGCTTCCCGTCCACGCCCTGATCGTGGACCTGGCGCAGTGGATGTACCCGGAAGAGGTCGAAGTATGAATGACACTCCCCCGCTGCAACAGCCGGGCCGCTTAGAAGCCTGGCGCCTGTGGTTGGTTTATGGGCTGGTGATCGGCCTGTTCCTGTTCTACGCCTACCGCCTCTACAGCCTGCAAATTATTGACGGGCCGCTTTACCTCGAACAGGCCGCCGAGAACCGCACGACTTTAATCAACGAACCTGCCCAGCGCGGTATCATTTACGACCGCAACGGCGTGGTGCTGGCCCGCAACATCCCTTCCTTCAACGTCACCATCATCCCCGCCAACCTGCCCGGCAGTCTGCCGCTCACGCTGGAAGAGCCCGTCCCGGCGGAAATCGAAGAGGTGTACCGCGAACTCGCCCGCCTGCTCAACATGCCCGTCAGCCGCGGCACGGTGGACGAGAATACCATCTTTAAGCCCTGCGAGACCGATCTGGGCATCAAGCAGATCGTCTATATCGGCGATACCAACGCCCCCTACGACCCGGTGCGCATTCAATGCAACATCCCAGAGGCCGCCGCCCGCCAGATCCGCGAGCGATCCGCCGACCTGCCGGGCGTGTATATCGAGGTTGAGCCCGTGCGCGATTACCCCACCGGCGAGCTAACCGCTGAAATCATCGGCTTTTTGGGGCCGGTCCCCTCGACCCAAGAGCAGTACTACCGCGAAAAGGGCCTCGTGCCTGGCCGCGACCGGGTCGGCTATGCCGGGATCGAAAATTCCATGCAAGACGTGTTGGGCGGCCGGAACGGCATTCGCTATGTCGAGGTGGACGTGGCCGGCAAAGAACTGCGCGACCTGACGGAACCCATCCCGGCGGTCCCCGGCAATAACATCCGCCTGACCATAGACGTGCGCCTGCAAGCCGCCGCCCGCGATGCCTTAATTGAAGAGATGCGCTATTGGAACAACCGCTTGGGCGAAGAAAAGATGAACACCGGCGCGGTGATTGCCATCAACCCAAAGACCGGCGAGGTGCTGGCCCTCGTGTCTTACCCTAATTACGAAAACAACCGCATGGCGCGCGGCATTCCCTTTTATTATTACCAACAGCTCACCGAAGACCCGCGCACCCCCCTGGTGAACTGGGGCATCTCGGCGGAACTGCCCCCCGGCTCGGTGTTCAAGCTCCCCACGGCTATTGGAGCCTTAAACGAGCGCGTGGTCGCCCCCGATTTTGAAGTGGACGACCCCGGCATCATCACCGTGGAAGAAAAACCCCTGCCTAACTCCGTCCCCAAGGGCAAGGCCTATTATTGTTATTCCTGGCAGGCCGGCGGCCACGGCCGGGTGAACTGGCTGCGCGGCGTGGCCGAATCCTGCGACGTGTACTTCTACAAGATCGGCGGCGGCTACCCGGGCCAGGTCCCCAATGGGGGGTTAGGCATTTGGCGGTTGGGCGAGTACGCCCGCGCGCTGGGCTACGGGTTAGTGACGGGCATCGAACTCCCCGGCGAGATGGATGGACTCATCCCCGACCCTACCTGGAAGCGCATCTACCAGGGCGAAAGCTGGACCCTGGGCGATACCTACATCGCTTCGATGGGCCAGAGCTTTGTGCTTTCTACCCCCCTGCAGGTGTTAGTCTCGGCGGCCATCCTGGCGAATGACGGCAAGTACTTCCGCCCTACCCTCATCCGCGAGGTGATTGACGCCGAGGGCAACGTCATTCGGCCCTTTGAGCCGGAATTGAAGTGGGACATCACCAAAGACCCGGTCATCCAGATTTATGAAGACGATCAGCCGGTGCCGGGCAAGAAAAAGGCCGTCGAACCCTGGGTGGTGGATATGGCCCAGCAGGGCATGCGCCTGGTGGTGACGGAAGGAACCGCCTCGCGCCCCTTTGAGGGTTCGCCCATCCAATCCGCCGGTAAGACCGGCACCGCCGAGTACTGCGACAGGGTTTCGTTTAATAAGGGCATCTGCGAGCGCGGAACCTGGCCAACCCATTCGTGGTACTTTGGTTACGCACCCTACGACGATCCAGAGATTGCAGTGGTGGCTTTCGTGTATAATGGTGGAGAGGGAGCCAGCGTGGCGGCCCCCATTGTCCGCAAGGTCATGGAAACGTATTTTGAACTGAAAGCGATTGACAGCGAAAGGGGGCGCGGCCAGGGCGCGCCTTAAGAGGCATGGTAAACGAGCGGCGGCAGAACGTGCAGATTAAAGGGGTAAAAGACGGCCTGCTGGTCACGCTGGGCGAGGGCGCCTGGGCGGATCTGGAAGCCGCCCTGCTCCAACACGTGCAGGATCGGGCGGCCTTCTTCAAGGGGGCGCGCGTCGCCCTCGATGTGGGCAACCATGTCCTGCGCGCCGTTGAGATGGGCGCCCTGCGCGACAAACTCTCCGATTACGGCATCACCCTGTGGGCCGTCATCAGCGGTTCGCCGGTCACCGAACAGACCGCCCGCGTCTTGGGTCTGGCGACGCGCATCTCCACCCCGCGCCCCGAGCGCGCCATCCGCCCCATAGATACCCAGTTAGAGGGCGAGAACGCCATTTTTGTCCAGCGCACCCTGCGCTCTGGCTATAAAGTGGCGCACAAGGGGCATATTATCGTTTTGGGAGATGTCAACCCCGGCGCCGAGGTCATCGCCGGGGGCAGTGTGGTGGTATGGGGGCGGCTTAAGGGCCTGGTCCACGCCGGGGCCGACGGCGACGAGAGCGCCATCGTCTGCGCCCTCGACCTGGAGCCGATGCAGTTGCGCATCGCCGGGCTGGTAGCCGTGGCCCCCCGCCGGCGCGGCAAGGCCGAGCCGGAAATGGCGCGGATTTTAAATGGTCAAGTCGTGGCCGAGCCCTGGAAGCCGGCCAGAGGGAAGTAATATTCAATAGAAAGTAGAGGGAATGCATGGGAGCGACGGTAGCGACGATCACTTCAGGCAAAGGGGGCGTGGGCAAAACCACCACTACCGCCAACCTGGCGGTCGCCTTGGCGATGGGCGGCAAAAAGGTGGTGTGCGTAGATGGCGACATCGGCCTGCGCAACCTGGATGTGGTGTTAGGTTTAGAAAACCGCATCGTCTACGACCTGGTGGACGTGGTTGAAGGCCGCTGCCGCTTGCGTCAGGCCATGATCCGCGATAAGCGCCTGCCCGAACTGTACCTCATCCCCGCCGCCCAAACGCGCGATAAATCCGCCGTTTCTCCATCCGACATGGTGCGCCTGTGCGATGAACTGCGCCCCGAGGTGGATTGGATCCTGATCGACTCGCCCGCCGGCATTGAACGCGGCTTTCGCAACGCCGTAGCCCCCGCCGACCTCGTCGTCGTCGTCACCAACCCCGAAGTCTCCGCCGTACGCGATGCCGACCGCATCATCGGGCTGATCGAAGCCGAAGAAAAAGGCCCCGCCCGGCTGATTATCAACCGCCTCAACCCCGCCCTTGTCCGCCGCGGCGACATGCTCACCGCCGATGACGTGCTGGAACTGCTGGCGATTGAGCTGATCGGCATTGTGCCAGAGGACGAACACGTCATCACCAGCTCCAACCGCGGCCAGCCGGTCGCGCTGGACGGTAAATCGCGCGCGGGCGAGGCCTTTCACAACATCGCCAGGCGCATGAACGGCGAAAAAGTGCCTTTTATGAACCTGGAGCAAAAAGACGGCTTTTTCAATCGTCTTTCGCGCCTGATGCGACCGGGAGGAAACTAATATGGCGAACTGGCTGGATTGGCTGACGGGTCAGAAGAACAAGAGCGCCAACCAGGCCAAAGAACGCCTGAAACTGGTGCTGATTAACGACCGCACCGACCTTTCTCCGGCAGAACTGGAACTGCTCAAAAACGAACTTCTCGAGGTCATCTCGCGCCATATCGAGATTGACCCCGCCGCAGTTCAGATTACCATGGCGCAGGAAGGGCGCGAACAGCGCCTGCTGGCGGATATCCCCCTCAAGCCCCAAATGCGCAGGAGGAACAGGTAAGATTAACGGTAACAGCTTTCAGCCGCGCCAGAGCTGGCGGCATTTTGATTTTCTATTGTTCGGCGCAGTCATCGTTTTGTGCATCTTCGGCGTGGGCATGATCCGCTCAGCCGTGGCTGGCAATGCCATTTTGCTCGAATCGGTCAACCGCCAGATCATCTTTATCTTCATCAGCCTGGCCGTCATTTTGCTCACCGCCGCCATAGACTACCACTACTGGTATTCGCTGGCGCGCACCATGTATGTCTTCGCCGTCGTTTCACTGCTGGTGCTGTTCGCCTACGGTACGGTGCGCTTTGGCTCGGCCCGCTGGGTAGATACCGGCCTTATCCTCATCCAACCTTCCGAACTCGCCAAGATTATCATGATCCTGGTGCTGGCCGCTTTCTTTTCGGGGACGCGCGAATGGCCCCGCGACCTGCGTTGGGTGATCCAGAGCTTTGCCCTCACCGGCGGCGTGGTGGTGTGGATTTTGCTTCAGCCCAACCTCAGCACTTCCATCGTGATCTTCGTCATCTGGTTTTCGATGCTGTGGGTCAGCGGTCTGCCGGTGAAGTACCTGGCGCTGTTCGCCGGGCTGGCCGTCTTGGGCCTGGCGGCCTTCCTTTTGCTGGTCTACACCGGCCTGATGGAGCATATTCCCATCATCCAGCCTTACCAGGTACAGCGCGTCTTGAATTTCTTAGTGCCAGACCCTAACGCCCGTCACGGCGACTCTTACAACGTGGAGCAGGCCCTCATCACCATTGGGTCGGGCGGCTGGTTTGGCATGGGCTACGGCCAGGGAACCCAGGTGCAGTTGCGCTTCCTCAAGGTGCGCCACACCGACTTTATCTTTTCGGCCATGGCCGAAGAGTTCGGCTTCGTGGGGACGGTCCTGGTCGTCGCCCTGATCGTCTTTGTCATCCTGCGCTGTTTCCGTGCCGCCAGCAAAGCCTCGGACCTCTTCGGCTCGCTCATCGCCTACGGATTTGGCGTTTTGATTTTTTTCCAAACTGCGGTTAATATTGGGGTGAATCTCAAAGTCATCCCCGTCACCGGGCTGACACTGCCGTTCATCAGCTACGGCGGCAGTTCTTTGCTCTCGCTGGCCCTCGGCATTGGCCTGGTGGAGAGCGTTATCATGCGGCATAAGCCGCTGGAATTCTAACAATGGAGCGTGCAATGACAGAGAAGTTGCCCCCCGTGCGCGTGCGCTTTGCCCCCTCGCCAACCGGTCATACTCACCTGGGCAGTGGGCGCACCGCCCTTTATGATTACCTCATCGCCCGCCAGACCGGCGGCCAGTTCATCCTGCGCATCGAAGATACCGACCGCAAGCGCTACGTGGAAGGCGCTGAGCAAGAATTGATGGACAGCCTGCGCTGGCTGGGCCTGGAGTGGGATGAAGGCCCCGATGTGGGCGGCCCCTACGGCCCCTACCGCCAATCGGAGCGCAAAGAAATCTACCGGGAATATGCCAACCGCCTGGTAGCCGCCGGTCACGCTTACCCCTGCTTTTGCACGCCCGAAGAGCTGGAAAAGGCCCGTCAGGAAGCCCAAAAGGCCAAGCGCACCTACCTGTACCCCGGCACGTGCCGCGCCCTGGACCCCGACGAGGCCGCCCGGCGCGTCGCGGCGGGCGAAAAGCACGTCATCCGCTTTAAAGTCCCGCGCGAAGGCTCCATCACCTTCCACGATCTACTGCGCGGCGAGATCACCGTCGAAAACAGCATGATTGACGATGCCGTGTTGATTAAATCCGACGGGTTCGCCGTCTACCACCTGGCCGCTATGGTGGATGACCACCTGATGAAGATCACCCACGTACTGCGCAGTTCCGAATGGCTGCCCTCTCTGCCCCTGCATGCGCACATCATCCGCGCCTTTGGCTGGCAAGAGCCGGTCTGGGTGCATCTTTCGGTGTTCCTCAAGCCCTCCGGCAAGGGCAAGATGAGCAAGCGCGAGTCGGCAGACCTGATGAAGGACGGCTATTCGATCTTTATCAAAGACCTCGCCGACCTGGGCTATATTCCAGAAGGCGTGGTGAACTGGATCGCCCTGATGGGCTGGAGCTACGACGGCCATACCGAGGTCTTCACCCTGCCCGATCTGATCGAAAAGTTCAGCCTGGAGAAGCTCAACCCCGCTCCGGCGGCGATCAACTTCTCCAAGCTCGACTATTTCAACGGCGTGCATATCCGCGCCCTGGCCGCGGAAGACCTGGCCGCCCGCCTGCGCCCCTACTTTGAGCGGGCCGGTTACACCGTAGACCCCGACTTGCTTCTGCGCATGATCCCCCTCATCCGCGAGCGGCTGACGGTGCTGACCGATGCGCCCGAAGTGGCCGGCTTTTTCTTCCAGGCAGACGTCACCCCCGCCGACCCATCCGACCTGATCCCCAAAGGGCTGACGGCTGGGCAGGCCGCCGAGGCGGCGCGGCGCAGTTACCAGGTCTTAGCCGCCCTGCCCGACCTGCGCCCCGAGACTGCCGAGCCGCCCATGCGCGCCCTGGTGGACGAGCTGGGCCTGAACGCCGGGCAGGTGTTTGGCATCCTGCGCGTCGCCGTCACCGGGCAGAAAGTCAGCCCGCCCCTGTTCGAGAGCATGGAACTGATCGGGCGCGAGAAGGTCTTAGCGCGCATCCACCGCGCCATTCACCTGCTGGAAAACGTGACGTAGCGATCCAACGCCTGAGCTTAGGGCATCATCAAAGGTTAGCCGTTTTAAGGAGAAGTCCTTTATCCTTCTCCTTAAAACGGCTAACCTTTTTTACATCTTGCGAATCATCCTATGTGCAACTTTTTCATTGTTGATTTTTTGTTTTAGAATTTAATATTTGACAAATACGAAAAATGCTGTACTATAAGTATACTGAATTCCTTGCAGGAGAATCAAAATGAATAGGAAGCATTCCAGGTGGCTTGTCATGCTCGTATTAATTCTTAGTTATGCAGCCTTACCTGCTTCTAGCATGGTATCGCAAGCAAGCACAAGCACCAGTTCTAACCTTTCCTTATATTCTCTTCCTTCAATCACAGTGGATAATGCCAATACCTCAGCCATCAGTTATGGGGGAGCGTGGACAAGCGCCGGTTACTCGAATGCCATGTTCAATACTCTGCACTTATCCGGCTCGTCTGGCAACTACGCACAGTTTAGTTTTTCAGGCAGGGCAATCACGTACTGGTATTCCATGGCTTACAACCGGGGCAGCGCCAGAATATACCTGGATGGTAACTACATCGAAACCATCAGCGCATACGCTCCCGAAATCAGAAGGCAGGTTGGCAGAACGTGGATGCTGCCCACCGAGGGAAGCCACACGATCAAAGTCGAGGTTGTTGGGGACGGCTTTATTGACGTAGATGCGTTCACCTCGAACATCCAGTATGTCGATAGCGCCGCTCAATATGATGACAGCGACCCGCAGACTATTATCCGCTATTTCCCCGATGCGAATTGGTATCGTGCCACAGGTGTCAGTGGAGCCTACAACAACACCCTGCGTTGGAGCGGCGTGGCTACTGAGCTACTCCGCTTTACGTTTGTCGGCAACTCGATCACGTACATGTTTTCCAAAGCCAATAATCGCGGTATTGCCGCCATCACCATCGACGGTGAAGACAAAGGCTACATGGATTTGTATTCCTACGGTCTGATGAGGCACCTGGGGGTGACGTACACCGGGTTGGCTGAAAACATTCCCCACGTCATCAACATCACAGTGACCAATACCCTTAACCCAAGCTCCAGCAATACCTTTGTCGATATCGACAATTTTGTCCTCAACAAACCGCTGACGGAAATATACGATCGGGATAAAGCAGTAACCTATGCGGACGAATGGGCCAGGGGCAGAAACACGAACAACTTTCCTACCTATCAGTGGGATTGTGTCAGCTATTTATCTCAAATGCTCATCACCGGCGGCATCCCCATGATTGGCGTTACGACCCAGGCTGACACCAATTGGGATTGGTGGTATCGCTGCCAGTCGGCGGGTAACTGTTCAGGTTCGATCACCTGGCAGCAGGTTCTCAGCATGAACAGTCACGCCAGTGCCTATGCCGGCCAGCGGTTTGCCTACCGGTACAATGGCACAGACTTGACCAAAGGCGATTTCTTTTTTATGGATGCTGATCCGTATGATGGCAAGACAGAGTATACCCATGCGAGAGTGATTGTAGGGTGGGGAAATGTTGAGGAAGGCGCTTATGCAGGCCAATGGCATTTATTAGCTAACTCTCACTCTAATGATCGACGTCACATTAAGTGGGATTGGTTGGTAGAGGGCCCAAATTATGCAAAAGCGTTTTGGCATCTGATTTACTAAGCTTGGAGGATAAACATGAAAAACAAGATTCTTTTTGGCACCCTTGTGGGTACTGGAATAATCCTTTTGCTCTTGGTTGTTGCCAACAAAAGTTCAGTAGACGCCGGCATGAGCTATCGAGGAAGTGGACTGCCAGAAGAGGAAAAGAAGATCGAGAAGGTAATCGAAAACTGGTATGAGATTCAGACTACTGCACGCGCGGGAGGAGGTGACGTTAGTCGCTACCCGGAAGTGCTGGTCGATACCGGAGACTACCCCATTGACGAAGAACAACGTGCTTTGATCGAAGAAGTATATGGAAAGGAACGTGCCCGGACGGCTGGTTTCCTGACCATGATGCAGGTTCAAGATATGCTGGTAGGCCAGGGATCGGAGATGTTGAAAGATGCCATTAAAAAGGCCAGAGAGGAAAATCGAGAACTGACGAAAAAGGATTTGGACGAACTGCAAGCAAAAAATCATGGTCAGATATTGGGGATTGTAGACAAATCTACTCATAAAACAGAACTGGCTTTCGAGGCCATCGAGATTGCGAATGGTAAAACGACGGCACGAGTGTATGACGGCGGCGGTCTGCGCGAGTTTATTTTGGTGCAGATCGATGGGCAGTGGTTTATCTCTAGCGGAAAAACCTTAAGAATTGACGTGTAGTTCCAGCCTGCCCCTGGCTTTTGACCTCCCTAGGGTAAACGCATGTTAGGTCTAGACAAGTTCAGAGAGGTTGGCAAAGCCAGCGAGTACCTTTTCACGGTAATCGGTCTTCCATGCAGCTTGCAGGCGCTTGCCCTTGATCGAGCGTCTGGAGGTTTTCTCGGCTTGGAGCAAGTTGAGCGCAATGTGACGCAGCACCGCGAAATTCTGCGGACCTTGATCCTTGCGGACCCGGCAATCGTCTTCACGAAAGGCGATATCGAGGACCCAGTGCAGGTTGTTTTCGACCCCCCAATGGGAGCGAACGGAGCCTAAGAGTTGTCTGGCTTGGCCTTTCAGACTGGCGAGGAAAAAGCGATCTTCGCATTTCTGCCCGCTGCCATCCTGGTAGGTACACCGTACCCGGACGACACAACCCAAGTTCGGCCAGCGCTCGGCACCGCGTAACTGCTGGAGGATTTGGGGATCGGCGATGGTCCAGCACTGTCGTTTCTCAGCACGCCCATGGGTGTTGTCAAAACTGTCGGCATAATCATAGGCGTAGGCCTGGGATTGGGAGCTTTCCAGGTCTGCAAACAGCAGTTTAACATCCTGATACAAATTTCCCTGGTTTTCTTTGAGCGCTAACACATAATCGGCTTGCTGATCCACGCAGGTTTGGGCGACCTCCACCTGGCAGCCCATCGCATCGGTCGTAATAATACAGCCCGTAATCACCAGCATCCGCAGCAGTTCGGGAATAGCCGTGATTTCATTCGACTTATCATCCACCTTGATCTGCCCTAACACCCGTTGGTTCTCGGTCGCCCACGCACTGACCATGTCAATCGCTCCTTTGCCGATGCCCTTGTCTTGCGATCCGCGTGGTTTCTTGCCATCCACCGCAATCACCTGGCCCTGGGTTAGGCGGCTAACGGCCTGCACCCAACTGATAAAGCTCTTTTGAAAGGCGACCGCATCGATCAGTCCAAACACCCGCCGAAAGGTATCATGCGAGGGGATCCCATTCGCTAAGGGCAGGATCGTTCGCAACCATTCTTTTTGATCGTTTCCAAAGGCGGCGATATCTTCCCAACTCTCCGCCCCACACATGATCGCACAGATCGCGATCAACAAAATTTCTGGCAGCTCATACAGCCGCGTTCGCTCTACCCGTGGCTCGGGGATCGTCCCAAAGTGTTTCTCAATCGTCTCGCTGATTTTGTTTTCCATCTTGCCTCCTGTTGTAGGCAAGATACTGGTTTTTCTTCTACTTGTCTAGACCTAAGATGCGTTTGCCCTATTGACCTCCCTAGGGTAAACGCATCAAAACGCCCGTTCTATCAATTGTCATTGCGTGGAGGCATCGGGAAGGTATATTACCTCTGGAAAGCGGCACTACCACCGGGCCGATGAAGCAATCACCGTGCCTGACCATCGGATTGCTTCACTCCTTGCCAAAGGGAAGCACATTTTAGGTAGACTGCCCTGTTCCCGGCCCTCCGTTCGCAATGACAAACACCTCTTTCCATAGAACCTATGTTTTGATGCGTTCACCCTATTGACCTCCCCCAAAACCCTAGACAATCTCTCCCCACGGTGGTACAATAGCCACCGTTGAACCCCACTGGGGGCTCGTCTAACGGCAGGACAGCAGACTCTGGATCTGTTTGTAGAGGTTCGAATCCTTTGCCCCCAGCCTGAAGAAAACCCACCCCAACCCGCTGCTCCTCTCCGCGAGGAGCGGTTTTATTTTCCGTAGGGGGAACCACCTATGCCCACCCAAGCAGAAATCTACCGCCAGGTTGCCGCCATCGTGCGCCCCTACCTGCGCGCCGGCGTTACGCTGGCCGAACTGCCCCCCGCCGCCGACATCCGCGATTACGGCATCGATTCGATTGCCGCGCTCGAAATCTTCGCCGAAATCGAGCGCGAATTGGGCGTGCGCCTGGGCGAAGACCTCGATTTCTCCATCCTCAACACCCTCGAAGCCATCACCGCCCTGATTGTCAAAAAAATGCCCTGACGTTTAGACTGCCGGGCTTTTGAATCCACCTGGCGCTTTCCTTCCGCTCCGAACCCCTGCCTGCTACGGCCCGCTGACGGTCGGCAGACCCTGCCTCTGCCAGTCGTTCATGCCCCCGGCCATGCTCGTCACCTGTTTAAACCCGGCGTTGAGCAAAATATCGCGTCCGGTGGCACTGCGGTTGCCAGAGCGGCACACCACCACCACTTCCTGGTCGCGGGGAACTTCGTTCAGGCGCGTTTCCAGTTGATCCAGCGGGATGAGCGTGGCCCCCGGGATGTGAACGGCCTCCCACTCGTCCGGCTGGCGCACGTCCAGCAGAAAAGCGCCCGCCTCGCGCTTCTGCGCCGCCTCGACTGCCGAAATTTCTTTGGGCAGGGTCGTCTCGGTGCCGGCTGGCGTTTTGCCCTGCTGGAAAAAGATCACCGCCCCAATCACCGCGGCCACCACCGCAATGGGAATGATCCACGCCCAGGGCGATAGTTTGGATCGGGATCGCTGTTGTCGTTTTTTCGCAGACATATTTATTCCTCCAATGGGTAGATGCGCTTACCCACCCAAAGGTGACGCTCTTTTTTCGGTTAAGGCCGCTTCTGAATGTAAAAGAACTTAAACGCCTCCACCGCGAAGAACACAATCACGCTGAACGCCAGGCTGATCGCCAGTTCCGCCAGCGAAAGGGGCGTCGTCTCAAACACCTGGTTCATAAAGGGCAGGTACACCACCCCCATTTGCAGTACAAACGTGAGCAGAATAGACCCCAACATAGCCCGGTTCGAGAACAGCCCAATCTGGAAGATCGTATCGCGTTCCGAACGGGTCGCCAGGGCGTTGCCCATCTGCGCCAGCGTCAGCGTCGTAAAGGCCATCGTCTGCCAGGCGGGCGCGTCCAGCGTCCAGAACCAATATCCCACCCCCAGCGCAACCAGTCCCATCAGCAGGCCGATCCAGAGGATATCGCGGGCCATGCCGCGCGCGAAGATGTTCTGGTTGGGCGGGTAGGGCGGGCGGCGCATGGTGTTGCGCTCGGCTGGCTCAATCGTCAGCGCCAGACCGGGCAGTCCATCGGTGACCAGGTTCACCCACAAGATTTGCAGCGGCGTCAGCGGCAGGGGCATCCCCAAGAAGGGGGCCAACAGCATCACCCAGATCTCGCCGGCGTTCGAGGTCATCGTGTACTTGACGAACTTGCGAATGTTATCGTAGATGCGGCGGCCTTCTTCCACCGCGGCCACAATCGTCGCAAAGTTATCGTCCAGCAGAATCATGTCCGACGCTTCTTTGGATACATCCGTGCCGGTAATGCCCATTGCCACGCCAATATCGGCCTTCTTCAAGGCGGGCGCGTCGTTCACCCCGTCGCCGGTCATGGCGACGATGTGGCCCTTCTCTTGCAAAGCCTGGACGATCTTGAGCTTATGCTCCGGCGAGACACGCGCGTATACCGGCGTCTCTTCCACCACCTCTTCGAGCTGAACAACGTCCATCTCGGCCAGGTCTTTGCCGGTCAGCACATGCCCGCCGCGGGCGGCGGCCCCGTCTTTCTCCGCGATGCCCAACTCGCGGGCGATGTACAGCGCCGTCAGCGGGTGATCGCCCGTAATCATCACCGGGCGGATGCCCGCCTGCTGCGCCACGGCCACGGCCTCTTTGACCTCTGGACGCGCGGGGTCAATCATCCCCACCATCCCGACGAAAATCAGGTCTCGCTCAAATGGAAAATCTTTGTCTTCCAGCACATCCGCCGGATGCAGGTTAAAGGCTACCCCCAACACGCGCATTCCGTTGGCGGCCAGTTCGTTGTTGGCTTCTAGAATGCGCTCGCGCCAGTGCTGAGTCAGCGGTTCGGGCCGGCCCGCCACCCAGACCCGGCTGGAGACTTCTAACAGGCCGTCCACCGCCCCCTTGGTAAAGGTGATGACCTGATCGCCCTTCAGCAGGTCGGGGTGGCGGACGAGGTAAGATTCCAGCACCGGCGGCAGGTCGGCGGGCCGGATGCGGTGGGCGGTGGTCATGCGCTTGCGCTCTGAGTCAAACGGCTGTTCGGCGGCGCGCGGAAAGGCCCTTTCCAGCTCGTCCTTCCACAGCCCGGCGCGGGCGGCGGCGATCACCAGCGCCCCTTCGGTGGGGTCGCCGATGGATGAAAAGATGCCCGGTTCGCCGGCTACCGGCTCCAGCGCGGCATCATTGCACAGCGCCCCGCCGGTCAGCGTCAGCACCACCGAGGGGTCGGCCAGCAGTACTTCTTCGGCCCCTTCGTTGCGGTTCACCGTTGGGCTAAAACTGCGCAGGCGCTGTTGTAAATTCAGCTTATGACCGGCCACGTCCACAATCGTCACCGTCATCCGGTTCTGCGTTAACGTGCCGGTTTTATCCGAGCAGATCACCGTTACCGATCCCAGGGTTTCCACCGCCGGCAGTTTGCGGATGAGGGCGTTGCGCTTTAACATGCGCTGAGCCCCCAGCGCCAGGGCAATCGTCACCACGGCCGGCAGGCCTTCTGGCACGGCGGCTACTGCCATGCTGATGGCCGTCTGGAACATCAGCCGCAGATCTTCGCCGCGCAAGAGGCCCAGGGCAAACACCACTGCCACAATTGCCAGCGCGGCCGCCGCCAGCCCGCGCCCCAACTGTTCCAAACGGCGCTGGAGCGGCGTCTTTTCGATCCCAACCGCCTGGATCATCTCGGCAATCTTGCCCAACTGCGTTGCCATGCCTATGTCCGTCACCACTGCACTGCCCCGCCCATAAGTGGCGGCGGTTCCCATATAGAGCATATTCACCCGGTCGCCCAGCGCGGTGTGTTCGCCCGCCATGGCTTCAGCGGTCTTCTCCACCGCTTCCGACTCGCCCGTCAGCACCGCTTCCTGCACCCGCAGGTTGACGCTCTCCAATACGCGCGCATCCGCGGGGATAGCACTGCCGGCTTCGATCAGGATGATGTCGCCCGGCACAAGCTCGCGGGCCGGCACTTCTTGCAGATGTCCCGCCCGGCGCACGTGTACCCGCGGCACGGCCATGCGCTTCAGCGCGGCCATGGCCTGCTCGGCGCGGTATTCCTGGATGAACCCCAACAGCGCGTTGAGTATCACGATGACCAAAATCACGATCGCATCGGTGAATTCGCCCAAGATGATCGAGATCACCGCCGAAACGATCAGGATCACCACCATAATGCCGGTGAGCTGTTCCCACAAAATCGCCCAGGGGCTTTTAACCCCCCGGTCAATCAGCTCGTTGGGGCCGTACTGTTCCTGGCGGCGGGTTACCTCTTCCAGGCTCAGGCCCTGCTGTGGGTCGGTATTTAGTTCGCGCACCGTTTCTTCGACGGAAAGCCGGTACCAGTCGGTCATTTCGGGTTCCCTCCTAAATCATTTGTTTGATTGTAGTATAAAAAGGGCCAATCTGAGATATGATTAGGGCTTCCCGCGCTCCCTCAGCCCGGCTTTGGGCGGCGCGTTGATGAACCATACGGAGCATCAGGTTGAACATTTTCGTCACCGGAGCAACCGGTTTCATTGGCCGGCGGCTGGTTCAGCGCCTGCTGGCAGAGGGCTGCCGCGTGCGCTGTCTGGCCCGCCATCCAGAGCGTGCCGCCGCCTGGTTGGGCGGTCAGGTGGAGATCATCCCCGGCAGTGTCCATGATGGCGCGGCGCTGGCCGCGGCCATGCGCGGGTGCGGCGGCCTCTTTCACCTGGCGAACCTCTATTCGATGTGGGAGCGCCGCCCCGGCGATTTTTACCGCGTCAACGTGGAAGGCACGCAGACCGTGCTGGCAAGCGCCCGTCAGGCCGGGGTGGGGCGGGTGGTGTATATCAGCACGGCGGTGGTGTATGGCAGACCGGCGGCCTGTCCCTTCACCGAGGATGACCCGCCCGGCCCCCGCCTCTTCAGCGCCTACGCCCGCACCAAAGCCGCCGCCGAGCGCCTCGCTTGGGACTTTCACCACCGCTTTGGCCTGCCTCTGGTGGTGCTGTACCCGGGCATTGTCTTAGGCGCAGGCGATGACAAGCCCAGCGGCCATTACATCCAAGACCTCGTCCGCCGCCGCCTGCCCAGCACCATTTTTCATCACTCGCCGGCCACCTACGTTTACGTTGGCGATGTAGTGGAGGCGCTCATCCAGGCCATGACGCGCCCCCAGGCCGTCGGGCAGAAATATCTGTTAGGCGCAGAGGTCCTCACCGGGCGTGAATTCACCCAACTGGTCAGCGCCGTTTCGGCTGTGCCTCTGCCCCCCCTGCGCCTGCCAGACCCGCTGGTGCTGGCCGCGGCCGGTCTGTTCAGCGCCGCGGCGGCCCTCACCGGGCGCCCGCCCCTGTGGGGATTATCTCTAGACGCCGCCCGCACGCTCTGGCACGGCTTTTGCTTCGACGGCTCGAAAGCCCAGCGCGAGCTGGGCATCGTCTACACCCCCATCCGCGCCGCCCTCGCCGAAGCCATCGCCTCGTACCTTAAGAAGGGGAACACAGATCAACCCGGATAAACCCGGAGGTTTGTTTCTGCTGTCTGGGCTTACTTCTGATCCTGTACAAAAAAGTGAAAAGCCAGCGTTGCCAGCAGGCCGGCCCCTGCCGCCACCATGAACGTGATCGCATACCCCCCTGTATCGGCCAGCCAGCCCCCCAGCAGGGGCGCAACAATGGTAGCCGGGGCCACAAATGTGTTTGCCATGCCCACGTAGGTAGGCCGGTCTTCCTCTTTGCCGAACTGCAAGGCCACGGCCATCACCACCGTCCAAAAAGCTGTGTTCGCCAGCGCCGCCAGCACCATGGCCGGGTAGAGCCACTCCACCGAGGGGGCCAGCCAGGCCAGCAGGGCGCTGAAGAAAATCGCCAGCGCGCCGAGTTCCAGCGTTCCCTTGCGGCTCCAGCGGTCGGCCAGCCAGCCCAGCAGGGGGTTGGCGATCACCTGGGCGATCATCAGCACGCTGGTCAGCACCCCCACCGCCGCTTCACTGGCCCCCAACCGCTTGACGGCATAGACGGTGTAGAAACCAAATGCCATCGTGCCAAACTGGACGATCCAGCGGCCCACCAGGAACCAGACGAAGGTGCGGTCTTCGCGTAGAATGCGCCGGATGGCATGCCCCAGCGGAACCTGCTCCGCTTTGGTGATGACCTTCTGGCTGGCCGGCTCGCGCGTAAAGGCCAGGGCGATGTACGACAGCACCAGCATCCCCGAACAGAGCAAAAAGCAGACTGCGAAGTTGATCGGGAAGGGTTGGCGCTCTAAGATCAGCCCGGCGGCCACTGCCGCCCCGCTCGCCAGCAAATTGGCGGCGGAAGACTGTAACCCAAAGAACGTCGCCAGGTAATCGGGTGGAATTACCTTGCCGATCATATTCTGCCAGGGGTTGGCGGTAAAGCCGGCCCCAAAGCCCTGCCAGGCGATCATCAGAAAGGTTAAAATCACCGCGGCAGTAGGGCCAAGCCGCTCATAGCCCAGGGCGATCAACGCCAGGCCCACAAACGGCACGCGCTCGTGGATCGTCATCCACATTACCATCGGCTTAAAGCGTTCCATCCGCGCTACGCGGTTGGCGACCAAAAGCTGTGGAATCTGCCAGCCCACCACGTGCAGGGCCGAGATCAGGCCGATCAGCATGGCCGAATCGGTCATCGTGGCGACAAACAGCGGCAGAACGGTGGCGAAAGAGGCAAAGCCGATCCCGCCGCCAAAGAAAGCCCCGTCCAGCAGTCCGGCGGCGTAATTAATGCGCAGCGTTTTTACTTCATCGCGGAGCATAACGATACAACCCTTTTCACCAAAAACCCCGGAAGGGCGCTTCCGGGGCCTGGTTCAGAACGTCAGGATGGGCGGGTGTCAGACGCTGTCTTCTTCTTCGTCTACCCAGGGTTCATCTTCATCCTCGAGTTCTTCATCCTCGAGTTCTTCCCATTCTTCCAGTTCTTCTTCTTCATCCCAATCATCCCCGGCGGCGGCTTCTGCGTTAGGACTGTAGGTGTTACAGCCGGTGTCAGGGTCAATCTCCACCTGGGCCGCGCTGCAGTAGCCTTCATCGAGGAATACGCAATCGAGATAATGACACCGAATTCGAGGCATTGTGTTCTCCTCCTGCCTTGGGCTTAAAGATTTAACCAGAAATGCGCGCCGCACTCCTGATCGCCGTGCTGCGGATCATCCCACAGGGCCTGCGAGCCGCTTGCGGTAACGCATCCATGAACTTTGAAGGGCAGGTTCCCAGTCCAGCAATACTATACAGAAGAGCGGCTTACTTTTCAATGGTTTAGCGAGAGCAAAACTGGAAATTTGTTCAGAAAGTATCAAAAAACCAGACTTCTACCTCTGAACCTGCCGGGAGCGATTTTACACCAGAGGGAACAATCAGTAAAGCATTTGCCTGTACCAAAGAATAGAGATTCCCCGAACCCTGATGCCCCGTGAGTGACGCTACCAGCCGGCCCGCTTCTGGGTGGACGATGGCGCGCAGGTAGCTCTCGCGCCCGTCCGATTCGATGGGGTGAGCCAGTTGGGCCGTAAAGCGCAGTTCGCCGCCCGGCGCGGCCCCGCTCAACCGCCGGATGACCGGAATGACAAACACCCGACAGCCCACAAACGCCGAGACCGGGTTGCCGGGCAGGCCGATCAGGGGGATGCCCTCGAAAGAGCCAAACGCCAGCGGCTTGCCGGGCCGCATGTTGACGCGCCACAAGCTGAGCTGGCCGTGTTCTTCGATCACATGGCGGACGTAATCAAACGCGCCCACGCTGACCCCCGCTGAGGTGACGATCAGGTCTACGTGCAGTTCCAGGCCGCGCCTTAGCAGTGCCTCCACCTGGCGCGGGTCATCGCGGGCGATGCCCAAAGGAAAGACCTCCGCCCCGGCGCGCTCCAGCAGGGCGGCCAGCGTGTAGCGGTTGGCGTCATAAATCTGCCCTGGCCCCAGGGGTTGGCCGGGGGGGACCAGCTCGTCGCCCGAAGAGAGCAGGGCCGCGCGGGGCCGCCGGTAGACCTTCACCCGCTCGCGCCCAATCGAGGCCAGCAGGCCGGCGTCTTGCGGCTTCAACAGCCGCCCGCGCGGAAGCAGTAATTGCCCCTGGCGGATGTCTTGCCCGCGCGGACGCACGTACTGCCCGGCGCGCACCGCCGCGTACACCACCACCCGGCCCGGCGCGCCGTTGCGCGTCCTATCGGTATCTTCTACCGGAACGACCGCGTCGGCCCCGGCCGGCAGCGGCGCGCCCGTCATAATCCGCGCCGCCTGGCCCGCCTCTAACCGGAAGCCCGGCACGCTCCCCGCCGGAATATCTCCGATGACTTCCAGCGTCACCCCGGCTTCGGGGGCGGCGGCGCTCACGTCGGCGGCCCGCACCGCAAAGCCATCCATGCTGGAATTATCAAAAGCTGGCAGGTCTGCCGCCGCGCGAATCTCTTCCCCCAGCACCCGCCCGGTACAGGCGGTGACCGCCGCTTCTTCGGTTTCGACGGCCTGAAAAGCCGCCAATATATGCGCCTGAGCTTCTTGAACGGATAACAGGTTGTTGGTCAAAGTTTTTTCCTATAAGAGCGTGTGATGCCGTGAACGCTGGCAGGTTGGGGGGCTTATCCGCCGCCTTTTAGCCGGGCCGCACGCGGTGAGCCTCGGTGACGTTGGGCAGGTTTTCGATGCGCGTCAGCACCCGGCTGAGCTGGGCAATATCTCCCACTTCCAGCACCAGGTTCAGCGCCGCCAGATGATGGCTGACCTTCAGGTTCACGTCAATGATGTTGATGCCTTCCTCATTTAACACATTCGAAATGTCGCCCATCAGGCCCTGCCGGTCGTAAGCGCGAATTTCCACCGGAACCGGGTAGGTTTTGGGGGCCTGCCCCCAATTCACCTTGATGATGCGCTCTTTATCCGTCTTTTGCAGGATGTTCGGGCAGTCCTGCCGGTGAATGGTCACGCCGCGCCCGCGCGTGATGTACCCCACGATGTCATCCCCCGGCACCGGCTTACAACAGCGCGCGAAGGTAGTCAGCATCCCCTTTAACCCCAGCACCGAAACACTGCCGTCGTTTTCTTTCGGTTCGGGCGCGTTGGGAACCAGCAGGGGGTCCTGCTTTTCTCTGCCCAGGTCGCCCAGCTTGTTCACAATTTTACTGACCGAAACATCGCCACAGCCGATGCCCACGTATAAATCTTCGGGCGTGCGGTAGTCGAGCGAATGCGCCAGCAGTTCCAGATCCACGTCTGTCAGCCCCAGGCGCTTGATCTCATGCTCCAAAATCTCTTTGCCCTGTTCTAAATTCTGCTCGCGGTCCTGCTGTTTGAACCAGGCGCGGATCTTCGAGCGGGCCCGCTGGGTGTTGACCAGCTTGAGGTTGGCGTTCAGCCAGTCGCGGCTGGGGCCGCCGTGCTTGGCCGTGAGGATTTCTACCACGTCGCCCGTCTGGAGCTGGTAATCCAGCGTGACGAGCTTGCCGTTGACTTTCGCGCCCCGGCAGCGGTGGCCGATTTCCGTGTGGACGTGATAGGCAAAATCAATCGGCGTGGAATTCACCGGCAGGTCAATGATGTCGCGGCGCGGCGTAAACACGTAAACGCGGTCTTTAAAGACGTCCGTCTTCATCCCGTCCATAAATTCCTGGGCCGAGAGGACGTCTTGCCGCCAGTCCATCAGGCGGCGCAGCATATTGACGCGCTGTTCATAGGTATCGTCGCGCTGTTTGTTCTTCTCTTTATAGCGCCAGTGGGCCGCAATGCCGAATTCGGCGTTTTCGTGCATCTCGCGCGTGCGAATCTGCACCTCTAACGGCTTGCCGTCGTCATAAATCACTGCGGTATGCAGGGATTGGTACATGTTTTCTTTGGGCGCGGCGATATAGTCGTCAAACTCATGCGGGATCGGCCGCCAATGGGTATGGATGATGCCCAGCGCGGCGTAGCAGTCTTGCTTATCCGGCACGATCAGGCGGACGCCGCGCAGGTCCATCAGCATATCAAACGGCTTCGACTTTTCCTGCATCTTTTTGTAGATCGAATAGATATGCTTGGGCCGCCCGGTGATCTCTGCTTCGATGCCCTCTTTCTCTAAGATGCTTTTCAGCCGCGCGATGATCTCGCGCACCTGCGTTTCGCGGTCGGTGCGCCGCTGTGCCAGCAGATCGGCGATTTCTTTGAATTTTTCGGGGTTGACGTGGCGGAAGGCCAGGTCTTCCAGTTCCCATTTAAACTGCCAGATGCCCAGCCGGTTCGCCAGCGGCGCGAAAATATCCAGCGTTTCCTGCGCAATGCGCCGGCGGCGCTCTTCAGGGATGTACCCCAACGTGCGCATGTTGTGAAGCCGGTCCGCCAGCTTAATAATCACCACGCGGATGTCTTCGCCCATTGCCAGGAAGGTCTTGCGCAGGGTTTCTTGCGTCAGGGCGCGCTTGCGGGCATCCTCTTCTTCGGGCGGCAGAGAGTCCGCATCGTCCGCGTCGTCCTCTTCCCCTTCGCGCATGTCTCCGCGCGAGACGCGCGGCAGGTTGGTCAGCTTGGTGACGCTGTCTACCATTTGGGCAACGTCCTCGCCGAATTCGCCGCGGATGTCGTTGAGGGTCACGTCGGTATCTTCCACCGTATCGTGTAACAGCCCCGCGATAATCATCGCCGGCGAGACGTTCAGCTCGCTCAGGATGTGCGCCACAGCCAGGCAGTGAGTGATGTACGGCTCGCCCGAAGCCCGTTTTTGCCCTTCGTGGGCCTTTTCGGCAAAGCGGTACGCGCGCAGAATCATCTCACGGTCCACTGCCGAGAAATGTTCGGGCAGTGAATCGAGCAAATTTTCAATCCCTATCACCTCTGATTTGACCATGACCGATCCTGCTTTCGAATGCCATCTACTTCCAATGCCTGCCGCACTTAATATACCCTGTACCGCATAGAGATTTCAAGGGTAAGTGCAAAATGCGGTGTGGTTCAGATTTTTTTCAGCATTAAATCAAACCCAGAGCTGTCAACGGATGCTCGCCCATTCCGATGGGCCGCCCATTCCGATGGGTCACCCATTCCGATGGGCCGCCCATTCCAATGGGTCAGGAACAAATGAAACGGATTGACATCCAACACGGCTCATCCGCTCAATCTGTTCCCAAAAATCCGCTGACAGCTCTGTGTCTTACAAAAATCTGAACCGCCGACAGCGACCCGCTTAAGTGGCTGACCGCTAATTGCCAAAAAATACCGGACGGTATTCTTCCATCCCCAACTCGTCCAGGATGACTTTCACGTCCTTCAACAAATTCGGCACGATGGGAACTCCCTCCCGCCGGATGCGGATTTCATTCTCGTACTCTTTTTCTCCGGCGGTGTAGATGCGCTCACAGCCGGGCTGGCGGGTGGCGGCGCGCAGTTCGCGCAGGATACTGCCGGTGGTCTTTTTGAAATCTTCCAGGTCACAGAAGGCTTCGATGCTCATCGCCATAAAGAAATGGCCCAGGCGGTTGGGGACGTTGCGGCCCTGTTCATCCAGGCCGATCAGGCCGTAGAGAAACGCGCCGGTCTGAAGCGAGGCGCTGAGGATTTCCACCATCGTCGCCAGGCCGTAGCCCTTATGCCCGCCCAGGGTTTCGCCCAGGCCGCCCAGCGGCAGAAGCGCCGCACTGCCCTTCCCAAACCCCTGCAGGCAGGCCGCCGGGTCTACCAGGAACTGCCCCTGCTGGTCAATCACCCAGCCCTGAGGGGCCAGCTTTTCCAGGCGCGCCAGCACTTCTAACTTCCCCCGCTGAGTGATGGACGTGGCCGCGTCGAAGAGGAAGGGGCAGTCCTCGTCGGTCGGGCAGCCAAAGGCAATCGGGTTCGTCCCCAGCATGGGTTTCACCCCAAAGGTCGGGGCAATCGAGGGCCGGGCGTTGGTGAAGGCCATGCCGATCATCCCGGCTTTGATCGCCATCAGCGGGTAATAACCGGCAATGCCAAAATGCGCCGAGTTGCGCACCGCCACCGCGCCCATCCCGTAGGCCCGCGCCTTTTGGATTGCCATCTGCATCGAGCGGTAGCCGATCACCTGCCCCATGCCGTGATGTCCGTCAATCACGGCGGTGGTGGGCGATTCGCGCACCACTTCCATCTGCGTCACCGGCATTTGCACGCCCTGACGGATGCGGTCATAATACATCTTCAGGCGGCCAATCCCATGCGATTCGATCCCCCGCAGGTCCGAAGCGATGAGAATTTCCGCGCAGATGCGCGCGTCATCTTCTGGCACGCCCAACCGGATAAACACGTCCCGCATAAAGGCTTCTAACACCCCCGCAGGCACAACACAGGCTGTTTTTTCGAGCATGGCAGTATTCTCCTCTAGATAGATCGTGGCTTCCAACGGTAAGAGAGATTGCAGCCTCTATTGTATGTGATTTTTGTTACAACTGCGGGGGTGATTCGCAAAAGAAAATGAATCGGGCGGGCCGCCGCAGGCCCGCCCGGCAGGCAGGTTGAGTCTTATTCCGCCGCCGCTTCGCGCGGGTTCCTCAGGTACGCCTCGATAAAACTGTCAATCTCTCCATCCAGCACCGCCGTGGTATTGCCTACCTCGTGTTCGGTGCGGTGATCTTTGACCATCTGATACGGGTGCAGTACGTACGAGCGGATCTGACTGCCCCACTCGGCTTTGATGTAGGCTCCGCGCAGTTCGGCCAGTTGTTTTTCCTGCTCTTCGCGCTTCATCTCCATCAGGCGGGCGCGCAGTACGCGCATGGCGTTCTCGCGGTTCTGCATCTGCGAGCGTTCGTTCTGACACGAGACGACCAGCCCCGTTGGCAGGTGGGTGATGCGCACGGCGGTGGCGTTTTTCTGCACGTTCTGGCCGCCGGCGCTCGATGAGCGGTAAATATCAATGCGCAGGTCGTCGGGGTTGATCTCCACCGTCAAATCATCGTCCGATACTTCGGGCAGTACTTCAACCTGGGCAAAAGAGGTGTGGCGGCGGTGCGCGGCGTCAAAGGGCGAGAGGCGCACCAGCCGGTGCACGCCCTTTTCGGCGCGCAGGTAGCCGTAGGCGTAGCGCCCGGTCACCGCTATCGTCACGCTCTTAATCCCGGCCTCTTCGCCTTCGGTGCGGTCGAGGATTTCTACTTGATAGCCCCGGCGCTCGGCCCACCGCAGGTACATGCGTTCCAGCATCGCCGCCCAATCCTGCGAGTCTGTCCCCCCGGCCCCGGCGTTGATCGTCAGCAGGGCGTTGCCCTTATCATAAGGGCCAGACAGCAGCGCGCCGACCTCGCGGCGGGCCGTTTCGGCTTCGAGGGCGTTTACCTCGGCTTCCAGTTCGGCGCGCAGGCTTTCGTCATCCAGCTCCACCAGTTCCAGCGTTTCTTGGGCGCGGCGGCGCAGTTCATGGATCGGTTCGATTTCCTCGCGCAGTTCGGCGATCTTTTTCATCAGCGCCTGGGCCTGCGCGGCGTCGTTCCACAGCTCAGGGTCTTCAGATTTTGCCTGTAAGGCGGTTAGTTCGGCTTCTTTTTTCGCCAGGTCAAAGATGCACCTGTAACTGCTCAATCGTGTCGAGCAGGGTCTTCAGGCGGTCCACTAAGTCTTGCATAGCCAGTTATGCTCCTTAAGAATTTTTTGCCCCCATCAGCCCAGATCACAATGAGAGATGGGTGTACGGTTGTTCCTGCTAACGGGCGGCCTCGCGCTGGGTGAGGATGCCATCTACAAAGGCTTCGCGGTCGAAGACCTGCAGATCTTCGGGTTTTTCGCCCAACCCGGCGTAGAGGATCGGCAGGCCCAATTCGCGCTGGATGGCAAACGCCATGCCGCCGCGCGCGGATGAATCCAGCTTGGCGAGGATCACTCCGGTAACTTTGACGGCGTCTTTAAAGGCGCGCGCCTGAAGGATGGCGTTTTGCCCGGTTGTGGCGTCTAACACCAGCCAGACGGCGTGGGGCGCGCCCGGCAGGGCCTTGCCAACCACGCGGTGAACCTTCTTGAGTTCTTCCATCAGGTTAAAGCGGGTGTGCAGGCGTCCGGCAGTATCCACCAGCACCACGTCCACCTTGCGCGCTATCCCCGCCTGAACCGCGTCGTAGGCCACCGCGCCGGGGTCGGCGTTGGGCGCTCCGGCGATGACGGGCAGGTTCAGGCGCTCGCCCCACACTTGCAGTTGGTCCACAGCGGCGGCGCGGAAGGTGTCGGCGGCGGCCAGCAGTACCTGCTGGCCCTGCTGGCTGAACTGCTTGCCCAGTTTGGCGGCGGTGGTGGTCTTGCCAGAGCCGTTCACGCCCACCAGCAGTACCACCGCCGGGCGGTGCGCCGAGAGGTTCACCGGCGGGGGAGGGTCCAGCCGGTTAATCAGCTCGGCGCGCAGAGCTTTTTGCAGGTCGGCGGTCGTCACCAGCCCCTCATCGGCCACGCGCTTGCGCAGGGCGGCCATCACGCTCTCGGTGGTCTCAATGCCCATATCCGCCTGCACCAGAATGCTCTCTAATTCATCCCAGGTGTCTTCGGTGATGTGCGTTGCGCCAAACAGGGTTGCCAGCCGGCCGAAAGCGGCTCTACTGGTGCGCTCTAACCCTTTTTTCCATTTACTAAAGAAATTTTCTTCCATAGGCGAGGATTATATCAAAGTTACGCCGGCTGGCGCGAGGCAAGCTGGCCGCAGCCAGCCTGAATGTCAATGCCGCGCCGGATGCGAATGGTGCAGGGGATGCCGGCCTGGTTGAGAACGTCGGCAAAGGCCTGGGCACGCTCGCGCGTGGTGGCCTGGCCGGGGTACTTCTGCGTGGGGTTCAGCGGGATGACGTTGACATGGCACAGCAGGCCCTTCAGCAGTTGGGCCAGCCGGCGGGCTTCTTCGGGTGAATCGTTGACGTCGCGGATCAGCGCCCACTCAAAGGTGATGCGCCGCCCGGTCTGCTCCACGTATTCGCGGCAGGCCGCCAGCAGTTCTGCAAGGTTGTATTTGCGGTTCACCGGCATCATGGCCGAGCGCCGCTCGTCTTCGGTGGCGTGCAGGCTGACGGCCAGGTTTACCTGGCGCTTTTCGGCGGCAAACCGGCGGATCATCGGCACCAGCCCCACGGTGGAGATGGTAAAACGGCGCGCCCCCAGGTTCATCCCGCGCTCATCGTTGAGCCGGTCAATGGCCTTCAGGGTGGCCTCGTAGTTATGGAACGGCTCGCCCATGCCCATCAGCACCACGTTGGTCACCTGCTCGCCGCGCTCGCGCAGTTGGCGGGCGTAATACAGCACCTGGGCCACGATTTCGCCGCTGGTCAGGTGGCGCTGAAAGCCCATCTGCCCGGTGGCGCAGAAAACACAGCCCATCGCGCACCCCGCCTGAGATGAGATGCACAGCGTGCGGCGCTCATCGTAGCGCATCAGCACGGCTTCAATGGCGCGCCGGTCCGGCAGGCGGAAGAGCGTTTTCACCGTCTCGCCGTCCTGCGACTGCACGGTCACGTCTGGCGTCAGGGCTTCCCAGCGCAGTTCGGCGGCCAGTGTTTCGCGCAGTTTTTTCGGCAGGTTGGTGAACTGCTCCGGCGCGTCCCACAACTGCCGGTACACCCCCTGCCAGATTTGCCCGGCGCGGTATGCCGGTTCGCCCCACGACTGCACCAGGGCTTGTAGTTCTTCATAATCCAGGTCGTAAATCAGTGGCTGCGTCATACGTGCTTTATCTTGCTCTTTCTTGGGGTTTGCCCGTATCCGGCCCCTGCTTCACCCGCATTTGCGCCAGGTAAGGCAGAAGGTCTGCCAGGTTGGGCAGAATCAGGTCGGGCGGGGGCTGCCAGGCGGCGGCCTGTTCAGCAGTGGTGACGCCCGTCAGCACCAGCAGGGTGGGGCATCCGGTGCGCTGTCCGCCCAGAATATCCGTTTCCAGGCGGTCGCCCACTGCCAGGGTTGCGGCGGGCGGCGTGCCCAGCCGCTCCAGAGCGAACTCGTACAGGTACGGCTCGGGTTTGCCGATCACAATCGGAGAGACGGACGTAGCCGCTTCGAGCAGGGCCAGCAGAGCGCCCGCTCCAGGCACTAACCCGCGCGGCGAGGGGAACGTTACGTCAATATTCGTGCCGATAAAGGGAACCCCCGCGCGGATCAGCAGGGCCGCGCGGGCCATTTTTTCGTAATTAAAGGCCCGGTCCATCCCGGCCACCACCGCGATGCACGCTTTGGCCGCGGCCTCGCTGTGACGGTCGTCAATGATCTCAAAGCCTTTGGCTTGCAGGGCCTGCTGAACGCCTGCTTCGGCCACCACGTACACCGGCCCGCCCTGCGGGAAGCGCTGGCTCAGGTAGGCGGCCGTAGCAAGCGCCGAGGTGACGATCTGCCAGGGCTGAGCCTGCACGCCAAACCCCGCCAGCTTTTCCAGGTACATTTCTACACTGCGCGTGCCGTTGTTGGTGGCAAACACCACCTTAATTCCCAACTCATCCACCCCGGCGAAGAAGGCCGGCATATCCAGCATGGGCTGGCTGTCGCGCCACAATACGCCGTCCATGTCGAGAATTAACCCTTGAATTGGTTCCGGTAAACTCATCACTGTCAACCTTTACGCTGTTCCATTCAAAAAACGAGGCCGGACTTGGTTTTCCCCAAGGGAAAGCCGCGGCCCGGCCCCGCATTCCTCCGTCGCTTGCCCTTACTTCTTGGGCGGCTCCAGCACCTTATCCACCAGGCCGTATTCCACCGCCTGGTAAGCGTCGAGGTAGAAATCGCGCTCGGTGTCGCGCTCGATCACTTCCAGCGATTGGTTGGTCGCATCCGCCAGGATTTTGTTCAGGCGGGCCTTCAGACGCAGAATTTCGCGCGCCTGAATTTCAATGTCCGAAGCCTGACCCTGCGCGCCGCCCAAAGGCTGGTGCATGTGGATGGTGGCGTGAGGCAGGGCGTAGCGGTTGCCCTTGGTGCCGGCGGCCAGCAGAACTGTGCCAAACGAAGCCGTCACCCCGACCGCTACCGTGCTGATGCGGTTGGGGATCATCTGCATCGTGTCGTAAATTGCCATCCCGGCATAGATCACGCCGCCGGGCGAGTTGATGTACATCTGGATATCTTTTTCGGGGTCTTCACGGCTCAGAAAGAGCAGTTGAGCCACCACCAGGTTAGCGATCTGATCGTCAATGGGTGTTCCTAAGAAGACGATGCGCTCCTTAAGCAGCAGCGAGAAGATGTCGTAGGCGCGCTCCCCACGGGCCGATGTTTCGATCACCATGGGTATAACGGATTTGTAATCAAGGATAGACATGGTTTTCCTCCTTCGTTCCTATCCTATCAACGGATAAACGCGATCACTTCACGGATACTGCGCGGCGGCCCAACCCCTCTGGCTTACTCCGGGTCCTGCCGGGCGGCGTCCGTCTCGGCGGGGGCCGGTTCGCTCTCGCCTGAAGTTTCGGCGGGGGCCGGCGCGGCTTCGCTGGCCGGCTCAACCGGGGCCTCCGCGCTCGCCTCGCCGCTCAGGCTGACCGTTTCATCCACCACAGCCGGGGTTTCTTCCTCATCGGCTTTGCCGGTGGCAATCGCCTTCAGGCGGGCCATGAGGCGCTGGTTAAAGATGTTGTTGATTGTGCTAGAGGCAATCGAATTCGCCATATCCTGGGCCGTGCGCTTGACGCGCGTCTGGTACTTGCGCATCTCTGGGCTTTGCATCTGCTGAAGCGCGGTAAAGTAAATGGAGCGGATTTCCTCTTCCTTCACCTGCACGTTTTCCTGGCGGGCCACTTCCGACAGCACCAGCGAGCGTTCCAGGCGGCGGGCGGCGGCGGGCTTCACTTCCGTTTCGATGAAGGTCTCGCGGTCCAGGTCGCGCAGTTTGAGGTACGTTTCGAGGTCCAGCCGCTGGTTTTCCAGGTCATGTTCCACGTTGTGCAAGAAATCTTCAATTTCTTCTTCCAGCATATGCGGCGGGTACTGCACCGTCGCCTGCGCAACGATCTGGTCAATGACGTCGTTGTAGAACTTGCTGTCATACTGCTGTTGATAATTTTCCTCTAACTGGGCGCGGATGGCCTTGCGCAGGGCGTCCATGTTTTCAAACTGGCCGACCATCTGCGCGAATTCGTCATCCAGTTCGGGCAGGTGCAGTTCTTTCACGCTCTGCACTTCCACCGTAAACTCGGCTTCTTTGCCCCGCAGGTCTTCAAAGACGGTTTCTTCGTCAAACGTGTGCGTCCAGGTCTTCGTCTCACCGGCCGAGAGGCCCACCAGTTCCTGGCTGAAGCCCCGGTAGGGCCAGTTGCCGTTCTCTTCGTCTTCCGGCTCGCCGGCAACCATCTGCTGGTTGGGCGAGTCGAGCAGCGTGGCAGACTGGTCTTCTTCGGGGTTGAGCCGCCGGGCGCTCAGCTTAAAGGCAACCAGGTCGCCGGTCTGCGCGGGGCGCTCCACCGGCTCAGCCGTCCCATACGAGCGGCGCAGGCGGAGAAGGGCCTTCTCTACCTGTTCATCCGTCACCGGCTCAGGGGCATACTCTTTGCGGATGCTCAGATAATCGCCAAGCTGAATTTCGGGCTTCAGCGGGACCACAAACGCAAAGCGGGGCGGGTCCATGCTGATAATTTCTTCCAGTTTGCCGGGGCCAGAGGCTTCCACCTGGGCTTCGCGCAGAATCTGCGGGTAAACCTCATCGAGCATAATTTCCACGGCTTCTTGCTGTAGGGCCTCATCGCCGTAAATGCGGCGGACGACCTCATACGGCGCTTTGCCAGGACGAAAGCCAGGGATACGCGCCTTCTCTGAAATTTTGCGAGCGGCGCGGCGCATATACTGCCCAAACACCTCAGGATCGAGTTCGGCGATGATCTTGGTCTGACGATTCTCTAGAGCTTGCGTTTCGATTTTCAAAGTGGCCTTCCCTATCAAGTGAAAGTGGTATCTCAACTTCTGTCCAATGGCAGGCCCACCCGCCATTGGACAGAAATGTGTATCTGCAAAAACTGCTCACATGGGGAAGAGGGGACTTGAACCCCTACGCCTTGCGGCACATGATCCTAAGGAAGGACAAAGGCGCAAACCCAAAAACCGCTATATGTGGCGGTTCTCTGTTTCTTCAACCCGTATATATGGCGGTTGTTTGTGCCACCCGCCGCCGCAAAAAATGGCTGGTTATGTGCCGCTGAAGCCCTTTTTTGCGGTTGATTTTTTAAGGTTGGGTGTAAACAACCCGTTGACGCTAACACAATTATAACGGGTTATCACCTTGTGACAAGGGCAGTTTTCAGGTGTTCATGAAATGTTCAGGTTTTGGGCGGGGGTTGCTCAGTATGGAGGGGGGGCCGGCATACTGAGCAAGTAGAACGCCTGTACCCGCCACAGGTGGTTGATGAATTGCGATAAACCGGCACATTCGGGAAATTTTAAGATTTCTCATCTGTTTGTATATCATTTTTTCTGCTATACTGAAATTAAGGCGCAATAGATAGTCTGCCGTAAGACTTTGGTTACGGCGTCGGGATGTCGGTGTGGCTGAAATAATTGCCACTGTCTCGGTAGGCTTACAGGCGCCGGGTAAGCAATCCGTAAGGCAAACCGCCGGCCGGATTCGTGGAAAGCACGCGAATCAGGCTGGCGGTTTTGTTATTAAGGAGTTTTACGAAATGAAATCGAAGAAGGAAAAATCATTTTTGGTTAGGTTGACGAAAGACGACCATGAAAGACTACGGAAAAAGTCTGAAGAATATAGAGTATCCAGATCGGAGCTCATTAGAAGAATTATCAGAAATCTATCTTAAAAAGAACCCGCCGGGCGGACGGCGGGCGGAGCGGGAACGGAGACTACCAAACGGGAAGTAATCTCATGACTATTTTACCATGCTATTCAAAAAATTCAATTCAGGGGGTGCGCCATGTCTGCCCGTGATCTATGGCTTCGCGAGATCCGCACCCTTGCAGATGCCCTTCAGCCGCAGCCGCCAACGGTTTATGTGGTGGATGGGTTGTTTTCTCTGCCGTCCTTGAGCATTGTTTACGGCGCGCCAGGCTGTATGAAATCTCTGCTTCTGGCTGACCTGGTAATCTGCGTTGCCGCTGGGCGTGGATGGCTTCCACCCTTGCCGCACGACAAAAGCGGGGTAATCCAACCGATCAAGACGACCGCTTGCCCTGTCCTATGGTTGGATTTTGACAACGGGGCACGGCGCACAGGCAACCGCCTTGCGGCATTTGCGCGGGCATACCAGGCGGAAACCGCGCCGCTGTACTATCTGGCGATGCCGTCCGCGCCGTTCGATGCGACCAGGACAAACGCGGTCATTGAAATGGTTGATTACGTAAAAGACTTAGGCGCGAAATTCATCATAATTGACAACCTTTTGACTATATCAGGTGGAAAGGACGAAAACGCGCCGGAAATTGCGCAGGCAATGCTCAATCTGCGGGTGTTATCTGAACGAACCGGCGCGGCGGTGGTGGTGATTCACCATTCCAGAAAACAAAATGGCATTCGCGGCGGATTGGGTGACGACCTGCGCGGGCATTCCAGCATTCGCGGGGCGATTGATTTGGCGCTACTGGTGGAGCGTGAAGAGGGCGCGGATTCGGTGACCGTGAAATCCACAAAAACGCGCGATGTGGACGTTGAGCCGTTCGGCGCGCTGTTCACCTACACCCACCAGCCCGGAACGTTTGACCTGGAAACGGCGGCATTCTTCGGGCAGAAGGTGATGGGTATTGAGACGATGAAGGACATCCAGCAGGCAATCATTACCGCATTGACCAGAGCCGGAAAGCCACTTAATCAGGGCGAACTTGTCAAAGCCGTTCAGAGCGATGGCATAAAGGCAGGACGTGACCGGATAAGGGCAATCGCCGACAAAATGGCAAACAATTTGACTATCAAAGCGACAACGGGCGCAAGGGGGGCGGTGCTTTATGGCATTTGACTTTTCCAGTTTTCCACAGCATTTTCAGTTTTCCAGAAAACTGAGCCACCCTGACCTTTCCAGCTTTCCGGCTATTTTAAATAGCCGGAAACTGGAAAGGTAGAAAGGTCAGAAAAGTGGCTTGCTCAGTATGACTGGGGCGCACCCTTCCATACTGAGCAACCGGAGAACGGAGGTAGCAAATGACCACATGGAAAAACGTTGAACAGGCAATCGCCAAACGGTTGAACGGTAAGCGATTAGGTGCGACCGGGCAGGCGACCGCTGACGTGGTGAGCGATTGGCTGAGCGTTGAGGTGAAGCACAGAAAAGAACTGCCCGGCTGGCTGAAGGATGCACTTAGCCAGGCGCGGCATGGGGCAGGTGAGCGGTTGCCGATTGTTATTCTTCATGAGAGCGGACAACGGCACGATAACGATCTGGTTTTGCTGAGCCTGGCTGATTTTCAGAATTGGTTTGGAGTGGTGAACGATGGATACATTGACTGAATCAATCCGGTGGTTTGGCTTAGGTGTTTCGGTTGTGCCGGTGCGGTCCCGGTCAAAGGTGGCGGCGGTGCGGTGGACGAAATACACGCGGCAGCTGCCGGCGCCTGAAGAACTCATCCGCTGGTTTGGCCGTCCGCTGTTTGCAAATTACGGGATTATGTGCGGTAAGCGTCACGGCCAGCCGGGCTACCTGGTGGTGATTGACTTTGACGATCTGGATGCAGGGGTATCGTGGTTGCTCAGTATGGGGCGGCAGACTTACGCGGTGGCAACGGCACGGGGGCTTCATGCTTACTTCACCGTAGAAAAACCGGCGGAAACCGTCCACTTCGAGGGTGGAGATGTAAAGGCTTCTGGGTATGTGCTGGGCGCGGGGAGCGTTCACCCGTCCGGTGCGGTGTACCAGGTGCTGAGTGATGCGCCGATCCTGAACATTCGTTCTATCTGTGAGGTGATGCCCGACTTGCCAGAGCCGGTGAAGTGCGAGCCTAAACCCGCGCCCATACTGAGCAAGCCAGAACCAAAGGACGCATGGCAATCGGCAGAGTGGCAAAGTCCGAACCTGGTTGAGACCATAAAAGCGCGGTTTTTGATTACGGATTTCCTTTCAGACTTACAACGGTCAAGTAAAGATGGGCATTTTGGGGCTACCCGTTGCCCATTGCACGATGACAAAACGCCGTCAATGTGGGTTGACCCTGAGCGGGGTTTGTGCGGTTGTTTTGCCGGATGTAATAACCGGCGCCCGATGGATGTTATCAACCTGGCGGCGCAATTGTGGAACTGTTCAAACGCTGAAGCCATTGAACGGCTTCGGCAGATGCTTTGAAATTCTTCAAATGGAGTGGGAGCGATGACCGACATAACCTTTCGCCAATGGTTGAAATTGCAAAGATGGCGCGATGACCTTGTAGGCGACCTGGCGCGCGACCTGCTGGATGATCCTTGTGCAAAAGGCTTGCGCACGGTGGGCAGTATTCGGCAGCATATTTTATATGCTCATACCCCTTGCGCTGGGGCGATTGAAGCACTGGATACCGCGATAGCTGAATATCTGGCGCGGGACGTTTTCGAGGTGAGCGGTGAAAACTGCTTCTGACCTTGTCTTTCGCCTGGCTGGGGTGCGGGACCCGTTTACTGCGGATGATTCTTACCTGGCGGCGTTCATGGCGCTGGAGATACCCGACCGCAAGCGGATTGCCCGGCAGGTGGTTTTACTGTGCGCCACAATTGAAGGGCTTGACCCGCTGGGCGCACTGGAACTTCTGGCGGCTGTTAGTCCATATGTGGAGGTGAAACGCTCATGATGCCCGGCTGGCAACTGGTAATATTGGCAATGCTGAAGATAACAGTAATTATCGAAAGCAAACCGTTTTAATCCGATTACCAATTTTTACCTATTTTGGAGGTGTTTCAATGACTGCTCAACCCGTTTACTTTACTCCCGCTGAACTGGCGGACATTGCCCGGCGGTATCTGCCGCGTGAGGTGATGAACGGCTTCGCTACTCTGCGCATTCAATCCGGCGGAAGCACGGAAGACCCGATTGCCCAATTGCGCCAGGTTCACGAACCGATTGCCGAACTGGTGCGCCTGACCTTCGCCGGTGTGCGCCAGATGCGCAAGGCCGGGCTGGATCCGTCCGTTGCCGGTGCGAGTGTCAATCTGATTGTTGATGAAGCCGTCCAGGTGCTTCACTTGTGGAATGAGCGCATTCAGCAAATGGGGAAACAGGCTTTCGCCGAACTTCAGGAAGAACGCACGGCGGAGAACCCGCAAGATGAAGCGATTTATCAGGCTTACGCACTGCGCCGGTGGGTGCAATTTGAAGCACTGCTGAATGCCGGGCGCGCGTTGCCGGAAATTCTGATGACCCTGACCGACCGGAAGGATTGCCGCGTATTGCGTGAGGGGTATCCTGCCTGGTATCAGGCAAAGTTTGGGCTGAAGGGCTTTGATAATGCCGTTGCGGAAATGCACAAACAGATTGACCAGGCAGAAGAACGCTTCATGACCGACCGGGAAAAGAAAATTGCCGCCACCTGGCGGGAAGTTGAGATCGGGCTTCAGCGGATGCAAACCGCCTTCAGCCAGGCTTTGACGGCTGTTACCAATTGTCGTGACTATGAGCCTTCACGAACGCCAATCCCGTTGTGGATGCCTGCGCCGGAAGGTGAAAACGTTGTTTGGGTGCAATGAACTATCGTGAATTGCCGCTGGACGACCTGATAGCCGGCCTGCCGCCGGAAGTGCGGCGAGACTTCAACCTTGCCCGCTTCCGGCTGGCGCTGGAAGGCGCAACCGATGAGGAACTTACGGCGGCACTGGTGACGTTCGGCTACCTGGTGCAAGTGCTTACCGGTAAAATACCGTTTGACCGCTGGGAACTGCGGCAGTATGTCAATCTGGGTGAGGCGCAGGATGGAACAGAACGGCGCAAAAATCACGGCACGACAACGGCGGCTGATTGAAGCCCTGCTCACGGGGAAGACTATCAGCCAGGCTTGCCAGGTGGCAGGGGTGGGGCGGCGCACTTATTACCGCTGGCTGAAGCAAGCCCACTTCACGGAAGCCCTTCAGCAGGCAGAAGCTGACCTGCTTACGGCTTCCATGCGCCGGTTGCTCAGTATGCAGGGGGGGGCGGTGGATGGACTTCAAGCCTTGCTGAATGATCCGGCTCTGCGACCGTCCGACCGCCTGCGCGCCGTTCAGATGGTGCTGGATAGCGTCTTGCGCTTGCGGAACGCGGTTGAACTGGAAGCCCGCCTGATGGAACTTGAAAAGCAGGTGAAACAGGTTGCCAGCCAGAGCGAACCACCACAAACCAACTGACGGGGACCGGTCCCGTTGACGCGAGCGGTGCGCCTATCAGGGGGAAACACGGCGCACCCATACGGAGCAACGGTTTTTCTATAGGGTGGGTAGTTCCCTTACTACAAAGAATGTTTGTGCCTGACCCTGTTTATTTGTCTTTTTAGTCTGGTGGCTTCTCTTCTAATCCAATTATGAGTAACCGCTTGGCCGTACCCTTCAGAATTCCATAGGGCAGAAAGCAGAGTATAGCCCAGAAGGGATGATACCAATTCTGCTTCTTCTTTGGGTAGAACCTGTTTCAGTAATTCCTCACCTTCTCGCAGATATTTTTCTAAGCGAGAATGATAATGTTCAATCTGGATGAAGTCATTCACCGCATTCACTATCTCACTCATTTTTTATCTCCTTTTGAGATTTTCCACAGGACTGAATCGCTGATGGGCTTGCTGTAAATCGCCTTCGGTTTGTGCCAGGTATCGGCGCAGGACGGTTAGATCACTGTGACCCATGAGCCGCTGAAGGGTGAACACGTCACAACCCAGCCGGAGCATGTTTAAAGCGAAAGCCCGGCGGAAGTCATGCGCACTGGGTGGATTGGCAATACCCGCTTGTTTGGCGCGCAGGCGCAGGGTTTTATCCAGCCCGTACCTGGTGAAGCGTTCGCCTTGTTCGTTGACCCACAGGGCGGGGTTGTCATCCTTGCGGGCTTTGAGGTAAGCGGTGAGGGCGCGGCGGGTGTTCTTGCCAAAGTACACCATGCGCGACTTGTTCCCTTTGCCTTTGCGAATGAATACGCCGCCGGCGGGGAAGTTGACATCGGCAAGGGCAACGTCAAGGGCTTCACTGGCACGCGCGCCGGTGTCCAGCAGGAAGAGCAATAGCGCTTTATCGCGTAATTCGGTAAAGCGGTTGCCCTTGCAGGCTTCGATCATGCGCTGAACGTCATCCAGGTTGACGCCTTCGATAATGTCTTTGGGTAGTTTTGGGGCTTTGACCTTGCGGATTGGGGCGCGGTAGGTGTCTTCTCCCGCTTCGGTTTCCAGCCAGTACAGGAAAGCCCGCAAACTTCGATAGCGCGCATGGCGACCGCTGGGGTTGTGTCCTTGCTGTTCCAGCCACAGAAGAAAGGCGCGGATGGTGTCCGGTGTGATCTGGTCAATCCTGGTGATTGCCTGACTTTCACAGAACTGAGTAAACCGCTTCAGGCTGTATCGGTGAAATTCGATGGTGTTGGGAGAAAGTCCGCTGGATTGTCTATCTACCAGGAAGGCTTCAATAGCGGTGGTGAGGTGATCCAGCCCAAAGGTCACAAGAGCGGGGGTAATGTGCCGTAAATTCGGGGACGACATAAGCCACCCTCAAAAAATGCCGTATATGTGGGGGTGGCTTTGCCTGATACCGCCATATGTATGGGGAAGAGGGGACTTGAACCCCTACGCCTTGCGGCACATGATCCTAAGTCATGCCTGTCTGCCAGTTCCAGCACTTCCCCGGCCTGATGGCCTTATTTGCCCCGCATTATACCATACCTTCCTATTCTTACAGAACGGCTGTCGAAGGGATGGGGAAAATCATACAAAAGATTAATGGAGCGCATCCGTTGCCGCCAGGCGGATCGGCCTCTATAATAACAACACCAATGCGCGGTGGATTCCCTGGCCGCCCTACAGGTTAAGCCCATGAACGAAATCCGCGAAGTCTTCGTCAAGCTGGTTTTTTTTGCCTTACAGGCCGCCTTTGTTCCCATCCTGGCCTTGTTTATCGCGGCTCTGTTTATCGAGCGGGTGCGGCGCGCCCTGCTTTGGATCATGGTGGTGATTTTTGTCGTCACCATGTTCCTGGCCTATGCCGTCGTCACTCATGAGGGCGTCCGCTATGACGGTTTTGAAGACCTCTGGCCGGTCCTGCTCGATTCGCTCATCAAGATCGCTCCCCTGCTGGTGGTACTGTTGGTCGTTGGGATCGCCGCGTGGGTTGCCAGCCCCTATCTGATCCAAGCCATGTACGGCCTGGCGCGCCGCCAGTACCTGACGCAGGCGCTGGCTTACAGCCAGGCGCGCGCGGCGGGCTTTCTGGCCCTCGAAAGCCGCGCCGGGGCCGCACAGCCCCTCAAAAACCGCCGCCTGGTGACGGGCGAAAGCGGCGCGGGTAAAACCATGCTTCTCCATCATCTGGCCGCCGCGCTCGCGCAGGACGCGCTGGACGGCGGCGGTCCTCTGCCCGTTTGGGTGGAGTTCGACCGCCTGCTGGCCCAGCAGTTCAACCTCGACGTGCCCCCCGCCTCCCTGGCGCCGCTCCAGCCCATCCGCGCGCCCTTCCTCGAGCGCATCTTGCGCCGCGCCGCCGAACAGGGACTGCTCTGCTTCTTCGTGGACTGCTCCGCCAGCACCTTTACCCTGTCAAACCCTTATGAAGCCCGCAAAAAGCTGTTACGCCTGATGCAGTTCGCCGCGCCCAACGCGGTGGTCGTCAGCCTGCCATCGGCCTACGCCGCCGCCGACATCCTGCACCAGTTCGACGAGGTCATCGCCCTGCGCCCGCTGGAAGATGCCGAGGTAGTCAAAGTACTGCGCTCTCAGGGGGTGAAGGGCGGCGCTACCGGGCAGTTGCGCGCCGCCGGGAGCGCCTGGCGCGGCCTGGCAAGACGGCCCTTCATCCTATCCCTGCTGGCGCGCAGTGCCTCGGCCGATGGCCGACTGCCGGCGGACCTGCGCGAGCTGTTTCAACGGGCCATCTACCCGCCGCGCTTCTCCCCCGCTCAGGTGGAAGCCGGCCTGACCCGCCTGGCGGATGAAGTCGTGCGCACCGGGCAGTACTGGCTGCCCGCCCGGCGCGTAGCGCAGTTGACCGGTGCGCGCGGACTGCCGGCGGCCTGCGGTCAGAACGGCCTGCTGGTGGACCTGCCCGGCCAGGCGGGCGCCTGGCTGACCGGATTCGGCCATCCACTGTATTTGGCTTACTTTATCGCCATCGGCTGGTACCAGACCGGACAAATCAGCGCAGACCTCCAAACCTTGCAGGCTAACCCCCTGCTGGCAGATGCGCTCGTGTTTTTCAACCATCTAGACGCCGACGCCCGGCGCTTCTCTGGTCAACTGCTCGCCATTGCCCGCCAGGCTGACCCCGGCGCGCTTGAACTGGTGGCGCAGTGTCTGACGGCCATGCCCCTGGAGGCCCGCCCCCCAGAGGTGATCGAGCAGGTCTGCGTGACTCTGCTCCGCTCTGAGGCGTTCGCCGCCGGCGGCGAGGTCCGCGAGACGGCCTGGACGGTGTTAAGAGACCTGACGCCCCCGGAACGCGCCGCGCTCTATGCAAAGGCGCTGGCCGGCCTGGCGGAAGATCATCAGGTGAGGGTGTTAGAGCAGTTAGCCGTCCTCTCGCGCGGCGCCGCAAGCCGCGCCGGTGATCTGCCCGCCATTCTGACCGTCAGCGGGCGTGAGCTGGGCCTGGCGGCGGTCAAAGCCTGGGGCGCGGTTTATCCCAACCCGACTTTGGATGAGGTCTGCGCTTTATACCAGCAGGGGATGGCGGAACAGCAGGCTTTAGCGTTGGAACTGCTGGGGGGCTTGCCTCACGAAGCCGCCGAAGCCGCTCTGCGCGACGCTCTAACGACGGAAACCCGGCCAGAAATGCGCGTCCAGATTTTGCAGTCCCTCGCCAACCATGCCCCCAAGGGGCTGTTTGCCCTGCTTCTGGGCGTGGTGATGAACGCCGCCGAGCCGGAGGTCGTGCGGGCTGAGGCGGCCCGCCTTCTGCATTTTTCAGACCTGCCTGAACCACCCGATGAGATTGCCCCCCTGCGCGACCTGGTGCGCGCCGCGCGCATGCCCCTGCCTCCCGCCGCTCAGGGGCCCATCCGCGAGCTGGTGGAGCAGATGCGCCGCCGCTTTGGCGATCAGGTGACGGCTTTCGAAAGCCTGGCAAACCCGTTTTTCACCAACCGCCCGGTGACCGACCCGGCCATGTTCTTTGGCCGCCGCGCCCTGCTGCACGCCCTGCTCTCGGCTGTCGAAAACGGCGGCCATGTGTGGGTGCATGGCGAGCGCCGCATTGGAAAGTCTTCGCTCCTGCGCCAGCTTGAGATCGGCGTGCGCGACGCCGCCCGCAAAGGACTGCCCTGGCGCTGTTTGTATCTCCCCATTGATGATTTTGACGCCCAAGAGTTCTTCTATTCCTTAATGGCCTCCATTCTGGCGGCCCTCGATGACCCCCGCCTGCCGCCAGAACCCGGCCCGGCCCTGCCCTACAACGCCGCCGCCTTTCAACAAGACCTGGCGCTCCCAATCCAGCAGATCCGGGCCAGCAAAGGGTCGGGCGCGCGCCTGGTTCTGCTGCTCGACGGGGCCGACCGTCTGCTCACCTTCCCACCCGCGCTGACCGAGGCTTTCCGGCGGGTCATCAACAGCGATGCGCTGGCCCCCACCCTGGTGGTGATGCTGGCCGCCGGCCGCAGTCTGCCCGCCGATCATCCTCTCAGCAGTGCCTTCACGGCCTACCCGGTTCCCCGGCTGGAACCCGCCGAAGCGGAAGAATTAATCACCCACCCGTTAGAGGGCCTGCTCGCCATTGACCCCGCCGCCGTGACGCTGATCCAACAGTCTGCCCAGGGCCATCCCCAGGCCATCCAGGCCCTTTGCCAGAAGCTGGTCAACCAGGTGCAGGCGCGCGGCGCGGAGCGCATTACCGCCGCAGAGGTGCGCCTGCTGATCGAGGCCGAGGGTGGGGCCGCCGCCCCACGCGCCGCTCTGATCGAACAGGTTAACAGCCTGTTGGGCGATCTGATGGACTGGGTCGAAGCCAACCCCAACGCCCCCAACCCCCTGCTCGAAGCGCAGATGAAGCGCGCTTTCGACGGCCTGCGCGAGGCCATGATCCGCCAGGTCGTGCGCCTGCGCAAAGCCAAACCTTAAAGCGCTTTATCTGTGGCGAAAAATCATCCCCGCGTGGACTGGCTCCTTTTCAGAGTCGGTATATACTAGCAGAAAGGAGCGTGCACGTGGATAAGCCCTTGTCTTGCAACCCACCTTCTCATGCTCTGCCGATTGACCCCCAGGAACTCGCCGATGCCTTTACGCTCATCTCCAGGGTATTCTCCGGCGAGGATAATTTCGATCCGACCCGCTACCGCATGAATGTGCTGGACGAAAGCGGCGAGATCGTGCAAAAATCGTTTGGCGATAACCTGCTCAACCGCATTCTGCTGGCCCTGCAAGAGTGGTGCCGCGAAGAGCCAGCCGAGAAATACCTGAGCCTGTGCTGGCGGCTGTTCGCCCTGAACGAATTGATCCACCAGGGCGTATTGGGCGAATGGGTGCGGCAGGATGCCCGCCCCGGCTACCTCTCCATTCCTGGCGCGATCATTCAGGTCGCCTCAACCCAGCCGCTCGAAAGGGGCAAGGGCTTCGATCCGCGCGCCTTTGTCGAGGCCGTCCACCGACTGCTGTATTAACCCCCCATTTCGAATTATAATTCGCCGCATGCAGGATCATTACCAGGAGGTAGGATTTTGAGCCGCGTCATTAACCCCGAAGGGGCCGGCAGAGAGCGCAACCAGTTGGTTAAAGCCGTTGTCTTAGCCATCCGCGAGCTGATGCGCCAGACCGAGCCAAACGAACACAGCCGCGACCTCGCGGCTTTTATTGCGCTGGCCCTGCTTCAGATTTCAGAAACTGTCGAAAGCTCTGTAGCCGCGTGGGAAAAGAAAGGCTATTGGGTCAAGGCCGACCGCTTCCGCATGGAGTGGGCCTGGGCAGAGCGCCTCGGCAAGCAGATGCGCCAGGCCGTTTTGGAAGACGATTGGGCCGCCGTGGCCCGGGTGGCCGCTCAGGTCGGAGAGAAGCTCAGCGGCGTGGACGTTCCCGTGCGCCACCGCCTGGGCCAGCCCTGGGTGGGGGCCTGGCAACAGCTTCGCCAGTAATTTTTGTCCATCCTGTAAAACAGCTACCCCCTGCGGAGTCTCTCTTCGACCCGCAGGGGGTAGCGCATTCAGAGCAGGGGGTTCTCATCTTCAGCCCGCAGGGGCTTCCACGTCCTGAGCAGGGGCTTCAGCCCCGGCGTCCGTTGGCCCCGCGCGGGATCGCCCCGCGTCCGTTCGTTATTTCTTCTTCAAAATAATGCGGGCGTCCACCACCTTCACGCCCTTGCCCTCTTCGTACACCAGCACCGGATTGGCGTCAGATTCGGCGATCTCGTCCTTCAGGTCCAGGATCATGGACGAATAAGTGCAGATCGTCTCGGCCAGCACGGCTTTGTCGCGCGGAGCTTCGCCGCGCACGCCCGCCAGAATGGGCGCGCCGCGAATTTCGCCCAACATGCGCATGGCCTGGCTGGTCGTCACCGGCGAGACGCGGAAAGTCACGTCCTTAAGAACTTCTACAAAGATGCCGCCCAGGCCGAACATCATCGTGGGGCCAAAGGTCGGGTCATTGACCGAGCCGAGGATCACTTCAGTTCCCCAGGGGGCCATCTCTTGCACGGCCACGCCGTGAATGCGCGCGCTGGCCTTGTAATTGCGGGCATTGTCAACAATGGTACGGTAGGCTTCGCGCACGGCCTGATCATCGCGGATGTTCACTTTCACCCCGCCGGCATCGGATTTGTGCAGGATGTCGGGCGAGACGATCTTTAAGACCAGCGGATAGCCGATCTTGTGCGCCAGTTCTACCGCCTCATCTTCCGATTTGGCGAGCATGGTGCGGGCAATCGGCAGGCCGTAGGCGCTGAAGATCTGCTTGGCCTCAATTTCGGTCAGCGCGTCGCGCCCATCAAAGCGCGCCTGTTCGATGATCTTAAGAGCCAGTTCGCGGTTGAGCTGGCCGCAGGGCGCGAGCGGCTCTGAAACGATCTCGCGCATGCGGGCGTATTCGCGCAGTGACGCCATCGCGTTAATCGCCACATCGGGCGCGCCGTAGGCCGGAATGCCGTTTTCCACCAGCCACTGCATGGCCGCCTCACAGCGTTCGCCGCCCACGAAGGAAACGCACACCGGCTTATCTTTGATGCCGGTCTCGTCAATAGCCCGCTTAATCCCTTGGGCAATCTCCAGCGGCTCTGAAACGGCCGTCTCGCAGTAGAGAATCACCAGCCCATCCACCCAGGGGAAGGGGAAGGCGTGCAGGGTGGATTGATAGTACCAGTCGGTGCCAGCCATGCCGGTGAGGTCAATGGGGTTTTTGGTAGAGCCGAACTCTGGCATGTAATTCTTCATCTCCTCCTGCACTTCCTTGGGAGCGAACTTCAGGGGGAGGCCGTATTTTTCCGCCGCGTCTGTCGCCAGCACGCCCACGCCGCCGCCGTTGGTGATGATGAGAAGGTTATCGCCCTTCATCGGCGGCTGAAGCGACAGGGCCAGACTGCGGTCGAAGAGGTTATCGAGGTCTTGGGCCTGCACAATGCCGGCCTGCTGGAAGGCCGCGCTGTATACCTTGGCCGCCCCGGCCAGCGAGCCGGTGTGCGAGGCCGCCGCCGCCGCGCCGTGCGCCGAAACGCCCGATTTGATGGCGATGATCGGTTTGTGGGTGGCGCGGCTCACGTCCAAAAACCGCCGCCCGTCTTTGAGACCTTCAATATACAGCGTGATGCAGGTGGTGGCTTCGTCTTCGTTCAGCCATTCGATCAGATCGGCAAAATCTACGTCCGACATGTTGCCGATGGAGATGAGCTTGTCAAAGCCCACTTTGCGCACGTAAGTGGCGGCGTCAATAGCGATCAACAGCGCGCCGCTTTGCGAGATCAGCGTAGCCTTGCCCTTGAGCGGCAGATAGGGCGCAAACGAGGCGTTCATATTGAACTCATTCGACAGCACCCCCACGATGTTCGGGCCTAAGATGCGCGAGCCGTACTTGCCGGCGATCTTGACCAGTTCTTCCTCCAGGTCATGCCGCCCCGATTCGCCAAAGCCAGAGGTGATGACGATCAGCCCCTTAATGCCTTTCTTGCCGCATTCTTCCACCACCGGGGCCACGAACTTGGCCGGTACGGTGATGACCGCCGCTTCGATCGGTTCGGGAACATCCAGAACGGACGGGTAAACTTTTAATCCGAGGATTTCGGTCGCTGTGGGGTTGATCGGGTAGATTTTGCCGGTATAGCCGTCTTTAATCAGGTTGTTGACTACGGTATAGCCAATTTTGCCCGGCGTCGCCGATGCCCCTACGACTGCCACCGATTTTGGCCTGAGTATTGCATCTAGGGCAGGGTTGTTCACGTTTAAGTCCTCCTAAGAGATTGAAAATGCAGGTCTTGCTGAGGTAGAACCGCGCGGCGGTCCGTTGAAAGCAAAGCGATTTTCACCTGGCTGTCAGCTTGTCAGAGTTTTTTCCCACTTTATTCAGCCAGATGTATTATATCCCTGGTTGGAGCATTCTCCGCTAGAATAGGATCAGGAATAGTCAGACAACGCCCCTATTTTACGCAAAACAGGTTGACTAAAAGTAATGAAAAGGCTGGTATTTCATCATCTTTACAGGATGTCTCCTACGGAGACCCAACTGGAACAGATTGAGCGCATTGTGCAGGCCGCGCTCCAGGCCGTAGACCCTCAGCGGGCCGTGCGCTCGGCCATCCGCGTGGATGACGCTCAACTGCACGTCGCCGGACGTGCTTATGATTGGGCGTCGCTTGGACGGGTGCGGCTGGTGGGCGTTGGCAAAGCGGCCTATGCCATGGCGCGCGGCGCGGTCGCGGTTCTGGGCAGTCGGCTGGCAGACGGCCTGCTGATTGCCAAACACCTCGAAGAAGATAACGGCGGCCTGCCCGGAACGATCCGCGTTCTCCAGGGCGATCACCCTGTGCCGGGGCCGCGCAGTGCGGCCGCGGGGCGCGAACTGGCCGCCTTTTTGCGCCAGGGCCGCGCTGGTGATCTGCTCCTCTGCCTCATTTCGGGCGGCGGCTCCGCGCTGATGACCCTGCCTGTGGGCGTGGAACTGGAAGACCTGCAGGAACTCACCCGCCTGCTCCTGGCTTCTGGCGCGAATATCAACGAGATCAACACCCTGCGCAAGCACCTGGATGGAGTCAAGGGCGGCGGCCTGGCCCGCCTGGCCGCCCCGGCTCAGGTGGCGACCCTGGCCCTCTCAGACGTGATCGGTAACCCCCTGGAGGTGATCGCCTCTGGCCCTACCGCCGCCGACCCTTCCACCTATCAAGACGCGCTGGCAGTTCTGGCAAAATACCATCTGACGGAGCGCGTCTCAGAGCGCATCCGCGCCGTATTAGAGCAGGGCGCGCGCGGCCAACTGCCGGAGACGCTCAAACCTTCAGACCCGCTCCTCGACCGCGTACAGAACGCCATTGTCGGCAGTAACCTTCAGGCCGCCGGGGCCGCGTTAGAGCAGGCCCGGGCCGAGGGCTTTCACGCTCTGCTGTTAACTACCTGTTTGCAGGGGGAGGCCCGCCAGGCCGGCGCGTTTTTGGCGAGCATTGCCCGGCAGATCGCCGATACCGGCCAGCCGCTGGCCCGCCCGGCCTGCATCATTGCCGGAGGTGAGACCACCGTCACCCTGCGCGGCCAGGGACGGGGCGGCCGCAACCAGGAACTGGCGCTCGGAGCCGCCCTGCTGTTAGACGGCCTCGCGCAGGTGGCTCTGGTGACGCTAGGAACTGACGGCGAAGACGGCCCTACCGACGCCGCCGGCGCTCTGGCAACCGGCGAAACCCTCTCCCGCGCCCGCGCCCTGGGCCTGGACCCTCTGGCTTACCTCAATAACAATGATTCCTACGCTTTCTTCAAAGCTCTCGGAGACCTGGTGATCACCGGCCCGACCGGCACCAACGTCAACGACCTGGCCTTCCTGTTTGCGTTCTAAGCGGGCGGTCCGCTTACACGAAATGTTCGCCCCCTAACTGCTCAATCACTTCAATCATCTTTTCATAGTTAGCACGGGCCAGGGGCGGCAGGACGCGCCCGTAGGGGCAGGAAGAAGGCATCAGCACAAAGCCGCGCCCTGGCCCGTGTGACCCTTCTTCAATCGCGCGCCAGATTTTCACCTCAAACTGTGGGGTAGGCAGAATTTCCAGGTCAGAGGCTTCGAGGTTGCCGAACAAGACCATCTGCGCCCCATAGCGCGCCCGCACTTCGCCCAGTTCCACGTCACCCTGGGGGGGTGGCTCGATGGGGTCCAGCGCATCACAGCCGGTGGCGGCGATTTCGTCTAAAATGCGGCGCAGGTTGCCGTGCGAGTGGATCCGCGCGTAGCCGCCCCAGCGTTGAATGGCCTGCACCATGAGCGTATCGTAGCGGGTCACATATTCATGGAACAGGCGCGGGTGCAGGTAGGGCGGCGAGGCATATTCCGGGCCGTAAATGCGCCACAACCGCCCCGGCAGGGCGCGGGCCACGGCCTCGGTGCGCGGCAGTAAAGTCTGGGCGATGCGCTCTAACAGGGCGCGGAACAGCCCCGGCTCGGCGGTGGCCAGCACGGTGTAATCCTGCATATGGAAAAGCGCCGCCGCCTGGCACAGCGGATCGGGCGTGTCAATCATGACAATGCCGCTGTCGCCCAGGGCGGCTTCGGCGGCCAAAACGGGGGCAGGGTCTGGCTCGCCGCCAGGGTCTGCGCAGGGCAGGGCGAGGTAGGCGCGCAGGTCATCGGCGTCTTTCAGCAGGTGTTCGACCTGCCAGACGGTGTTCACATCCTGGTCGCGGCGGGAGAGGGCCGTGAGCGTGCGCCGCCCGGCGCGGATGGTGACGCGCTCAAAGCGGCTGCTGCCCTGCTCCCACCGCTCAATGGTTGTGAGTTCCGCCAGCGGGTCTGGGCCGGGCGCGCGCCAGGGGACACTGCGCATGACGATGCGGTCGGTGTAATCGCGTGCCAGATGGATGACGGGCCGCCAGGATGGATGCGTATAGATATTGTAAGGGTCGGCGTCCTCCGGGTTCTCATCCAGCCCGTTGATCTCATAAAAGCACACCGCCGGGCGGTCAACGCTCTCGCCGCGTAAAGTCGCCATCAGGCGCTCGCGCCGGTTCATCTGCTACTCTAACGCCTTTTTCATCAAATCCTGAATCCGCCCAATCATCCCGGCCGGGTCGGGGTGCAGACCTTCGATCAGCAGGGCGTCTTCATAGATCTGCTCGATAATCAGCCGGTCGAGGTCCTGCCCGGCGGGTTTCTGCGCCAGGCGCTTAAGGATGGGGTGGCGCGGGTTGATCTCCAGCACCTTTTGGGGCGCTTCAAACTCTTTGTTCAACAGCTTGTAAACGCGCTGAACTTCCTGCCCCATGGACCCTTCTTTATCCACCAGGCGGGCGGGCGAGCTGGTCAGCCGGTCGGTAGCGCGCACGTCGGCCACGCGCTCGCCCAGCACGAACTTAAAGCGGTTCACCAGGGCTTGCAGTTCGTCTTCAGGCAGAGGGGCTTCCTGCGGCTCCTGCTCGCCTTCCGGTTGTTCGGCGGGCGGCAGGTCGGGCTTTTCGCCAGCGGCGTTTGCCAGCGGGTAATCTTTATATTTGTTCAGCGCAATCAGCATGAACGAATCCAGCGGGTCGGTCAGCAGCAGTACATCCACCCCCGACTGGCGGAACACGTCCAGGTGAGGTGAATGGGCCAGCGAGCGCGCGTCATCGCCCAGCAGGTAATAGATTTTCTTCTGATCCGGCTTAAAATTCTGGACGTACTCTTCCAGCGACTTCCACGCCTCCGGCGACTGCAAGGTGTGGAAGCGCAGCAGGGGGGTGAGAGCTTCGAGGTTTTCGCGGTCGGTCGAGACGCCCTCCTTAATGTACCGCCGGTACGTCTTCCAGAACTTCACGTACTCTTCGGGCTTCTCTTGAGCCAGCTTCTTGAGCATATCAATCACCCGCGAGGTTAACACGCGCCGGATTTGCGCGATCACGCGGTTCGACTGAATGGCCTCGCGTGAGACGTTCAACTGCAAATCTTCTGAATCAACCACGCCCTCCACAAAGCGGAAGTAATCGGGCAGAAGGTCGCGGCTGTATTCCTGAATTAATACTTTGCGGGCGTACAGCTTCAGCCCATCCTCTTTGCGCAGTGCAAACAGCGTCCGCTCCGGCGAGGATGGGACGAACAGCACGGCGTAGAGCTGTACAGGCGCGTCCACTACCACGTGGGTATAAGTGAGGGGCGGCTCAAAGTCCAGGGTGAACTGGCGGTAAAACTCATCGTACTTCTCTTTGTCTAATTCGCGGGGCGACTGCCGCCACAGCGCCGTCTGCTGGTTGATGCGCTCATTCGATGCGCCCAGGTAAATGGGGTAGGGGACGAAATCAGAGTGCTTCTTCACAATCTCGCGGATGCGGCTCTCCTGAGCAAACTCGGCGGCGTCCTCTTTGAGCTTAATCGTGATGACCGTCCCCCGGTCGGTTTTGTCGGCAGGCTCTACCGTATAGGTATCTTCGCCGGTGGAGTACCACGAGGCGGCTTCCGCATCGGGCAGATACGAGCGCGAAGTCACGCGGATCCATTCGGCCACCATGAAGGCCGAGTAAAAGCCCACCCCAAACTGCCCGATGATCTCGTTGGCGGTGGTTTTGGCCTCTTGGGCCGCCTGTAAAAAGGCCCGCGCCCCAGAATGGGCAATCGTGCCGAGGTTTTCGATCAGCTCGTCGCGCGTCATCCCAATGCCCGTGTCGCGGATGGTCAGGGTGCGTTCCTCTGGGTTGGTGGTGATCCAGATCCCCAACTCCGCCTCAGGGTCCAGCACGTCGCGGCGGGTCAGCATCTCAAAGTTCACCCGCGTCAGCGCGTCTGAGGCATTCGAGATTAATTCGCGCAGAAAAACTTCGCGTTCGGTGTACAGCGAATGAATGAGAATGTTGAGCAACTGCCGGGTTTCGGCCCGAAAAGGAATGGCTGCTTCTTGCGTAGAAGGCGTCGCCATAACAATCCTCCACTGGTATGATTAAAATTCGCGCTTTATGATACCCCCTTGAGATAAGAATCATGTATGAGGGCAGAAAAATGCTGGTCTTTTTTTGTTTTCAGGCCGCGCGCCGCCGCAAAACTCACGGGTGCATAAAAATGGCGGTTTCCTGGCGCACCAGCAGGAATGGAACCTGGATCATCCCCAACCCGGGCAGAAGCGTATTGGTGATCTTCGCGTCATAGACGCCCGTGAAATTCTCGCGGGTCACTTCCAGATATTTTTCCATAGAAGACCGCGAAGACAGCCGCAGACTGCCGTCCATGCGAAAACTGCCCACCAACAGCGATACCGGCTCCATGATGCGGTTTGGCTCGGTCGGGTCGTAATCGGGTGGGTCTTTGGCGGGTGGAACCAGGTGAAACGCTAACACCTGCGACACGGCTACGTTCAGGTTGGTGACGGCCAGCGGCTTGACCTGCGTTCCTGAGATGATGTTCATCACCCTGGCGTTGTAAAGCGTCAGGCGGTCGGGGGCCGAATTGGTGCGCAGCCATGTGCTGACGCGGATCATGTTTTTAACGACCACCTCACCCCAATACAGGTTATTGAGGGTATAGGCCATCACCTGGGCCGCTTTTTCGTCGGCGGCCAGGGTATAGGGGGGTGTTGCGCTGGTTTGGGTCATCCTCACCTCTCTTAAACAACAGGTTGGACGTTGTAGCGTTCTCGAATGGCGGGGATCAGATATTCATCGAAGGCGCGCTTCAGGTCATAATCGGGCTTCCAGTCCCAATCGCGCTGTGCCGCCGTGTCGTCAATATCGGCGGGCCAGCTATCCACAATGGCCTGGCGGCTCAGGTGGGGCGCAAAGTCTATGACCGCGTTGGGGAAGGCCTTTAATACCAGGTCGCGGATTTCCGCGGCGGTGGGGTTAAAACTGGTGACGTTATATACCGTCTGCGTCAGGCGGGCGCGCGGGGCGGCTTCCAGTTCAAGCAGGGCTTTGATCGCATCGGGCATGACCATAAACGGCAGGGTGGTGTCTGGCCGCACGAAGCATTTGTAGGGCAAGCCCTGCGCCGCGTGGTGGAGCATTTCAGGGCCGTAGTCGCTCGTCCCGCCGGTGGGGGTGGTGACGGCGCTGATCAGCCCGGGGAAGCGGATGGCGCGGAAGTCCACACTGCTTCGAGGGTGGTCAGCGGCCAGTTGGCGGTAGTGGAAAGCGTAATAGCGGCCTAAATGCTCGCAGTAGAGCTTGTTACAGCCGTACATGGTGATGGGGTTGCACCAGTCGGCTTCTTTCACCTTGCCGGCGGTATTTTTGATTTCCAGACTGGTCAGGCCATAGGCCGCGATTGAACTGGGATAGATAAACTTCACCGGCCGGCCCTGCCACTGGCTCTGTTCCACTGCCAGGCGCAGCAGGTTAAGCGTCCCTTCTACGTTCACGCGGTGAGCGGTTTCGGGGTTGTACTCGGCTTTGGTAGACAGGATAGAAGCCAGATGGTAGATCGTGCGGATTTCAAACTCGGCCACCAGGCGGCCTAAGAGCATTTGATCGAGAATATCTCCCTGAATAAAGCGCGTAACATAGGGTTTCAATTCGTCGTCCAGGGGCTGTACATCCAGCGCGATGACGTTGACGTTGCGGTTTTTGGCAAGATGAACGGTCAGGCCATGGCCGATCTCGCCATTGGCGCCTGTAATCAGGACAACCTCTTTACGCATGGAACTCCTCGCAAGGAAAAGTTGGGATGGGTATGTTTGGGGTGGCCGTGACCATCGAAAACATCCCTGTGGATAAGCGTATTGTACCAGTATCCTGAAAAGATGAGAGGGTTCACGGTGCATTTGCGCCGCGAACCCTCTCATTTTTGTTAATTGAACAGGCCGGTCGGTCGTTATGCCGCGGTAGCTGGCTTGCGTCCGAACCAGGTGCGCCACTCTTTGTTCTCCCAGATCACCAGGATGGGCGCGGCGATGAAGATGGAGCTGTACGTCCCCATAAACAGGCCCACCAGCAGGATGACGGCGAACTCGCGCAGTGTTACGCCGCCGAAGAGGGCCAGCGCCAACAGCATGTATTCGACGGTCATCAACTGGGTGTTGATGGAGCGCTGTAAGGTCTGCACAATCGAATGGTTGGCGAGGGTCTCAAACGGCAGGCGGCGGTAAATGGCGCTGTTTTCGCGGATGCGGTCGAACACCACCACCTTATCCTGCACCGAGAAGCCGATCACCGAGAGCAGGGCGGTCAAAAAGAGCGAATCCACCTGCCAGCCAAACAGCCGCCCGCCGATGGCCGCCAGGCTGATGACCACCAGCACATCGTGGACCATGGCGATAATGGCGCATACCCCGTAGCGGAACGAATTGGGGATGCCGCGGAAGGCAAACCAGATGTACAGAATCACCGCCAGGGCCGCCGCGCCTACGGCCAGAGCCGCGCGCGAGGTTACTTCGCGCCCAATGGTCGGGCCAACGCTGTCGGCCCGGCGCACGGTGATGGTGTCGTTGAAGCGTTCCTGCATCGCCTGGATGATCTCAGCCCGCTGGACGTCACTCATAAACGAAGAGCGGATCACCAACTGCCCTTCGCCGGCCGTGGTGATTTTGGCGTCGTTGATGCCGTGAGCTTCATATACCGCCAGCACGTCCGCCGTGGGTGGAGTCTGGCCCGAAGCAAAGCTGATATCCACCAGCGTGCCGCCCTGGAAGTCAATCGCCAGCGGCAGGCCCCAGATCGCCATCACGATCAGGCCGGGGATGATGAGCAGAAGCGAAATCCCAAAGAAAATATAGCGTTTTCCTAAAATGTCCAGCATAGCCATGCCCCTTTATTCGTAAATGCCAAACCACTTCAGATGTTTGGTCTGGGGGTTGAGCAGGGTGATCGTCAGGTTCAAGAAGGTGCGGGTGACAACGAAGGCCGAGAACAGGCTGACGAACACGCCCAGGCCCAGGGTAAAGGCAAAGCCCTTTACAATCGTCGCGCCGAAGGATGAGCCAAACATGAACAGGATAAAGCTCGTGATGATCGTGGCAATGTTCGAGTCGCGGATCGAAGGCCAGGCCCGCTTCCAGGCCAGGTCTACCGCCTGACTAAACGTGCGCCCGGCGCGCAGTTCTTCTTTCATGCGCTCAAACAGCAGGATGTTCGCATCCAGCGCCGACCCGGTGCTGAGCAGAAAGCCCGCGATGCCCGGCAGTGTGAGGGTGACGGGGATGATCTTGAACAGCGCCAGGGTGATGACGGCGTAGGTGAGGATCGCAAAGACCGCCACGACCCCCGGCAGGCGGTAGTAGAGACCCATAAAGAGAATCACGATGGCAAAGCCGATTAACCCGGCGACGAGGCTCTTTTGCAGTGAGTCTTCGCCCAGGGTGGGGCCGATCACGCGGCTTTCGACCACCTCAAAGGGCAGCGGCAGAGCACCGTAGCGCATTTGGATGGCGAGGGCGTTGGCCGATTCGTAGGTGAATGAGCCTTCGATGATGCCTTCACCCTCGGTGATGGCTGAGTTGACCCTGGGAGCCGAGATGATGGTCTTATCGAGGACGATTGCCAGGGTCTTGCCGACGTTGGCAGAGGTAAAGTCGCGGAAAATGCGCGTGCCTTCCGGTTTGAGCTTAAAGCTGATGACGTACCCCCCCAATTTATCAGTCGTCACGCCCACCGATGCGAGCTGATCGCCGGTCATCACCGTGTGCCAGACTTTGGGGGCCGGGGTGGCGTTGGGGTCGGTCGGGGCGGCGGCCCCGTCGGCCGCGGCGGCAGTGGCGGTAGGCTGTGGAGCGGTCGCGCCGGCACTGCTCAAGTCGGTTTGGATTACATCGCCTTCGCGCAGACCCTCGACGTTATCGCCCAGGTCCACAAACTCTAACTGCCCGGTCTCTTTGATAACATCTAAAACCCGTTCGGGGTCCGTCAGGCCGGGGAACTCGGCCACGATGCGGCGCTCGCCAGCCACCTGAAACTGGTTTTCGCTGACGCCCAGCGCGTTGGTGCGGTTTTCGAGGATATTCTGAGCATCGGCCAGTGCCTGGGGCGTGATTTCACCCTGGTAGCTTGCCGGCACTTCCAAAAGCGCCTGCACGCCGCCGCGCAGGTCCAGCCCCAGCACGAACTCGCTCCCGCGCTGGATGCCGATATCCTTCAACCGCGCCGAGGTAGCCGGCAGCACGACGACGATGGCGATTGCCAGAATCACGGCAATGATGCCCAGAAAAATATAATCTCTTTGTTTCATGCGGGTAAAGGCCTCCGATCCAATCGTATCCCGCCGCGCCGGGGCCAGAACTGCATTTTTATGGAGGGATGCATTCGGAGATGCCCCCAATGCATCCCTCCATAAATCAAGACTCAACCCGGCCGGCGGCAACTCGACCATTATACTCGCATTGAGAGGGCGTGCAAAGGGAAGAAAAATTGAGGCCCGGCCTCCACAGCCGGACAGCGAATGAGTAGAGCAAGGTAGAAAGCGTCTCTCAGCCCGTGGAATAATTCAAGCTATAATACCTCCCATGAATTCCGATACGCGCCTTCCAATTGCGATACGGATTGGTCTGCCCCTGATCTTTATGCTGGTGGTTAACGCCGCGCCCCTGCCGCATCAGTTCGTGTTCAACCTGCGCGAAGCCCGTCAGGCGCAGGCCGCCGGACAGCCGGGCATTGCCGCGGCGCGCCTGGGAGCGGCGCTGGCGCTGAACCCCTGGCGCGTGGATTTGTACGAGCCGCTTGCCATGCAGGCTCTGCAGGCCGGAAACGATGAACAGGCTCTCCAAGCCCTGCGCGCCGCCCAACAGGCCGGACGGCTTTCGTTAGAAGGGCAGTTGACCCTGGGGGAACTGTATGCCCTGCGCGGCGAGCCAGAAGCGGCCCTGGAGGTCTGGAACGACCTGGCGGCCCGTCCGGGCCTGGCCGGCAGTGCCCTGGCTCCGCGCCTGTGGGAACGGGTGTACCAGGCCGAGCGCGCCCGCCGCAGTTGGGAGGGGGTTGTGCGGGCCCTGCGGGCCTGGCGGCTGGCCGAACCAGAGCGCGCCCGCGCGGCCTATTTGCTGGGACTGCACCTGTGCGCCAGCGCCCCTGCCGAAGCCCTGCCGCTGTTGATCGAAGCCGCCCAGCGCGACGCCCAATATAACCAGCCGGTGCTTATCCTGCGGCGCGGTCTGGCGCAGGCCGCCGCCGCGGAAGACCCCGCCTACGCCTGGTTGATGATCGGGCGCGCCCTGGGCCGCCTGAATGAGTGGGACGTGGCCCTGCCGGTCTTCGAGAAGGCGGTAGCGGCCTCGCCGGGCTATGCCGAGGCCTGGGCCCTGCTGGCCGAGGCCCGCTACCAGAACGGCCTGGCCGCTCAGGCCGCCCTCGAACAGGCTCAGGCCCTCAACCCGCAGTCGGCCCTGGTGCGCGCCATCACCGCCCTGCACCTGCGCCGCGCCGGGCGGCCCGACCTGGCAGAAACTTATCTCTTAGAGGTCGCCCGCCAGGAACCGGACGAGCCGGCCTGGCAGATTGAACTGGGGAATACCCTGGTGGAAAAGGGCGACCTGGTGGCCGCCCGCGCGTATTTTCTCCGCGCCCAACAACTCGCGCCCGAATCCCCCACCGTATTAAAAGCCCTGGTGGCCTTCTCGGCCCAATATAATGTAGACCCACGCGGCCTGGGCCTGCCCGCCGCCCGCCAGTTGGTTCTGCTGACCCCCGATGACCCCGAAGCCCTCGACCTGATGGGTCAGCTCTTGATGCGCCTGGAAGACTCCGCCAGCGCGGAACGATTCTTGCAACGCGCTTTGGAGAAGGAACCCGGTTTTGCCGCGGCCCATCTGCACCTGGGCCAGCTCTATTTACACAGGGGCGATTCCTCTCTCGCGCGCCTCTATCTGCGGCGGGCCGCGGCCCTGGCCCCAGACGGCCCCATTGGGAGCATCGCTAAAAGACTGCTGCTGCGCTACTTTAACGAGGGCGGCCGGCAGGATGGTTCGTAAAAGGTAGTATTTCAAATGAGGTGCTTTGATGAAGACGCGGTTCTTCTTGCTGATGATGCTGTTGCTCGTGGCGGCGTTGGGCTCCGCCTGCGGCCCTCAGCCCCTGCCGTCTCCAGCCGACCCAGACCCGACCGCGGCTGAACCAGGGTCCGCTCTGTTTTCAGATGATTTCTCTAACGCTTCTAACCCTTCGGCCTGGGGGTTGTGGAGCGGCCAAGGGGCGGTGGTGGAGTATCACAGTGGGGGACTGCGCATTCTGGTGCAGGAACCTCAGTATGATTTCTGGTCGGTGCCGGGCCGCAGTTTTACCGATGTTCAAATAGAAACCGATGCCGTCAAGCTCGGCGGGCCAGACGATAACGATTTTGGTCTGATCTGCCGCTACCAGAACGAAGATAACTTTTACATGTTGGTGATCAGCAGTGATGGTTATTATGGTATTGCTAAATTAAAGGATGGGCAGTATAGCCTTCTGGGCGCAGACGAGTTACAATTTAGCAGCGCCATCGCCCAGGGGCAGGCGGCCAATAACATCCGCGCCGACTGCATCGGGCCAACCCTGCGCCTGTACGCCAACGGCGTCCCTCTGGCAGAGGTGCAAGACAGCGACTTTGCCAGCGGCGATGTTGGCTTAATTGCCGGCTCGTACAGCACGCCCGGCGTGGATATTTTGTTTGATAACTTTATGGTCCGCAAACCAGAATAGAACTGCCAACCGCTGCCTCCCGGCAAGCGGCAGCGGTGAGAAAGTGAAAGTGCCTGTTGCATGAAGATTTACCTGGATACTATCGGCTGTCGGCTGAACCAGAGCGAGATCGAACAGTTCGCCGGTCAGTTTCGCGCCGCCGGGCATGAAATCGTCAGCAGTTCGGCGGAGGCTGACCTGGTCGTAGTAAATACCTGCGCGGTCACCGCCGAAGCGGCCTCGGATTCGCGCGGCAAAATCCGCCAGGCCGCCCGCCAGACGCGCGGCGAAGTGATCGCTACGGGCTGTTGGGCCTCGCTGGATGCGGCGGCGGCCCGCGCCCTGCCTGGGGTGAAGCGCGTGATCCCCAATGAGCGCAAAGACCGCCTGGTGGCGGAAGTGCTGGACCTCCCCCCAGAAACCTTTGACCTCGAACCGGTGGCGCGCCAGCCGCTCCCCGGCGCGCATCTGCGCACCCGCGCCTTCATTAAGGTGCAGGACGGCTGTGATAATCACTGCACGTTTTGCGTCACGCGCCTGGCGCGCGGCGCTTCGCACAGCCGCCCGGCAGATGAGGTATTACGCGATGTACAGCGCGCCCTCGACGGCGGCGCGCAGGAAATCGTGCTGACCGGCGTTCACCTGGGCTCATGGGGGCAGGATTTTACCTCTCCCGCCAGACTTTACGATCTGGTAGCTGTTCTGCTGCGGCGCACGGCCTGCCCCCGTTTGCGCCTGTCTTCCCTCGAACCCTGGGACCTGGATGAAGAATTCTTCTCGCTCTGGCAGGATGCGCGCCTGTGCCGTCACCTGCACCTGCCGCTCCAATCGGGTTCGGCGGACGTACTGCGCCGCATGGCCCGCAAAACCACGCCCGATTCCTTCGCCCGGCTGGTCGAAGCGGCGCGCAAGGCCGCGCCGGGCATTGCCATCACCACCGATGTGATCGCGGGCTTCCCCGGCGAGACAGAACAGGCCCACGCCGAAAGCCTGGCCTTTATCCGCGCGATGAACTTCGCCGGCGGCCATGCCTTTACCTACTCGGCCCGCCCCGGCACAGCCGCGGCCCGCCTGGCCGCTCAGATTCCAGCGGCAGAGCGCAAGCGGCGCAACGCCGAAATCCGCGCCGTGTTCGCCGAGTCTGCCGCGCGCTACCGCGCCGCCTTTGTGGGCGCCGAGCTTACCGTCCTTTGGGAGACGACCGACGCTTACGGCCCCCAGGGCTGGCGGTTGCACGGCCTGACCGATAACTACCTGCGCGTCTCGGCCTATGCGCCCGACCGCCTGTGGAACCAGTTCAGCCGCGTGCGGCTGGATAAGGACACCGGCGAGGGGTTTGAAGGGACGATCCAATAGAGCGAATCTTCTTTCTGCCCGCCATCCTCCCGTAACCAGAACGTTCCTGGCCTTTTGGTCAGTGTCTCGCTCGTGTCTATGGGTGTATAATCCCGTCAGGTTGCTTTTTGGCCCGGCTTACAAGCCGGCTTTGATTTCTTCTACCCATTCATCCCTCATCCATCTGGAGCAATACGCCCATGACGACCCTCAAATGGTGGCAAACGGCAGTCTTTTACCAGATTTACCCGCGCAGTTTTGCCGATGGCAATGGCGACGGCATCGGCGACCTGAAGGGCATGACCGCCCGGCTCGATTACCTCAAAGAACTGGGGATTGACGCACTCTGGCTCTCGCCGCACTATCCCTCTCCGCAGTGGGACTGCGGCTATGATATTTCAGACTATACCAGCGTTGCGCCAGAATACGGTACGGTCGAAGAGTTTCGCCATTTCCTCAACGCCGCCCACGCCAGAGGCATCCGCGTAATCCTCGACCTGGTCCTCAACCATACTTCCGACCAGCACCCCTGGTTCCTCGAATCGCGCTCCAGCCGCGACAACCCCAAACGCGACTGGTACGTTTGGGTCGACCCCAAGCCAGATGGTTCCCCGCCCAACAACTGGTATTCCACCTTTGGCGGCCCGGCCTGGGAGTACGATGAAACCACCCAATCGTATTATTACCATTTCTTCTTTAAACAACAGCCCGATCTCAACTGGCGCAACCCCCAGGTGAAGGCCGCCATGTTCGACGCCGTCCGCTTTTGGCTCAACATGGGCGTAGATGGCTTCCGCCTGGATGCCATTGGCACGATCTACGAAGACCCCGCTCTGCCCGACCATCAGGCCGGCATGACCCAGGAAGAGCTGATGAAGCGAAGCGCCCAGGCCAAAACGACCGAGGAGTGGCAGGAACTGTTGCCGGTTTGGAAAGAGATATTCCACTACCAGCACGATCAGCCCGGCGTTCACGAGTTGATGAAGGAACTGCGCGCCCTGGTAGACGAATATCCCGACCGGGTTCTGGTGGGCGAAACGGACGAAATTGCCTTCTACGGTTCGGGCGATGACGAACTGCACCTGGTCTTTAACTTCCCGCTGATGGAAACGGAGAAGCTCTCGCCTGCCTGGGTGCGCCAGAACCAGAAGACCCGCCTGGCACTCCTGCCGGCCCCGGCCTGGCCCTGCAATACCCTGGGCAATCACGATTCGCCCCGTGTCTACAACCGTTGGGGCGATGGCGAGCATAATGACGCCCTGGCCCGCCTGAACCTGGTACTACTGCTGACGCTTAAAGGCACGCCCTTCCTCTATAACGGCGAAGAAATTGGCATGTCTGACTATCTGGAATTTGAAGTCAGCCAGATGAAGGATATGCTGGGCCTCTATTTCTACGAACAGGCCCAACGCCTGGGCGGGATGTCCGCAGAAGAGGCGCGTAAACTGGCCGTCATGCAGAGCCGCGATAAAAACCGCACTCCCATGCAGTGGGCCAATGCCGCCAATGCCGGTTTCTCCCCCGCAGGGGTGACTACCTGGCTGCCGGTGAACCCCAATTATGCCGCAGGGGTCAACGCGGCCGATCAAGAGCGCGACCCGGCCTCGCTGTTGAACTTCTACCGGCGGGTACTGTGCTTCCGCCGCCAGAACCCGGCCCTCTTGTACGGTGATTACCAACCTCTGGCCGAAGAAAGCGAAACCTGCCTGGTTTACGCCCGCAGTGCCCCCGAACAGCGTTGTATTGTCGCCCTCAATATGACCGCCCAGCCCCAAACCCTGCGCCTGACGCTGCCGGTGACGGAATGTACCCTGCTCTTCTCTACCCACCCGCGCTCATCCGCGCCAGACCTAGAAAACCTGGCCCTGGCCGCCTTTGAAGCCTGCGTGATCGAAGTAAAGTGAGTGATCTTGGGGTGTCTGCTTCTTTATGAAGCGCAAACTTGAATGAGCGCCCAGAAGAGAATACCCGCTGGCTCACTTTATCTGCGCCGAGCGGCTTCTGCTCAAAAAGGATGAGAAAACCACCTAAAACCCCAATTTTTGGGCTAAATCTTTCAGCACCCGCGCCGATTTTTGCAGACCGGCGATCTCTTTCTCATCCAATTTCAGGCGCAGGATGCGCTCCACCCCGCCGCGATCCACCACCGTCGGAAGGCTGAGGAAGATGTCGTTGATGTCGTAGTAGTTTTCGATCAGGCTGGAGACGGAAAGCACCGAACCCTGATCACGCAGGATCGCTTCGACGATGCGCACCAGGCCGGCGGCGACGGCGTAGTAGGTGGCCCCTTTGCGCTCGATGATGTGGTAAGCCGCGTCGCGGGTTTGCTCATAAATGCGGTCCAGCTCCGCCTGTTCACACCCAACCCCGTGCTGGTGGCAGAAATCTGGAAAGGTCATGCCGGCGATGTTCGCCAGCGACCAGACCGGCACTTCGCTGTCGCCGTGCTCGCCGATGATATAGGCGTGAATACTGCGCGGATCCACCCCAAAGTGCTGGCTGAGCAAGAAGCGGAAGCGGGCCGTGTCGAGGATGGTTCCCGAACCAAATACCCGATTCTTGGGCAGGCCCGCGATCTTCCAGGCCGCATACGAGAGAACATCCACCGGGTTGGTGGCGACCAGGATGATCGTTTCGGGGCTGTGTTTCACCACCTGGGGGACGATCTGGCGGAAGATTTCGGCGTTGCGGGCGGCTAAATCCAGGCGGGTTTCGCCGGGCTTTTGGTTGGCCCCGGCGGTGATCACCGTCACAGCAGAGCCGGCGCAGTCGGCGTAATCACCGGCCCACACGCGGGTTGGGTTGCTCAGAGGGGCCGCGTGGTTCAGGTCCATGGCTTCGCCCTCGGCCTTCTTATGGTTGGCATCCACCAGCACAATCTCCGACGCCAGCCCGCTGAGAAGCAGGTTGTAGGCAAAAGTCGCGCCAACGTTGCCCGCGCCGATCACGGCGACGCGGACGGGCTTATGGTAGTTGTCTGCGTTCATAGGGTTTTCTCATCCTTAAATCAGTACGGAAGCCACCGCCCGCCGGACTCAAACCGCAGATGACCGTACTTCACCTGCCTGGTCCATCAGCCTGTAATGCCATCCTGTAGAGCAGTCCTCCACCGGGGTTGTTTACCGAACTGCGGATTAACTGCGAGCCGCAGTTAATCCGCAGTTCGAAATACCATCCCAAACGACGGCACAGTACAGGCACAGCGCGCGCGGACTGTGGTTCGCGCGGCGGCAGAGACCAACCGCCTGTCTTAACTGTCTTTAGACGTGGTGTCGGTCTTCTCTTCTTTCTCTTTGTCTTTATCACCCTGCAGGCCTTCGCGGAAGGCGCGGATGCCGCTGCCCATCTCGCCTGCAATCTTGCCAATGCGTCCAACGCCGAACAGCAAGATAACGATCACGAGGATGATCGTGAGTTCCAGAGGACCAATTTTGACCGGCATGCAATTTTCTCCTTCTCTTATAATCCTGATGCAGTACTTCGATTATAACGCATTTTTGGGGGTTTCTTTACGCTCTTCGTGCCCCCGGCTCAACCTCATGGTTGGAACTGCATCTGGTACAGCCGCGCGTACAGGCCGTTCTGCGCCATAAGCTCCTCGTGACTGCCCTGCTCGTCAATGCCCTGCTCGGTCAGAACGATAATCCGCTGGGCGCGCCGAATGGTGGATAACCGGTGAGCAATCACAAAGGTGGTGCGGTTTTGCGCCAGGGCCTCAAGCGCATCCTGAACCACCCGTTCGCTTTCGTTATCCAGCGAGCTGGTCGCTTCATCGAAAATCAGCACGGGCGGGTCCTTTAAGAAAACGCGCGCGATGCTCAGGCGCTGTCTTTGCCCGCCAGAGAGCTTCACCCCCCGCTGGCCGATGGGAGTGTGGTAGCCATTCGGCAGGGCCATAATAAACGCATGGGCGTTGGCCTTTTGGGCGGCCTCGATGATTTCTTCCGGGCTGGCATCGGGCCGCCCGTAGCGGATATTATCGTAGACCGTCCCGGCGAACAGATATACGTCCTGCTGGACAACGCCCACGTTCCTGCGCAGTGAGCGCAGGGTGATATTTTTAATGTTGATCCCATCCAGATACACCCCGCCCTCGCTGACTTCGTAAAATCGCGGGATCAGCGAGCATAGGGTAGTCTTTCCAACGCCAGACGAACCGACTACAGCGATGGTTTCTCCAGGGTTGACCTGGAGATTGATATTCTTCAAGACATCCACGTGATTTTCGCGGTAGCGGAACCCCACGTTCCTGAATTCAATCCTGCCCGCCGCGCGCTGAATATCCACCGCCCCCGGCGCATCGCGGATTTCTGGCTCCATTTCGATGATCTCCATAAACCGCTCAAATCCAGAGATGCCTTCCTGGAACTGCTGGGTCATGTGCGTCAGCTTATGGATCGGTTCGATGAAATTGCCCACGTAGAGCATGAAGGTAATCAAATCGGCCAGGTCTAAACGGGCCTGGACAATGTTCGTGCCGCCGTAGACGATCACCAGCACCGTGAGTAATTGGGTGATGGCATTAACTCCCTGCCAGATGATGGCCTCATTTTTGTAAATGCTGTTGCGGCTTTCCAGAAAACGATTGTTTTCTTCGATAAATTTGCCTTGTTCGGCTTCTTCATTGGTGAAAGACTTCACCACGCGGATGCCGGCCAGGGTGTCTTCCACCTGCGCATTGACGTCGGCAATCCGCTCGCGGCTGCGCAGAAATGCGCCGTGCAGTTTGCGGTTGAAGTACAGCGAGAAAATCACCAAAACCGGCAGAAAGAGTAAAACCGCCAGGGTGAGCCGCGCATTGATGGTGAAGAGGATCACCATGGCTCCAATGAACTTCACCGAGTAGATCACGTAATCTTCTGGGCCGTGATGGTACAGCTCGGCCAGTGAAAGCAAATCGTTGGTGATGCGCGACATCATTTGCCCGGTGCGCTGTTCATCGTAAAAGCGGAAGGGGAGCTTGAGATAATGCTCGAACAGCTCACGGCGCAGGTCCCGTTCCATTGCCGCGCCCATGGCGTGGCCGCGGTAATCCACAAAATAGCCGCAGGCCGTGTGAGCGGCGATCAACGCGGCCATCAGCGCGCCTACCCAAAAGATCTGGTTGAGCGCGTCGGGCGCATGGGCTTCCAGAACATTTTTGGTAATGTAGCGCACGCACAGCGGCAAAATCAGCGTGATGGCGGCTGTCAGCGCCGCGCAGATCATCGTTGCGGTAAAAATGCCCAAATAGGGCCGGTAGTACGAGAGAAATTTCCTGATTCGAGGATTCATAATGCAGAGTTTAGGCTTTCCAATCACTGCTTGATTAAAACAAGCCGCGCAAGCGCGGCCTGAGATGGGTTCCGGGTTAAGAAACAAAAGGCCGCGGGGTGTGAGCGCGCCCGCGGCTGAGGATTCAAGAGAATAGGAAATCGAAAGGAAAGGACAGCTTTAAGACACGCTCACCGGACAAGAGATATTTGGTTCATCTTCGTTGCCATGTGAGCTGTGCCTCCTTGCGAAAATTACTGGCGGCAGGAATACCGTCCAGGCCCAAATGTAAACCAGGCGGGGCGTTTTGTCAAGCGAAACGCAAGGCATTCTTAAAATGATTGACGCCCCTGCCGCAAAAAAGTATAATCCTCATCCTTAGAGTTAACTGGAAGGTTGGCGAGAGAAACCTACAGCCTGCTGGAATGGGGCTGGTGCAGAGATCGAGATAGGGAGCAAATTCGAATGAGAGTAGTCGTAGTTGGATGTGGACGATTGGGCGCGGAACTGGCCGGGCGGCTGTTTTCACGCGGTCACGAAGTGTCGGTCATCGACATGAACGAAGAGGCCTTTAGCAAACTGCCCGCCGAGTTTGAGGGGCGTATTAATGAAGGCGAAGCTCTCAATCATGACGTTCTGCACCGCGCCGGGATGGAAAAGGCCGACGCTGTGGCCGCCGTGACCGATTCGGATGTCCTCAACGGGGTGGTGGGCCATCTGGCGCGTACTTACTTCCACGTTCCCAACGTGGTGGTGCGCAACCACGACCCGCGCTACCGGCCGGTATTAGAAGCCTATAACCTGCAAGTGATCAGTGCCATTAGTTGGGGCTCACAGCGGATCGAAGAAATGATCTACCACGCCGACGTGCGCGCGGTCTTTTCGGCAGGCAACGGCGAAGTTGAAATCTACGAAGTCGCCATCCCCGAAGAATGGGCCGGCCACACGCTGAAAGAAGTGATAGGCAGTAATGCCTGCATTCCGGTTTCGATCACCCGCGCCGGACGGGCTTCACTGCCCACACCGGAGACGATTGTCGAGAGCGGCGACGTACTGCACGTTTCAGCCACGCTGGACGGCGTAGAAGCACTGCGCAAGCGGGTGTGTTTTAGCAAAAGGCAGGAGTGAAGCCATGTATGTAGTCATCGCCGCGGGCGGCAGGACAGGCGCGCAGTTGGCGCACCTGTTGTTAAGCCAGAATCACGAGGTGCGGGTCATCGAAAACCGCCGCGACGTTCTGGAACGCATTCACCGCGAATTACCCACCGAGTCGATCATCGAGGGCGACCCCCTTGAACTGCATATTCTCGAACAAGCCGGGATCGAGCGCGCCGACGTGATGGCGGCCGTCACCACCCGCGACGAGATTAACGTTACCCTGTGCTATCTGGCGCGCACCAAGTACAGCGTTCCGCGCACCATTGCCCGCGTCAACAACCCGCGCGACGCCTGGCTGTTTGACCAAAAATTCCACGTAGATGTGGCCGTCAACCACGCCGAGATCCTCGCCAGTCTCATCCAGGAAGAGATGTCGCTGGGCGATATGATCACCCTGCTCAAACTGCGGCGCGGCAATTACAGCATTGTGGAAGAAAAAATCCCCCCCGGCGCGCGCGCGATTGGCATGGCGATCAAAGACCTGGGCCTGCCCGAACACTGCGTCATCGCCGGAATCATCCGCAAGGGCGAGGTCATTGTCCCGCGCGGGATCACTACATTTGAGGCGGGAGATGAGGTGCTGGCCGTTACCGACGCCGAAGGGGTTAACCGCCTGGCAGAGTTGTTCGCGCCGCCTTCCGGGTATGACGCGGGTAGTCACCGTGAAGCCGAGCAGGCGCGCAGCAGAAACCGCTAACTCGTTCCAACGAAAGTTTGACCACGCGGCGGCGATGCGGTATAATTGTCTTTTGTGAGTTTTAAGAATGCGCCTGGCTGAAGCGTTTTTTTAACCCTGGCCTGACCTCAGCAGGCGACGATCCTGATTATTGAAACAGTGAAAGGAAAGAGTTGTAATGACCAAGCGGACTTATCAACCCAAAATTCATCGCCGGTTACGCGTTCATGGGTTCCGGGCGCGCAGTGCCAGCCACGACGGGCGCGAGGTCCTCAAGCGCCGCCGCCTGAAGGGCCGCCACCGGCTGACCGTCTCGATGAATAATCACGTCAAGCGCATCCGGTGGTAAACCGCCGGTAAGTGGTTGGCAGGCGTTTACCGAACATTGTCCAGCGGCACTGGTTTAGCTCACTTCAGCAGGCGCAAAGGTGAAACGCAGGTTTCGCCTGACCCGGTCCACCGACTTCCAGCGGGTGCGGCGTATTGGCAAGTCCTATGCCCACCCGCTTGTTGTGTTAGTAGCGGCTCGCAATGAACTTTCACAGGTGAGGATTGGCGTGGTAGCCGGGCGCGCGTTCGGCCAGGCAGTGGAACGTAACCGCGCCAAGCGGCGTCTGCGGGCTTGCTTGCAGGAATGCCTGCCTCATCTATCTCCCGGATGGGACTGCATCTTTTTCGCCCGAAAGCCGTTGGGCCAGGCCGGTTTTGCTGAAATCTGCGCCGCGGTACAGTTGGTTCTAAAAAAAGCTGGTTTGTGGAATGAAAGATCACCCTCTTGAAGGCAGCAGTTCGATGGCAGAACCTGAACCCTCTGTGACTCAGGAAGAAGAGGCCGCCGTCCATGACTACCCCAATGAGCCGCGCCTGCGCGACTTACCCCTGCGGCTGACTACCCTGCCGCGCTGGGTTCTGCTCGCGCTTATCCGCGCTTACCAGAAAACCCTGTCGCGCACCCTGCCGGCCAACACCTGCCGTTTTTACCCTTCTTGCTCGCATTACGGGTACCAGGCCATCTATAAGTACGGCGCGCTCAAAGGCGGCGTCATGGCGGCCTGGCGCGTACTGCGCTGTAACCCCTTTAACCCCGGCGGTTATGATCCGGTTCCTTAAAACTGGGCAGTATTCGCGCGAGCCTTCCGGGCCAGCCGCCCGGCGCAACCTCGAGCGTTCTCGCATTTCAACTTTAACCCTCGCGTGAAAGACCTTCCATGAAAACATCTCGCGTTTCTCTCGTCATCCTTGTTTCCACCCTGGCGGCCCTGCTGCTCAGTTCCTGCGCCGGCGGCACGGTCTATAACACCTGGCCTGGCCTCAGCGCCAAAGACGGGGTCGTTTACCTGGCCTACATCAACGCCATTTTTGCGGTGCAGGATGGCAATACCCTATGGCGCTACCCTGAAAAGCCCGACAATGCCAAAGCCTTCTACGCGCCGCCGGCTTTTACCTCCGATTTGGTGATCGCCGCGGACTATGCCAATCACATTTACGGCATTAACCCCGCCAATGGAAGCGAAGCCTGGGTCTTTGCAGAGGCCAAAGACAGCGGCGGTCACTTTGTGGGCGGCCCTTTGGTGGTTGAAGATACCATCCTGGCCCCCTCTTCGGATCATAACCTCTACGCCCTCGACCTGAACGGCAAAAAACGCTGGACTTACCGTACCGGTAATGTTTTGTGGGCTCAGCCCGCCAGCGATGGCAAAATGGTTTACCTGCCGGCGATGGATCATCATCTGTATGCCCTCAACCTTTCAGACGGCTCACTGGTGTGGAAGAAAGACCTGGGCAGTGCCCTGCCCTCTTCGCCGGTGCTGGCCGCAGATGGCAGTCTGTACATCGCCAGCCTGAGCGGCGATGTGTTCGCCCTCGACCCGGCCACCGGCGCAGTGCGCTGGAATACTCAGGTAGAAGGTGAAGTCTGGTCGGCCCCGCTGTTGGTTGAGGATACCCTCTACCTGGGCAGTTCCAGCGGCAAAGTCTACCGGCTCACGGCAGACCAGGGCCAGGTGCAAAAAGCAACCGACCTGGGCAGTCCGGTCATCGCCGGCGGCGTCCGCTTTGACGAGACCGTTGTCTTCCCAACCGAGAGCGGCGCTTTGTTTGCCCTGGATTCAGAGGGTAAGATCACCTCATGGAAACCCACCGTTAATGGTAAACTTTACACCACGCCGGTGGTTGTGAATGACCAAGTGGTGGTGGCGATCAAGGATGGCGATAAACTTCTGGCCGCTTTTGACCAGAATGGCGCTGAGGTCTGGTCGTTTACGGCCCCGAAATAGCCGGTAATCTTTCGGTTGACCGCGTTTGCAGTCAACCCTTTAGCAAGTAATTTGGAGCGAATGCTATGTGGGATGCGTTAATCATCGCCCCGTTCACCAATATCCTTCTGTTCATTTATAACGTCACAGGCCAGAACTTCGGAATCGCCATCATTCTCTTCACCATCCTGATCCGCGTGCTGACCCACCCGCTGATGGTCCAGCAGATGAAAGGGACCGCCGGGATGCAGCAGTTGCAGAGCGACCCAGAATGGAAAGAGGCGCAGGAAAAGTATAAGAATGACCGCGAAAAACTGGCCCAGGAACAGATGCGGATCTATAAGAAGCTGGGAATCAACCCCTTTGGCTCTTGCCTGCCCATGCTCATCCAGTTCCCCATCATCATCGGCCTGTACCAGGCCATCATTCAGTCCATGGCGAACACTCCCCTGGACCTGCTGAAGATGGTGCGCCACATTTACCCCTGGCTGATGGATGCCACGAAGGTTATTCCCCTCAACAATACCTTTCTGTGGATGGATCTGGGCCAGCCGGAGCGCCTGAACCTCCCCTTCCTGCCTTTTGGCATTCCGGTTCTGGCGATCATCGTGATGGTGACGACTTATCTCCAATCGAAGTTGATGACCCCGCCATCGGCCAACCCCAAAGATCAGACGGCCCAGATGACCGGCATGATGAACCTGTACATGCCGTTCTTCATGGGCTACCTGGCCTTAACCTTTGCGTCGGGTCTTTCGCTGTACTTTGTAGTCTCTAACGTGATCGGCATTTTGCAGTACGCGCTGTTGGGCAAAGCCAATTGGAGCAGTCTACTGCCCAAAAACCTGCTGCCCGCTTTTGGAAAACCTGCGGATCAAAGTTTAAGCGCGCCTGGCGGCAAGCCCCGGCCAGCCAAACAGGACGCGCCATCTAACCGAGGCAAACATGAGTCAAGAAAAAACAACGCTGGAAGTAATCGCGCCGACCGTTGAGGAAGCCATCCAAAAAGGGCTTGCTCAACTCAACCTGCCGCAAGACGCGGTAGATGTAGAGGTATTAGATGCCGGCTCGCGCGGTCTGTTCGGCCTGGGCAGCCGCCAGGCACGCATCCGGCTGACGATCAAGCCGCCGCAGACAGTCTCGTCAGCGGCGGCGGCTCCGGCGGTGCGCCAGAGCGCCCCGGCGGTCGAAGCTGTGCCGGTCCCCGCCGCGCCCGCTGCCGAAGCCAGCACCCAGACAGCGCCGCAAAGCGACACCTTTGGCCCCTCCGATGAACAACTGGCGCTGGAAATTTCACAGCAGGTGGTCTCTGACCTGTTAGAGAAGATGCGGGTGAAAGCCAAAGTGACTGCCAGCTTCCGCCAGCCAGAAGCCGACGAGAACGAGCCGGTTATCGTCATCAGCGTTGAGGGCAACGACCTCAGTATTCTCATCGGACGCCGCTCCGAAACGCTCAACGCCCTCCAATACATCGCCAGCCTGATTATCTGCAAGCGCCTCGACCGCTGGACGCCCATTATGATTGACGTGCAGGGCTACCGCGCCCGCCGCGAGCGCCAACTGCGCCAGTTGGCCCGCCGTATGGCTGAACAGGCCATCCACACCGGGCGGCGTCAGGTGTTAGAGCCAATGCCGGCCAACGAGCGCCGCCTCATCCACCTGGAACTGCGCGATATGCCCGAAGTGGCAACCGAAAGCATCGGTGAAGAACCCAACCGCAAAGTGACCATTTTCGTCAAGAAAGATTCGTAGTGGGTCAGGGTTTGCGATGGCATCCGGCAGGCCGTACAGCACCCGCCGGATGCCATCGCAGAATTTCCCTGCCCGGCAGGGTTGAGTGATGGAACCAACCTTCTACGTCAACCCTGTTCACCAAACCCCGGAGGGTGAACATGAGAGCCGTAGACATTATCATCAAGAAGCGCGATCGCATGGAGTTGACCTCTGAAGAGATCGCGTTTTTCGTTAAAGGCTTTACCACCGGCGAGATCCCCGATTACCAGGTGGCCGCCTGGGCCATGGCCGTGCTTCTCAACGGCATGACCGAGCGCGAAACCACCGACCTGACGCTCGCCATGGCGCACTCTGGCGAAGTGCTAGACCTCACTTCCATCGTCCCCATTGCGGTGGATAAGCACTCTACCGGCGGGGTAGGCGATAAAACTACCCTGGTCGTCGAACCGGTGGTGGCCGCGTGCGGATTGGCGGTGGGCAAAATGTCGGGGCGGGGGCTGGGGTTTTCGGGCGGCACGCTTGATAAGCTGGAATCCATCCCCGGCTACCGCACCAATCTCTCGCGCGAAGAGTTTTTAAACCAGTTAAAATCCATCGGGCTGGTGCTGACCGGCCAGAGCAGTGACCTGGCGCCCGCCGATGGCAAGCTCTACGCCCTGCGCGATGTGACCGGCACGGTCCCTTCACTGCCGCTGATTGCCTCATCCATTATGAGCAAGAAGATCGCGGCGGGCGCTCAGGCCATTGTGCTGGACGTGAAAGTAGGCCGGGGGGCCTTTATGGAAACGCTCGATCAGGCCCGCGAACTGGCCCGCCGCATGGTGGCGATTGGGCGGTTGAGCGGGCGCAAAGTGACGGCCCTGCTTTCTGATATGAACCAACCCCTGGGCGCGGCGGTCGGCAACGCGCTGGAAGTGCGCGAGGCCATTGACACCCTGCACCAGGGCGGCCCGGCAGATTTCCGCGAACACTGTTTGGTGGTTGCCAGTCATATGCTGTTGTTGGGCCAAAAGGCCGCCTCGTTAGAAGCGGCCCGCGCCCTCGCCGAAGACGCACTGCGCTCGGGCCGGGCCTGGGAGCGCTTCCGGGCGCTGGTTCAGGCCCAGGGCGGCGACGTGACCTATATTGACCATCCCGAACGCCTGCCAACCGCCCCGTTTATTCAGGAAGTCCCGGCCCCGCGCAGCGGCTACCTGCGCTGGGTAGACGCGCGCGAAGTGGGCGAAACTGCGGTGACGCTGGGAGCTGGCCGCCAGAAAAAGACCGACTCGATTGACCACTCCGTAGGCATTGTGATTCACCACAAGGTCGGCGACCGCGTGGAACAGGGCCAGCCCCTCTTTACCGTCCACGCGCGCTCCGCGCAAGAAGCGCAAGAGGCCATCCCGCGCCTGCTGGCCGCCCATCAGATCCAGGATCAACCCTGCGGCCCACTGCCGCTGTTCTACGATGTGATTTCTGAATAATTTGTATTCTTGTCCGTCTCTTTCGATAATTCTCGACAAAGATAGTATAATATCTAAAGGTTAATCCTTTTCGTCCACGGCAGTAAGGAGATCGGCAATGGAATACGATCTGGTTTTTGAGGGCGGCGGCGCGAAAGGCATGGTGTTCGTTGGGGCCATGCAAGAGTTCGAGCGGCGCGGGCATACCTGTAAGCGCCTGTTGGGAACTTCGGCGGGGGCGATCACGGCGGCGCTGTTGGCGGCCGGCTACACCGCCGAAGAGATGCGCGCGGCCCTGGGCGAGCAGGAGAACGGGCGCTCGGTGTTCACCAGTTTTATGGCCCAACCTGGCCCATTCGATAAAGACCAGGTGCTTAAGGGCGTCACCCTGGCGTTCTTGCGCGATTTGGACCTGCCCTTTATCCCCAATTTCATCGAAAACAGGCTCGACGAGAAGCTGGTGGAGTGGCTCTCAACCGATCCGAAGCTCTCCAGTTCGTTCTCTCTGCTGGAATACGGCGGCTGGTATTCGGCGGATCATTTTGTGGCCTGGTTGAAACGCCGGCTGGATACCGGCGAGAACCGCGGCCAGCCGCGCCGGTACAGCGCCATGAACCTGAAGCAGTTCCACGAGGCCACCGGCTGCGATCTCTCGATGGTAGCGTCTGACACGACCGCCGGCATGATGCTGGTGCTGAACCATCGCACCGCCCCCGACCTGCCGCTGGTCTGGGCCGTGCGCATGTCAATGAGCATCCCCCTGTTGTGGCAAGAGGTCATCTGGCGGCCTGAATGGGGTCAGTACCGGGGCCGTGACATGGCCGGGCATGCCATCGTGGATGGCGGTCTGCTTTCCAACTTCCCGATCGAGCTGTTTATCTCTCAGGAGCCGTTTGTCAGGAACCTGATGGGGCCAGAGGCCGGTCAGAGCGTGTTAGGGATGAAGATTGACGAATCGCTCCCGGTGATCCCTGGGCAGGTAGGGCCCGCGAGCGCGCAGACCACCGGGCTGGGGCAGGCCCCTCTACTGCGGCGTATCAAGAACCTGGTGGATACCACCCTGAGCGCCCGCGACAAGCTGGTGAGCGAGGCGGCTGAAAAGCTGGTGGTGCGCCTGCCCGCTGGTGGCTATGGCACAACCGAGTTCGACATGACCGAAGAGCGGCGCAATCTGTTGGTGAGCGCCGGGTGTGATACTCTGCGCCGCTATTTTGACGCTCTCGAAGCGCAGGCCGAGCAAGGCGCGGTTTCCTTCTCGCCGGAAGATGTTGCCCGCCAGATCGAGGAAGAGGAACGCCTGAAGCGTCAGGCCGATAAGGTCGCTTTGAAAATTTTACAGTAACCCCCCGCTGACTCGGAGCAGACCCGCGCATGATCGCCACAGCAGACATCCTTCGCCAGTTATCCACCAACGCCGGGGCCATCCGCGCCCTGGTGGAGAGCGTCTCGGAAGAGCAGGCGCGCTGGAAACCTGACCCCCAAACCTGGTCTTTGCAGGAAGTGATGGCTCACCTGTATAACGAAGAGCGCCTCGACTTCCGCAAACACTTACAGGAAATGTGGAGCAGCCCGCCCCTGCCGTGGAGCCAGCCTCAGC
>Ga0101944_10000882_pt1 | contig 76605 bp, 70 predicted proteins | sample DewCreD2012metaG_FD_75245 | JGI IMG/M metagenome (GOLD analysis project Ga0101944, IMG submission 75245) | Hot spring sediment bacterial and archeal communities from British Columbia, Canada, to study Microbial Dark Matter (Phase II) - Dewar... ... | reverse complement strand
ATATCCTTCATACTGGTTTCGGCATATCCTTTTTCCCAGAATAATACCTGTGATTTCTGCATTATTAATGTTTTCTGTTTACTGTTCTCTTTTATTGGAACGTCTGGCATTGCTATCTCCTCTATAAGTAATAAATAATCTCTCTTATGACTTTTATGGAAATATTATGGTATTGTAGCACTCAATGAATTACTATAATACCTTGAATAATTTTACCACAATATAACACCACAATTCTAAATACAAGAAAAAAAACCTCGTATTCGTATACGAGGTTTTTTACAGAAAGCAGGAGGTTCCTTACGGCTTTATATCTATTCACCCTTAAATTCAGGTTTTCGCTTTTGTGCAAACGCCATCATACCTTCCATACAATCCTTAGTGGTAAATAATTTTGCCAGTTCTTCTCGCTCCATCTTCAAATGCATTTCTGGAGACATTGATGGACCTGCCGACAATACCTTTAAAATTGCCTTAACAGATAGGGGTGGTCTACCTGCTAATTCTTCTGCAAACTTCAATACCTCACTTATAAAATCCTGTTCTTCAAATACCCTATTTACCAAACCTAATGCCAGTGCTTCATCTGCTTCCAGTTGTTTTCCAAAAAGCATTAATTCCAAAGCCTTTGCTTTGCCAACCAAACGCGGTAACCGTAATGTGCCACCATATCCAGGCATTATTCCTAAATTTGTTTCGGTTAAACCAATCCGTGCACCTTTTTTCATTAGCCTTATATGACAAGCCATCGCCAATTCACATCCACCACCTAAAGCATGGCCATTTAATGCTGCGATTACAGGTTTAGGATAATCTTCAATTTTGTTCCATACATCCTGCCCTCTCTTTAAAAAATCAACAGCACTGAAATCTCCAAAGCCTTGTGAAAGATCTGCCCCTGCACAGAAAATTTTATCTCCTGATCCTGTGATAACCAGGACACGAATGTTTTTATCAATTTCTAATGTATCCAACAACTTTCGCATAGTTTCAAAAACATCGTGGCTTAACTGATTCGCTTTAGGTTTATTTATGGTTAAAATACCGATCATCCCTTTTTGTTCCAATAATACTGCATCTGACATATTATACCTCCTATCTCCCTATGGTTTTAAACGAACCATCTATAATTTCAGGTTCAGGTTTTAAAATGTCTAATTTAAAACGCTGTGCTAAATAATTCAAGCAATCAGTTAATTGTTGTGGTTGTACTCCTGACGCCAATGCAAATGGGCCAGCAAAAGCATTCATGCCATATTTTACACCATCATCAATATCCTGAACGTTTGCAGCAATACCTTCTTTATAAACTTTTACTGCTTCATTAACCTGTACTGCCATAAGATGGAGTGGCGTTATCTCTTCAGTATCCGGCATCTCAGGAATTAAAGCTTTGCCATCCTTCCATTCATATATGCCTTTACCGCTTTTCATGCCAAGATGACCTTTTTCTAAGCATCCCAGTAAAAATTTTCCAGGTTTATATTGTGGCGATAGTGTCTGTGCATAATATTCTAGTGTATGGCAGAATACATCCAACCCAACAAAATCAGCTGTTTCAAAAGGAGCCATTTTAACTCCCATTTTTTTCATTTTTCCATCAATTTGAGCAGGATGAATTTTACCTTCATCTAAAATAGCACTGAGTAATGCCTGATTAGGTGCACTAATTCTGTTAACGATAAAACCAGGTCTGTCCTTCAAAACCTTGACAGGATATTTATCTATTTTCTTTGTTAGTTCATATAAAATATTAACTGTATTCTCTGAAGTTTTTTCACCATAAATCAACTCAACTAATTTCATTCTGGTTACAGGGTTGAAAAAATGCATACCAGCAAATCGCTTAGGATTTATAACCGCTGTTGCGATGTCTGTAATACTCATTGTTGATGTGTTGGTTGCTAGTATAGCATCTGTAGCACATGCAGCCGAAGCTTTTGCAAATACATCTTTTTTCAGTTGCATATTTTCGGGAACAGCTTCAATGATCACCTGAGCATCTGATACCCCTTTTTGTAAATCTGTGGTTACACTTATTTTTCCAAGTACTTCATCAACACTGCCCTGTAATTTTCCTTTTGATGCAAGAAAATCCAAACTTTCCCGTACTTTCTTTAATGCATTATCAAGGAATTCCTGTTTAATATCTACCATGGTAACACTTAAACCATTTTGGGCACATACCTGCGCAATTCCATGACCCATTGCCCCTGAACCTATAACTGCAATTTTCTTCACATCATTAATATTTTGCATAATTACCTCCTCATTAAATATCTATAATAACTTTTATTTAAGTTCCTTACTTGACATTTCCAATACGTTGCGCGCAATAATCAGATGTTGTATCTGTCCAGTACCTTCAAAAATATCCATAATCTTGCTATCTCTCATCCATTTTTCAGCTAGATATTGAGCCGAATACCCCACTGGACCAAGTAACTCACTGCATCGCTGGGTTACCAAGGTTGCATAACGCCCAGCTTTTGCTTTTGCCATTGATGCTTCAAGGTTATTAAATTGGTTATTATCAGCCATCCATGCAGCACGCCAGGTTAAAAGTCTCATTGCTTCAACATTAGCATCCATTAGATACCACTCACGTTCAACCGCAGAAACATTTGATAAATTCTTTTTATAATCAAATACATATCCTTTTTTCTCATATTGTTCCTTGGTAAATTCCACAGCAGCCCGTGCTATACCTGTTGCCATTGATGCAACCAAAGGCCTAGTATTATCGAATGTTTTCATTACACCTTTGAATCCCTCAGTTGACATTTTTACTTCGGGATCACCCAATATATTATTATAGGGAATTTTACAATCGCTTAGCACAAAAGTGCCGGTATCTGAAGCTCTGATGCCTAATTTATGCTCTAAATGTTCCAGAGTAAAACCTGGGGTTCCTTTTTCCACTACAAACGATTTTATCCCGGCTTTGCCTGCTTTTTTATCAACTGTCGCCCATACTACAACTACTTCACTCCTGTCAGCACAAGTAACAAAAATCTTTTCCCCATTCAGAACCCAGTAATCGCCATCACGTATGGCTGTTGTTGTGATAGATCCTGAATCTGAGCCTGCACCTGGTTCAGTAATTGCCATAGCAGCCCATTTATTGCCAAACCGCTCCAACTGTTCATCATTGGCAACTGCTAAAATTGCAGCATTACCTAAACCAGCATTTGGGAAAGATAATAATAAAGCTGCATCTCCCCAGCACATTTCTTCAATGGTCACTACCATTCCTAAGTTTGCTCCTCGTTTTGGCTTTTTTTCTTCACCAGATGCTGATGAATCACCCTCTTTTTTCTTTTTAGGTCGAGCCATAACCTTTATCCCTCTAAACATATCAAGTTCTTTGGGATACTCATGCTCAGCTTCATCGTATTTCCGCGAGATAGGACGCAAAACTCCTTCTGCTAATTTATGCATATTATCCTGTAATGTTTTTATATAATCAGGTGTTACTAACTGAATCATAATTGCCTCCTTACACTATTAAATAATTGCCATGGCTTCACAAATCGCAATACTTCGCCCATTACGATAGTATCGCTCAACAGGATGATCCCTTATATACCCATGCCCTCCAAGAATCTGAACGCCATAATCAGTAAGTTTCATTGTCATTTCTCCAGCATAGATCTTTGCCAGGAATGACTCGCGGTTTGCATCCATCCCTAATTCAATAGCTGATGCAGCCTTCCATGCTAAAAGGCGCATCGCATCAACCTCATAGGCCATCTCAGCTATCATAAAAGCAATGGATTGCCTGCTAGCTATGGGCTCACCAAACTGTTGGCGCTCTTTTGCATATTTCTTTGCATACTCATACGAAGCACGCGAAATACCAGTTCCAATAGCAGCCATTGCAGTTCTTGTTCTTTGAATGAGCCAATTAATTGCCGTCTCATCCCCTAATTTATCACTTTCTGTTATTGAACAGTTTTCAAAATTAACTTCAAAAGTTGGAAGTGCCCACCAACCACAATTTTTTTCTCTTTCGCCAACTGATAAACCTTTAACTTCTTTATCTATTATGAACAAATGCGGATTACCCTCATAATGTGCTACAACTATCATATACTTTGCCTCATCAGCAAGAGGAACAAAGCATTTCTTCCCATTTAAAATATATGAGTTTCCCTTCTTCTCAGCTTTGGTTTCACAATTCCATATATCAAAACCAACACTAAGTTCATTAACTGCCATTGTTGCAGGAATATACGATTCATGACAAAATTCTGGCAGGTATTTGCTCTTTTGTTCTGTACTCCCCAAATGAACTACTGGAAGCACAAAAAGTGCAGGTAACATTGCGTAAACAGCAAAAGCCATGTCTCCATAGGCTAATTCCTCCAGAATAAGTGTATGCAATACAGGCGAACTCCCCATACCATACCCACCATACTCTTCGGGAATCATTGACTGAATTATACCCAACTCCCAGAATTTTTGTACTGCTTGCTTATCCAATAGTCTGTTTTCATCCCATTGGTGAATAGCATCTATCACATTAGCCTGAACAAGCTGTCGGATAGTATCCTGCATCATCTTTTGTTCTTCAGATAATGCAAAACTTATTTCTTCTACCATATATTGACCTCCTTATAGAATAAGTACTGACATGTCAGTACTTATTCTATCATAAAAAATAGTCAACTATTTTTTAATAAAAATCCCATCTGCAATTATTTTAGATGCCTTGCTAGAAATTTCTTCCAAGCTACCGATTAACATATTGTCGTCCATTGATATTGAAAGGTAATAATGTGCCAATCTAAACACACCACCTGCAATAAAATTAGCCATAAAACTAAGATCTGCTTCTTCTTGTATATTATTAAATTTAACTGCGATATTTAAATCAGAAATAATCATATTAATTAGCTTGTTTTCAAAATGCTGAACTTTTTGTTCAAAATGTTCTGGCAAGCCCAAACCAGCACGTAAAATTATGTTTGCGCGGTCTCTGTCTTCAAAGAAAAATCGAAATGCTTCGTATAACCTTTTTTTAAGATACACATTAGGCGATATTGTTTCTAAATCTTCTCTATTTGATAGTTCATTGATATATAGTTCCCATTCAATTAAAAATTTTTCAAGTAACGATATAAAAAGATGCTCTTTATTAGAAAAATATTGATATACCGTCCCTCTTCCTATTTTTGCTGATTCAATAATATCTGAAATTTGTGTTGCATAATAGCCTTTTTCTGAAAATAGCCTTTTTGCGTTATGTAATATTTTATCCCGAGTATCATCTGCTCGAGTCATTATTTCCTCCTATAAAATTACAATTCAATTATACATAGCTATACAAAACAATTAAAATCTTGAAAATAAATTTCAAAAAATAATTATTTTTTTACAAATTAAACTTGACAAATCAATATAAATACTGACATGTCAGTATTACAAGTAAATTTTTTATATTTCAAATAAATTTTTTATACTTTTTAACTATAAGGAGGACCAATATGGTTATTGCACCAAATACTTCAATCGAACAGTTTCTTACAGAAATTATGCCTAAAGCAGCAACAGAAATGCTTCAAAATTCAAACGCTCCAAAGGAACTTGGTGGCACAGAAATTACTATCTATGCTCAGATTAAAAATATCAGAAACTGATTTAAAGAAAATGATTGAAACTAACAATCTTGATATGCTGTTAGGCATGCAAAAGGATCTAACAAGAGCCCGTTATAATGCTCTTTCATCTCTAAAAGGTAGTTTCATTGCTAAATTAAAAAATGACGATGGTTCTGAATTTACCATTGAAGCAATACTAAACGGTGCTACTTCACCACAATCGATTTTCCGCATGACAACAAAAGATTCTGCTGCTTTAATGAAAAAGGAAACAAATCCTGTTAATCTTTTTATGTCAGGTGCAATGAAAATCGAAGGTGATATGAGTTTTGCAATGGCAACCCAACCCCTATTCACTTGATAGATATGCTTTACATCTCAACCACAATAAAAATGTGGTTGAGATGTTTTTTTATCGATCATCTGGAGGATAACAATGGAAAACTTACCTTGGTACAAAGAATATAAGGTTTTAGGTATACCAAAAACTTTTAAGCCGTATCCTGAAAAACCTGTATATGATATTCTTGATATTGCAGCAAAGAAATATAAAAAAAATGGCCTTTTACAAAAAGATTTTTTTATCACCTATCCCCAACTTTTTGATTATGTAAACAAATTAGCTTCCAGCCTTCAATCTTTTGGATTAATTAAAAACGATATCATTGCAACAATTTTACCAACTTCTATAGAATTTATAATATCTGATTATGCAATTTCAAAAGCAGGGCTAATCCATTTACCATGCAGTTCGCTTGAACCTACCGAGGCCCTGGAACATAAATTCAAAGAAAGTAAACCTAAAGCTATTATTTGTACCAGTAATGATATTAAAATAGTTACCAGTTTGATTAAAAAGACCAGTGTTAATATTATCATTATTGCAGATACACGTACCAGTAATACTTTGCCAACTATCGACACCAATTTAATAAAAATTTCAGGTTCAACAGTTCATGAATTGTACTCGTTGATCCAGAATTCTACTGGTCAAATTAATCCAGTTCCTATTGATGTTGAGACCGATATAGAAACACTTATCTTCACAGGTGGCACCACAGGTATCCCAAAAGGGTGTATGCTCACACATAGAAATATATATGCTAATTGCATACAGAATCTCCATGCATTAGGAGCTGGAGGATTGACATTTAAGGGAGCCATATCTGTCATATTGGGATTACCATTTTTCCATACCTATGGCCATTGCCTTATGCATACAATGATGCTTTTTGGATTTAATATTATCATTATTAACGATCCGCGTGATACCAAGTCAATGGTTGAAAGTATTAAAAAATACTATCCTGTTATGCAGATAGGTGTACCAGCTCAGTTCATGAAATTAGCTAAAGAAGATCTAAGCGGTATAGGAATTATTGGACTTTCGGGCTCAGCACCTTTATCTGAATCAACACAGGAAGAATTTGAAAAACGCTCAAACAGCGGCATAATGGAAGGTTATGGCCTTTCAGAGATGTCTCCTGTCACACATCTTAACCCTTCAGTTATATATCGTATACTGGGCGGCCGATTTGGAGTTCGTTTAGTATCGTTATTATCATCAATTCCAGGAAATAGTTACCTAACAAATATGCTTTTCCGTTTGATAGGAACAAGAAATTTTGGCAGGATTTTTACCAAAATCATTGCATATCAAATGAAAAAAACAAGTCAAAAGCCAGGTAAAAAATCTGTAGAAAAAAGAAGAACAATCGGCGTTCCTTTCCCTGACACGGAAGTTCGTTTTCTTGATTTTGAAACTGGAAACATATTGTCAATAGATGACATGCTAACTGGAAAAAGAGCAGAGATGCTTTTAAAAGGACCACAGCGTATGTTAGGATACTGGCCTAAACCCAATAGCGGCTGCGACGAAGAAGGATTCATCCATACAGGAGACATAGTACAGATAGACTCAAATGGTTATTTTTATATTGTTGATCGTTCCAAAGATATGATCAATGTCTCGGGATTTAAAGTGTATTCAAAAGAAATTGATGATATTGCAGGCGAACACCCACATGTTGAAGCAGCTGCCACTGTTGGCATACCAAATCCTGAAAAAGAAGGCAGTGAAGTAGTTGTTCTATTTGTACAATTGTATCCTCAATTCAAACATAAGACAAAAGAACAAGACATATTAAAACACTTACAATCAAAAGTTGCAAAATATGCGGTACCTAAGTTTATAAAAATAGTGGATGAACTACCCCGAACAGCAGTAGAAAAAGTTGATAAGAAAATATTACGGCAAATGGCAATTGATCAATTTCTACAATCAAAAAAGAAAGTAAAAAATAAATTAAAATAATAATTAGTGATCAAGAGAGGTAGCAATGAGAGAATGTGTATTTATTGACGGTGTAAGAACACCAAACGGGCGGGCTCATCGTGAGAAAGGCTGGTTCAGGCACTTAAGACCCGATGAGCTTTTAACACCAGTGTATAAGGCACTATTTGAAAGAAACAGCAAAGTGGCTCCTGATATGGTTGATGCCGTTTTCGTTGGTTGTGCTAATCCGTCGGGCATGCAGAATGATATTGGCAGATTAGCATGGCTAGCATCTGGTTTCCCTGATTCAGTTCCAACTAACACTCTAACCAATCAATGTCCATCTGGCATGTCAGCAACCATGCATGCAGCTCGGGCTATTATAACTGGTGAAGCAGATATTATAATATCTGCAGGTGTTGAGGATATGGAGAAAGTACCAATGGGTGCTAATATGGATTTCCCTCCTCGATTGTTAAAATATTATAATGGGGCCGATCTTTTAATGGGTGCAACAGCTGAGAAAGTTGCTGAACAGTATAAAATCTCTCGGGAAGATATGGAAAACATGGCTGTTTGGTCTAACAAAAAAGCATGGGAAGCAACCGTTTCAGGAAAATTTAAAAAGGAGATAGTTCCTATCATGGGGCTAGATGACAATGGCAATGAATTCCTGGTTGATAGAGACCAGTGGGTAAGAGAAAAAGTTGATGTTGAAAAAATGAAAACCATGATGTCACCATTTAAGCCAAATGGTGTAGTAACAGCCGCTACATCTTCTCCGCTCACACAGGGAGCCTGTGCTTTACTACTTATGAGCCGCGAAAAAGCAGATAAATTAGGCCTTCCGTATCGGTACAAATATTCTTATGGTGTATTAGCAGGATGTGATCCTACAGTCATGGGCATTGGCCCAATTCCTGCAATTAAAAAACTTGTTACACGTACTGGTTTAAATTTGGATGACGTTGGTGCTATCGAACTTAATGAAGCTTTTGCCAGTCAATCATTGGCTTGTATACGAGAATTAAAACTTGATAATGATAATGCTCCTTTTAAGCGTGTGAATGTTTGGGGTGGAGCTATCGCTTTAGGTCATCCATTAGGTGAATCTGGTGCACGAATAATTATAACTCTTCTAAATGTATTGTCAACTGAGTTTCCTAATGCCAAATATGGATTGGCATCTCTTTGTGGGGCTTTTGGCAATGCAGGAGCATTGTTAGTTGAAAAAATTAATTAAATATATATTTAAAATTTTATCATTTACAGGAGGTTCGCCATGAATAAATTTTTAACTATCTCTTTAACAATAATTATTCTAAGTATTTCAATCCTTGTTTTTTCACAACAATCAAACTGGAAATTAGTTCATGAAAGTAAAGAAAGTGAAGCTTTAATTAAAATATTTACCAGAGATATCCCAGGATCACCATATAAAGAATTCAAAGGTGTTAGTTACTCAGATATTCCTTTTGATATTGCCTTGAAAGTTATACAGGACTATAACAATTATCACAAGTGGTATGGTATGTGTAATGCTCTCTATACAACAACAGTACGCAACCCAAAAGATATTGATATGTATTTTATACTTGATCTCCCTGTAGTATCAGATCGTGATGTTGTTGTGAAAGTTGAAAGCGGATGGGATGAAAAAAAAGGAACTGCCTGGGTTAACATGACATCAATAAATGATAGCACCTACAAAAAGGATAGCGGTTTAGTGCGAATGACATCTCTAAAAGGTAGGTGGGATATAATTAAAAAAGATGAAAATCATGTAGAAGTAATATATCAGGTACATGCCGAATTAGGCGGTTCTCTTCCTGCATGGGTAGTTAATGTAGCTGCAAAAGACCAACCATTAAAGACTTTAAAAGGTGTCTATAATTATAGCAAAAAGATAAGAGATCAAAAATAGTTAATAATAATGATTATTCATAAAAGAGGCATTGAAATATATGCCTCTTTTTTACATGAATTATCTTGACACAGAACATATCATGTTATTTGCTTTCATATCTATTGTTACATAATAATATTCAATGTCACTGTTAATACCCAAATGCATTTTTATGTACATATAATAAATACACACTCCCGACGCCTAAAACAGTGGGAGTATAACTAATTTTTATATGAAGTTATTTTTATAAATAAATACTGATTCTATATAACATCTCATTGGATTATCTTATGCTAATGACTTTTATATTTATATTAGGCATTTATGTGACTACAATAGGAATATTTGAACTAATTTTACCTACACGAATGTTGCAATTATGGATAAAAATTTCATCAAGCAAGTTATATTTTCTTTATGGAATTGTTTTAATACTAGCTGGCTTCCCGCTAACCCAGGTTCCATCATCTAACCCTTTATCAATACCACTATTCATTGTAGGATTGATAGTGGTATTTTCTGGGCCGTTCATTTTAATTTATCCTGAAAAGATACGAAATTTATTTTTCCAGGGACTTGATGAACTTGGGCAAACAGGAAGCCGTTTTGCCCTGATTGTTGATGCAATAGCCAGGATAGCCATAGGAATACTATGTATAGTGGCGTATATACTCAATTAAGTTAACTTAAATTACAACATTAACTAATTTTCCAGGTACAACAATCACTTTCCTGACTGTTTTTCCTGCTATCATTTCTTTAATTCTGTCATCATCAAGTGCTACCCTTTCCATTTCCTCTTTTGTAATATCAGCAGGGACATTTCGTTTTGACCGTATCTTTCCGTTTATCTGAAATACAACTTCTATTTCATCCTTTGCAGTAAGCTCTTCTTTGAAATCCGGCCATGGCTCATCTAAAATAAAATTTTCATGCCCCAGTAATTCCCACAATTCCTCGGCAACATGTGGCACAAACGGGCCAAGCATTGGTAGTAGCTTATCAAACAGTTCAGACACCACCATCTTACCGGCATCTGTCTGTATTAATTCTTCATTTACCTGATACAACGCATTTACCAATTCCATCATTCGCGCAATAGCCGTGTTAAACTGCATTCTGTTTTCAATATCATGTGTCACTGCTTTTACGGTTCTGTGGATTTCCCCTCTAAGGTTTTTTAAAACAGTATCTAACACAACATTATCAAAATTATATTTAGTATAACAGTGACTATATTTCTGAACTATGCGCCAAACACGATTAACAAAGCGATAGCAACCTTCAACCCCCTTGTCCGACCAGTCCAGATCCTTTTCAGGAGGAGCAGCAAAAAGCATGAAAAGTCTCACGGTATCAGCACCGTACTTGTCTATGATGTCATCTGGGTCCACAATATTGCCTTTGGATTTACTCATCTTTGCTCCATCTTTTATTACCATGCCCTGCGTCAGCAAACGGTTAAAGGGTTCGCGGTATTGCAAAATCCCTAAATCATTCAGGACCATAGTAAAAAAACGTGCATACAGCAAATGCATACAGGCATGTTCAATGCCACCAATATACTGGTCAACTGGAGTCCAGTAGTTGACCTCATCAAAGTCAAAAATTTCATTGGAATGAGGAGATGTAAATTTTGCAAAATACCATGAAGAATCAACAAAAGTATCCATGGTATCCGTTTCCCGCTTTGCTTTTCCGCCACATTGTGGGCATTTGGTTTCGTAAAATTCGGGCATCATGGTAAGTGGTGAACGAGAATCTCCATGAAAATCAACATCAACTGGTAACACAACTGGTAACGCATCATACGGCACAGGCTGTGTACCACACTTTTCACAATAAACAATGGGTATAGGACACCCCCAGTAACGCTGGCGTGATATCAACCAATCTTTTAAGCGGTAATTTATTTTTCTTTTGCCAATACCTTCTTTTTCAGCATAATCTGATATTGCTTCAATAGCCTGCTTGTTAGTAATCCCTGTAAAGGGACCGGAATTAACGCATATACCATCATCAACATACGCATCTTTCATTGCTTTAACATCAATAGGTGCCGATGGATTGTCAATAACCAGTTTTATTGGGATGCCATATTTTTTTGCAAAAGCAAAGTCACGGGTATCATGTGCTGGAACTGCCATAATAGCGCCGGTTCCATATTCCATGAGAACAAAATTACCAATATATAGAGGGACAATGTCACCGTTAAACGGATTTATGATTTTTATACCAGTATCTATGCCTTCTTTTTCCTTTTCTTCAGAAAGCCTGTCTACAAGAGACTGTTCTTTGATTCTTTTAATAAATTCCTTGACTTTGGAATCTTGTATTCTATCCAGAAATGGATGTTCCGGAGCTATCACCATAAATGTCACACCATAAATGGTATCCGGGCGTGTTGTAAAAATAGGGAAGTCCTCGCTCGTATCAGCAACCTTAAAATTTACAACCAACCCCGTAGAGCGCCCTATCCAGTTTCTCTGCATCACAATAACACGCTCAGGCCATCCTTCTTTAAGGATCTCATGGCCCGATAAAAGATCATCAGCATAATCGGTTATCTTAAAAAACCATTGCTCAAGTTCACGCTGGGTTACCTGGGTTTCACATCGCCAGCATACGCCGTTTTCAACCTGTTCATTGGCAAGTACTGTATTGCACGTTGGGCACCAGTTAACAGGGGCTTTACGCTTATATGCCAATCCTTTCTCATACATCTTTATAAACACATACTGGTTCCATTTATAATATTCCGGTGTATGTGTTGCTATCTCCCTTGCCCAATCATATGAATAGCCTAACATCTGAAATTGCTTTTTCATATAGGCAATGTTGTCATCAGTCCATTTTTTAGGGGGGATATTATGCTTAATAGCAGCATTCTCTGCCGGTAAGCCAAATGCATCCCATCCCATTGGATGAAATACATTGAAGCCCTGCATTCGTTTATAGCGCGCAACAACATCACCAATAGAATAATTGCGTACGTGGCCCATATGTATTCTTCCGGATGGATACGGAAACATTTCTAATATATAATACTTTTGCTTGTTTTTATCACGTTTGGATAAGAAAACATTGTCTTTATTCCATCGTTCATGCCACTTTTTTTCAATTTGCTTGGGTTTATATTCCTTATCCTGCATATATCATCCTCCAATAATACATCTTACAATAGTGACACCCTATGTCGCTATACCTTTAATTCATACATACCAATGCATATATACATGCACATTATCCTTATGGGTTTTACCGTCAAGTATTTTGTTAATATGTAAGTATCATACACACATTATAAGCCAAAATGGCCATACTGCCTTTCTTCAATCTGCAATACAATTTTATTGTACATACTGATTATATCCCTGTACAGGACAATAGCCGTAACCTTATCTTCTTTTACTACCGGCAAAAAATCTATTCCATATTCATCCATTCGTTTTAATGCCTCTGCTGCAGAATCACGTATACTACAGGGATTAACATGGAAAACTATATCCTGGCAAATCAGCAATTCAACAACATCACTTGAAAGCAGTGCCTGTCTGATCTCATTTAATGACAAGATGCCAATATAGCCCCCGCCATCATCAACCACAATAAGGCCTGTTTCCGCTTCTATCAGTTTATCCAATGCATTTTTTAGCGGTGCTTTTGCATTAATAGTCTGAAAATCTTTTCGCGCTATGGATTGGACATTCACTGATTCAAGTATATTAATACGGCTTTTGCGCACATCAATACCTTCTTCCAGCAATTCTAATTCATAGATGGTGCCTTTATTATAGTACGTTACGGTTAGATGAGATATAACCGAAGCAAGCATGACAGGGAGTATGATTCGATAATCGTTGGTTAGTTCAAATACCATCAATATAGCAGTAATTGGTATTGAATTCAAACCTGCAAGCATACCACCCATTCCGATGATTGCATATGCCACAGGATCAAGTGTAACCCCAAAAAAAGAAAGCATTGATGCAAACAAAAATCCAACAAGTATGCCTATACATAATGATGGCGCAAATAAACCACCATATGCCCCTGTTTGAAAATACAGCCCTACAAATATAATTTTCAATACCAATACTATGGCCAGAATATTTACAGGAAATTCTTTTGCCAGGACTTTATTGATTAATTCATACCCTATGCCATAAATATCTGTAAAAAACATTACCGCAACGGCAAACAGCAGTGATAGTGGCAACAATATAACTATTGTGTCATCGTTTCTCATTTTCTTATAAAATTTTTTTATTATGTGCGATAGTTCCATAAATAAAAGCGCAATAATACCACACACTATTGCCAGCAGAATAAAATAAAGGACTTCGTGTGTATTAACCTGAAATTTGGGGATTTGCAACAAAGAAACATTTCCCAGATATGCCTTTGATACCATATCTGCCGATACACACGCTATCATCAGGGCACTCAACGACTCATTTTTTAAATCATTGAGCAATATAACCTCTATACCAAAAAACACACCTGCTATGGGGGCATTGAATATAGCAGCAATTGCCGCACCAGCTCCTGCAACTGTATATGTTGTCATTTTACGGATATTTAAACGAACAAGCGACGATATATATGATCCCAGCCCGGCACCTATTTTAGCCGAAGGACCTTCAGGCCCTAGCGGTGCACCGGTACCCAATGTAACTGCAGAAGCAACAAGATGAAACACCGTCGTAAAAAGTGGTATTGGTATTTTTTGCAACAGAACAGATTTGATAACACTTCTAACTCCACGTTCAGATGCCTGTTGGGGGAATAATCGGGTTAAGCCTATAACAAGCAACGCCCCAATAACAGGAACTATCGCCATAACAAATGATGGAATTTCAAGGTAGCGTGAAAAATGTGAAGGGTTGATTGCAAAACGCATACACTCAATAAGGGTATGGAACACCATAGAACCTAAGCCGGCAGCAGCACCAATAACAAGCGAGATGCCAATCTGTAATACGTATTCTTTCAGGTCATATCTGGTTGTGAAGAATGCTTTAACATTATCATAATAGTGCTGCAGAATATGGAGGCTTTTTCCCATGAGGCAAACATTACTTGGCATTACGAAGAATTTCAATAATATCTTTGGTACTTTTAGCTTCAATCATTTCATTTCGTATTAAATCATTTTTCAGAACAGACATGATTTTTGACAATAATTTCAAGTATTCTTTATGTTGGCGTTCGCCTGCAGCTACCAGCACCACCAGATGTACCGGCTTTCCATCAATAGAGTTAAAGTCAATGCCTTTTTTTGAAATGCCAATAGCAAAAGCAATTTTATGTACTGATTCCAACTTGGCATGCGGAACCGCAATTCCAAAACCAATACCTGTTGTCATTATCTCTTCACGTTCTTTCAACGCATTAATGAATGCTTTGATATCAGAACATACATCGGTGCCTTTAAACACATCTGCAAGCTCTTCTATGGCCTTATATTTGTTCTTTGACTTTAAAAACTTTATGAACTTGCTGTCAGTAAATTCTAATAGTGAGCTCACGTTGTATCTCCAGATTTTTTATAGTAAAGTATACAATTCATTATGGTTGAAAAGCAACATTTTTTTATGTATACTTAATTATCGAATTCATAAACCATCATGATACCCAATTTTCAATATTACAAAATCAAGTATACTTTTATTGTACAAGATTTTTAGATATATTCTTAAAAATATTTTATGTCAATGATTTAATACAAAGACGTTGCCTATTCTTATATGCTAAATTATGAACATACTATTAAAAAATGTTCATACCTGATTCCAAAATCAATTGTGGTATTTATTTATCCATGAAATATAAAATTTTTTAAACAATAATAGCCATTATTCATAAAAATTTTATTGACTTAATGAAATATTTATATGTTAAAATCTTAATGAACAATCACTTATAATACATTATAAAATATTATATATAAAAGAGGTAGAGGTATGGGATACACACATTATTCTCAGGTATTCTGGGATCAGGTTAATAAGTATGGCGACAGAGTTGCAATGCGGTATAAGCCAAAGGACAGTTGGGTAGAATTTACCTGGAAGCAATTTGGTGATATGGTAAACAATACCAGTAAAGCATTAATTGAGTGTGGTATAGGCGAACAGGAAACAGTGGGAATATTTTCACAAAATATGCCACAATGGTCCATAGCTGACATTGGCTCCTTATGTATACGGGCAATTCCTGTCCCCATCTATGCAACGAATACTGCCAAACAGGCAGAATACATCATCAACCACGCTGAAATAAAGGTCATATTTGTTGGAGATGCAGAGCAATACTCCAAAATCATGCAGATTCTTCCTGATAATACATTTTTACAGAAAGTCATAGTCTTTAAAGAAACAGTTCCAATACAAAAATCAGAAAAAATTATGTACTTCAGTGACTTTTTGAAAATTGGGCAGGAGTCTGCCAAAGACAACGAGGTCAAAGAAAGGATGAGTAGGGGAAAGCTGGATGACCTTTTAACATTAATCTATACATCTGGCACTACCGGCGAACCAAAGGGAGTTATGCTAACACATGCTAACGCAATTTTCCAAAAAGAACAGCATGACTTACGACTCATTGACCCCAATGAAAATGATATATCACTGGCATTTTTACCACTAAGCCACGTATTTGAGCGAATATGGACATACTATGTATTTGCAAAAGGAATGACAAATAACTACTTAGAAGACCCAGCTAAGATTGTAGAATTTATTGGCGAAGTAAAACCAACCATCATGTGCGCTGTTCCACGGTTTTACGAAAAAATTTATGCAACAGTATTTAACAGGTTAGAAAGCGCTCCGCCTGTAAAGCAAAAACTATTTAAATGGGCAGTCAAAGTTGGTGCACAGCACAATAACCGCAAGAAGGACCAGCGTTTCATATCACCACTGTTACGGTTTAAATACAAAATTGCTGACACACTTGTACTGAAAAAAATACGGGATATTGTTGGTGGCAGAATAAAATTCTTCCCATGCGCGGGAGCTCCTCTTTCACAGGAAATTGAAGAGTTCTTCTATGCGTGTGGTTTATTTATTTGCTATGGCTATGGATTAACCGAGACCACAGCAACCGTTACCTGTCATGAACAGTACAATTTCAAATTTGGTGCTGTTGGCAAACCGCTACCCGATGTTGAAGTAAAGATTGACCCAAACAACGGTGAGATCCTGGTACGAGGTGGTAACGTCATGAAAGGCTATTATAAAAAGCCTGAAGCAACAGCTGAAGTTCTTACACCAGATGGGTGGTTCAGGACAGGTGATGCCGGTTTCTTTGAAGAAAATGGTGAACTCAGGATCACCGAGCGAATCAAAGACCTCATGAAAACATCCGGTGGAAAATACATTGCACCGCAGATGATAGAAAGTACCATCGGCGCTGACCATTTTATTGAGCAGATAGCCGTCATTGGCGATCAACGAAAGTATGTTACTGCACTTGTGGTACCTTCATTCATTGCATTGGAAGAATATGCAAAAACTCACAATATTGCATATACCAGCAAAGAAGAGCTAATCTCAAAACCAGAGATTATTGAATTCTACCGGCAGCGAATAGAAGAAGCGCAGAAGGAGTTTGCCCGGTTTGAAAAGATTAAAAAGTTTACCCTCCTTCCGCAGGAATTTACCGTTGAATCAGGTGAAATAACACCAACCTTGAAACTTAAACGCAAAGTTATTGCCGAAAAGTATAAAGATATTATTGAAGCAATGTACAAGGATGATAAGGGAGTTGAATAATATAAAAAAAACGGCGCTTATAAAAAAGCGCCGTTTTTTTTTCTGTTAAACCTTTGCCACCTGCTGCAAGGTAGCTATCGCTAAAAATGCTTCATGAATGGCATCATTTATCTTTCCTATCTTTTTGCAATCCCCTATAAAAGTATATGCAATGCCAGCTTTTTGTAATTCTTGTTCCAGGGGATTAAATGGCTTAGAGCCTACTGCTATAACCACATTATCAAATTCCTGTGCTACTGTTTTATGTTCCTTTGAAAAAACTACTGCATTATCAGTGATCTCAGTAACTTTAGCTGATGTAATAATATTAACCCCAAATTTTTCCAATCCTACCTTCATTATCCATTTTGTTGATCTGCCAACATCCTTGCCAATAGAAGGGAGCATCTCTATAATAGTAACAGCGCTGGTTCCACTTGTAATTAATTCTTTCAGGCGATCTACAGGCTCTGCATCATAAAACATTAAAAAATGAAGGGCTTCAGGCGACAATGTTCCTTTATGTGCAATAAAGAGAGCCGTTTCTATACCCACAGCGCCTCCGCCTATCACCGCAACATTGCGCCCCAACTTGGGATTATCCCGCAATATATCCCAGGCTGAATATACATGGGGCAGGTCTATGCCCTTGATGGGAGGTTTGAGTGCTTCAGCTCCTGTAGCAACAATTACATGGTCAGGCTTCTTTTTGTTTATTAACTCTATTGTAACAGTAGTATTGTAATGTACCGGAATGGAATATTCTTCTATCATTGCTTTATAATACCGTATGATTTCCAGTAATTCCTGTTTATTGGGCGGTGCTGCTGCAATATACAATTGGCCGCCAATTTCATTTTCTTTTTCATAAATCTCTACTTCATGACCTGCCTCTTTTGCCCGTACTGCAGCTTCAAGCCCACCAGGCCCTGCACCCACTACCATTATTTTTAAAGGCTGTGACGTTTTTACAATAGAGCGTTCAAACTCATATCCGGCACGAGCGTTTAAAATACAACCCACCGGCATACCACTGAACAGCGTATCGGTACATCCCTGATTACATCCCACACATGGCCGTATTAGTTTTGCTTTACCCTGCATTGCTTTCTTTGGCCAGTACGGATCAGCAATCAAAACCCTTCCTAAGTTGACCATATCAGCCATACTATCGCGCAGAATCCTTTCCGCTTCATCAGGTGAACTGATTCTATTAGAAGCCATAACCGGTACGTTAACCGCTTTTTTAATATTTGCAGCCAAATACGCATATCCTGCCCGTGGCAATTCCATAGGAAGTTGCGGAACCCTTGCCTCATGCCATCCACCGGTTACATTAATGATATCCACGCCTGCTTCTTCATATACCTTGGCAAACAATGGTGTCTCCCCGCTTGTGTTACTTCCAGGCACAAAATCATTACCTGCCATTCGTATGCTGATTGGGAAATCCTTTCCTACTGCCTGGCGCACTTTCTCTATCACTTCTTTAGGAAAGCGTACCCTGTTTTCAAATGACCCGCCATATTTGTCAGTTCGCTTATTTGTTATGGGCGATAGAAACTGTGTAATGAGATACCCTGCTGAAGCAATAATCTCAACACCGTCAAAGCCGGCTTCCTTTGCACGCAACGCAGCATCAACATACGCCTTCTGTACTATTTCGATATCCTCCAGAGTCATTTCCCTGGGCATCTGCTTTGAGTATTTAGAGTACACAGCAGAAGGTGCAATCGGCTGTACCCCATCTGTGAGCATTGAATATGAATAAGCACCAGCATGGAAAAGCTGTACAAAGGTCCGAGCACCTTCGCTTTTTATTATCTGTGCCAATTTTGCAAAGTCAGGAACCCTATCATCCGATGCCAGAGACAAAGCAATTCGCCCTGAGCCTGCTATATCTATCCCTACAGGCCCCACCGTAACAAGGCCTGCACCACCTTTTGCTTTTTCCCTGAAATACTCATAGTAACGATCATTCAACGTACCATCATACGAATACAATAACCCTAAAGCCGGGTAAGCTATCCTGTTTTTGATTTCCAATTTATTAATGGTAATTGCTGTAAAGAGAAGTTGCCACATAAAGCCTCCTAAACATAACAGTGTTATGTTTAGATTGTATCACACGACCTCTTTATATTACAACTTTTTTTGCAAAATTAATAATAAAAATTTTTTACTATCATTTACCAACATATCTGTCAATATGTGCTACTATATATTTGTAATAGTTTTTTATAATCGTATATGCAAAATTTAATTTATATTTTTTTATATCACGCTATAGGTGAATAATGGATTTCATACAATGATTACACCCAGGACAAAAGGCATTATACTTGTACTTCTATCCGCGATAACGTTTTCATTATCAACGGTGTTTGCAAAATATATTACCAGCACATCATCCATTCATGGAATTGAAGTATCTTTTGCTAGATTTCTCATTGGATTTATCATCTCTTTAGGATATATTATCACCCATAAAATGAGTATACGCCCTAATAATATCCCACTTGTACTTACCCGTGCTGTATCAAACACTGTGGCTGTAATACTTTTTTTTGTTGGTGTTCAGTATACAACGGTTACCAATGCAAACATGCTGAATATGACATATCCTGTTTTCGTATTTGTCCTTGCCCCTTTATTTAATAAGGAACGTATAATAAAAATTAATTTTTTATATCTTATGATAACCCTGGTTGGCACCTATTTCGTGATACTGCCTCATTACAGCACCATTAATGTTGGTGATGTATATTCATTTCTATCAGCTATTATTTCTGCTATTGCTGTGGTAGCACTGCGTGAATCTCGAAAATATGACAGTACATCCATAATTTTATTCCATCTTATGAGTATTGGCCTAGTAATAAATGGTATTGCAATGATTCCAGTATTTTCAATCCCTGATGCTGTCACATCTGTTTATATGTTGCTTTCTGGCTTAAGTGCATATTTAGGGCAGGCTTTTTTTACTGCCGGATTTAAATTTATTGACGCAACAAGCGGTTCTATCCTTTCTTCAAGCAGGATATTCATAGCTGCTTGCATGGGGATATATTTTTTCAATGACTTATTTGCCGCAAACATTATTATCGGCGGGTTATTAATCACTGCGGCTCTCATTGGAGTCAGCCTGCAGGAACACAAAGAAACTCAGCATTAATCTTCTATAAATCCTCGCATCATCATATCAACGCTGCTTGCCAATGCTTCCAGGTCGTAGCCACCTTCAAGGAAAGCTATCATCCTGCCACCACTGAATTCATTTGCCACCTGTTTTAACAGGACTGTAAATTTATAGTATGATTCAGAGGTAAGTCCTATGTATGATAAGGGATCAGCATTGTGGGCATCAAAGCCAGCGGATATAAGGATGATTTCAGGCTCAAATTTTGTTAATGCAGGAACTATCTGATTTTTAAACACATCAAGGTATTCAGGTTCACTGCTGCCTGCTGGCATCGGGAAATTCAGTGTGTATCCTTCACCTTCACCTTTACCTCGTTCACTGCGGGCACCAGTTCCTGGATAATGTGGATACTGATGTGTGCTGATGTACATTACAGTTTTATCGCGCTCAAAGGTGTGCTGCGTTCCGTTACCATGATGTACATCCCAATCAACTATCGCAATTTTCTTTAACCCGTGCTCTACCTGTAAATATCTGGCTGCTATCGCTATATTGTTGAATATGCAAAATCCTGCAGCATAATCATATTCAGCATGATGACCGGGTGGGCGTACTGCACAAAACCCGCGTATGGCTTCACCCGACATGATAGTATCACACATGTTGAGGCTGCCCCCCACAGCAAATAGTGCAACCTCATACGATCGCTTACATACTGCCGTATCCATTGAATCCAGATAATGTATGCCTGATTCTATCTCCTGTTTTACGCGTTCAATGTATTCTGGAGAATGTACCAGTTCAATATACCGCTTTGCCCCAATTTTGGGTTCAACTTTAATCAGGGATTTATAATATGTCTGCTGGCGCAAGCGTTGATCTATGGCTGCCAGCCGTTCAGGCCTTTCCGGATGCCCCCACCCAGTATCATGATCCATATACACAGGATCAAACAGGTATGCAGTAGGTACCATAAACACCCCGCATATACAATAATAGTTTTACAAAACCAAATAAAATGTTTTGTAAAAAGTCAAGTACTTTAAAAATAGGGTTGGGTATTACAGCGGATACCTAACTCCTAATCGTATTACCAGCCCTGACATATCCAGCTCTAAATCGCCACTCTTCAAAGGCAAACTGCGATAGCCAGCCTCAGCGTAGAAATCCACTTTTGAATCAGCAGCAGGCTTTAACGAAGCACCAAAAAAAAGCTCCCATGATAGCCCAGTAAAAAGTTTTGTAATTGAGTCAGCATTATATGACTTTCCTGTATTTAAGTCAGTAAAATCTGGCTGTGAATAATGCAATATCATGAATGAATAGCCTAAACCAATTGTGGCAAAGGGCGTTACATACAGCTTATCCTTTAAATTGGGCAGGCGTACCTGTGCATTGAACATAACAGGAATTACATAGGCATTAGTATCGGCTTTTACATCAACACTAGATCCACCAACATCTTTTTCCCCAATCTTCCTGTCCCACTTAACCCAGTAAAAACCTGATTCTAACCCTGTAACAAAGTAGGGGTCAAGCAGCCAGTTATAATGCAACGAAATATCCAGCCCATATTTTGCAGGATCATCAGCATATGATGTCCCCAGGGTACCATTTAATTCCGTATTTGCAGCAAAAATAGCAGAACCAGAAAAAATTATAAACATTACATAAAGAATTACAATTTCTATCCTTTTCATATACATGGCATCTCCTGTCTTTAAATGTGCTTTTTATATTAGCCTGCATTGCCATCCGCTGTCAACACCAATTTGATAATAAAATTCCTGCAATTATAATGTATCTAACTAATCCATCTATCTCATCCATAATCATTATTATAGAAAAAACAAAATAATGGCTTTAAATATTATGTATTATCATTGCATAAAAATTGTTGATTATTTATAGTATTGATATAACGTTTGTTATATATTTTAAAAAATCTGTTAAAAGGTCATCATATATTATTTAATCAAGGAATGTAATTATGAAAAAACTAACAGTGTTTTCCATTTTTCTTTTTATACTTTCCTGTACATCAGTTGATAAATCAGTGTACATTAAAGATAAGCAGGCATTGCAAAAACCCATACGTATAGCAGTATTAGCATTTATGGATGCACCCAAATACCCCGGCTCAGGGGTGAGTATTGCCGATGCATTGACAAATGAACTTGTACAGATATCAAACTGGGATCTGGTTGAACGCTCACAGATAGAAAAGATTTTAAAAGAAAAATCCCTGGACATGACAGGTTTAACAGATTCCCAGCTTACCGATATAGGTAAATTAGCAAAGACTGACTATATCATAGTGGGGAGTGTTTCAGATTATTATTATGACAGGCAGTTCTATATTGTACCAAAAACCAAGATAGCATTCAATGCCCGCATTATTAATACACAAACAGGCAGCATTGTAGGCACGTTACGCTATAATCGTGAAACCAACAAAAATGCATGGTGTGGATGTTGTCTTTTGGGATGGTATTATCTGCCAGTATTGTTGTTGACCGATCAGAATATTAATACAGATGTAAGCAAAGCTGCTCGCGATGTAGTAAGAACTATTGAAAGAGATATAAGCGGCAAAAAAGGGTGCTGCATATAGTGCTTCCCCTTTTTTACTGATAGCTATCTATCATTGTTCCCAGGCCTTCAACACTGACATGTGAAGTTACGTTTGCCTTTACCATTTTTTCACTTAATCCTGTGCGTACTGCTGCCAGTCCCTTAAGCAGATTGTTGAGTTGTTCTATACTCTGTTCTATTGCTGTAATGTGTTGTGCCATCATGACACCCTCCTTTGTGTCAAACATTAATTTCTATTTGCAATATCGACTATATCTGCTATATTCTTAATACTATATTTTTTTAATAAAATTTTTGCTATTTATTCCAAGTCGTAAATTTATGAACAAAATATGTCAATGTATATATATCTGGTGTTTATGTCCGCAGGAATATATACTTCATCATACTATTTGTATAAATAATTACATTCAAATGCTACATAATTTATATTCCATTCACAATACGGGTATAATAGCTTTAATCACAAAACTTTTTATAAAGGCTAAATACCGATATTTTTTAATTACAGTACATTATATGTAACAATTATGTTTAGCGACAATACATAATAAGAGGAAACATCGGGCAATGAATATTAATAAATCATTTTTATCAATATCATCACTTGTTTTATTCATCTTGTTGCAGTCATTCTCAGGATATGCCAGTACTGCTATTGCCATTTATCCTGCACAAGAAGTACTTTACGTAAAGCCACAAGCAAAAGCCTGCGCTATTATCAACATACAATTACCCCAAAAAGGCTATATCTATGCAAACCCCAAGGGTGATGGAACCGGAAAAGCAACAACCGCTTTTGCAAAAGCCACACAGCAGATAGTGCCTGGAAAAACGCGTTATCTTCCCGGCACCCTGTATATTTCACCACTTGACAACAAACCGGTCTATATCTACAAAAATAAGACATCTCTCTGCATTCCCTTTGAAGTCCATACAGCTATTAAAAGCTCATATTCACTTTCCATAACTATCGAAGCACTTTATTGTGATGATATATCCTGCACCCCAATACGCAAAACTATTACTCAGATAATCCATGTTGATACAAAAGCACCCGAATTTGATACCACATCATGTGACATGTATAAAGAGCCTAAAGAGATAATCCATACATCAAATGAAAAAAATGAATCAGGTAATTTCAAAGTAATAGAAGCAGGCAGCACACAATCTTACAATATAATTCAGGCAATCATTTTTGGCATCATTGCAGGCTTTTTACTCAACTTAATGCCCTGTGTGCTTCCTGTAATCAGCCTCAAAATTTTAAGTTTTATTTCGTATGGCAACAATAACCCCCGCCAGGTACGGATAATGGGTATTCTTTTCGCCGCTGGCATACTTACATCATTTTTGGCCCTGGCCTCACTGGCAGCATTTGTCGGTTATAATTGGGGAGAGTTGTTTCAGCATCACACATTTATTATTGTTATGGCAGCCATAATTTTTGCCCTGGCATTATCGTTTTTTGGTGTATATACATTCAACATTCCACAAATTCCCAAACTGCACAGTGCTAATATATATATAGATTCTTATTTCAAAGGTATAGTAGCAACGCTGCTTGCAACCCCCTGTAGCGGGCCATTTCTAGGGGCAACACTGGCATGGTCTTTAACGCAACACCCTGTCATAATTTTTATGGTTTTTATTAACATAGGCCTTGGGATGTCACTTCCATACCTGCTTTTAACATTCTATCCATCACTTATCAGATTCATCCCCAAACCTGGTGACTGGATGATAACCTTTGAGCAGTTCATGGGATTTTTGCTTATTGCTACAACCATCTATCTTTTAACATTACTTGATGCAAGCACGCTGACAAAATCTATGTGGTTTATGTTACTTTTATCCATAGGCTTATGGCAATGGGGACGGTTTGGGAATATAACAAAACCACTACTACAGCGAATCATATCATTTTGTATGCTTATAGTATTCATTGTATTTGCAATATTTTTAGTCTTTTCTTCCCAAAAAACATCACAAGCCGAAATTACCTATAAGCCTTTTGATTGGGAGGCGATAGTTCATAACAATACATCTCAGGTTGCAATGGTTATCTTTACTGCTGATTGGTGCCCAAATTGTAAATTTGTTGAGGCGACAGCATTAGCATCTTCAGAGGTTATTGAATTTGTTCGTAAAAACAATATCACTGTGTACAAAGCAGATATCACAACAAAAAATACCCCTGCCGAATCAATATTACAACAATTGGGCTCACGCTCAATACCATTTGCAGCTATCTTTCCTGCAGGGGAAAATTTTTCTCAACCTGTAATTTTGCGCGATATTTACACAGCAAAAGATTTATTGAAGGCTCTGCAAAAAGCCCTTGAATTAAGTCAGCAATCACCTTTACCTGAACTAATGACCTTGCCATAGAGGCATTGCAATGCAATCGCTCATATATTACCGTGAACTTATACAAAAGATTGATACATTTACTGATTCTGTGATTGCAATATATGGCAACAGATTGCACTGCAGGGAGGGCTGTAGCAGTTGTTGCATACTGGATAGCATCATGCCAGTTGAACTTGTACCGATAGTCAAATGGTATGCCCAACAACCTGAATCAATACGACATATAATTAAACAGGGAAACCTTACTTCATGTATTTTTTTACATCACGATAGCTGCATAATCTACCCCTTCAGGCCTATAATTTGCAGAACGCATGGCTACCCTGTCTTGATAAACAACAAAGTTGATATCTGCCCATTAAATCAGGGCATTCATTTTGAACCAGAGCATATTCTTAACCTTGAAAACTGTAACACAATGCTTGCAGCTATTAATATTTTATTTATTAAGGAAGTCCAAATTCCTGCGTTAAAAGCAGAACGCATTAATCTACGGGCGTTTTTTCAAAGCCCTGAATCCAATATCCTTTCTATAGTGCATGCCCTCAAAGAATACTGATGGTATTGCATTATATACCTTGTTGTATGCTTCTTCCAAACTGTCAGCTATTGCCGTAATATTAAGCACCCTGCCACCACTAGTCAGCACCTGCCCATCTCGTTTGGTGCCTGCATGAAAAACAAGTATATCTTCAGGTAACTTGTCCAAACCCATAATGGGCAAACCTGTCTTATATGAACCGGGATAACCACCAGAGGCAAGCACAACTGTAATGGCATGCTTATTCCGGAAAGAAAGATTCAGGCCTGAAAGTTTTCCATCAATGGCAGCCTGTATAAAATCACCCAACTTGCCATTTATCAGTGGCAACAGAACCTGTGTTTCAGGATCACCAAAGCGCACATTGAATTCCAGTACTTTAATATCATCGCCTTTAATAATAAGGCCTGCATAAAGTATCCCAACAAAGGGCATACCCTCATTTTTCATGCCCAGAATTACTGGTTGAAGGATTTCTCTATGCACTCGTTCCAGTATCCTGCTGGTAACTACCGGAGCCGGTGCATATGCACCCATCCCACCGGTATTAGGGCCTTCATCGTTGTCATATACCCGCTTGTGGTCCTGGGCAGCAATAAAAGGCAACACTGATGTCCCATCGCTTATCCCTAACACCGATGCTTCTTCACCATCACAAAAATCCTCAACAAAAACCTTTGTATCCTCTTTAACCATCTCATGAATAAACTGCAGTGCCGATTCCCTGTCCCTGCATACCCCCACACCCTTACCGGCTGCAAGGCCATCCAGCTTTATTACCACCGGAAATTGTGTTGAAGATTCAATATAGCCAATCAGTGATTCTTTGCCTTTAAATTCCCTGAAATGAGCTGTTGGCACATTATATTTTTGCATGATATATTTTGCAAAAAGCTTGCTTCCTTCAAGTTGTGCAGCATCTGCTGTTGGGCCAAATACTGTAATCCCTCTTTTTTGCAAAAAATCGACTACCCCATCAACAAGTGGGGCTTCAGGACCAATTACAACAATATCAATATTTTTTTGTTTGCAAATTGTGTATAATGATTCAAAATCATTCACAGCAACCTGAATTGTAAACCTTTCATCAATACCGCCATTCCCTGGTGCAACATATACCTCACGGGCACTTCCATCATGTAGTAATCTCCATGCAATGGCATGTTCACGCCCACCAGATCCTACTACTAAATACCTCATTGATTCCTCCTGTTATATGGTATTGTTGTAAACAAAAGATATAATTTTCCCACTGTTAATTCCCAAACGCATATTTATGTACAAATAATAAACGCACCCTCCCACCGCCGAAGGCGGCAGGAGTTAAACTAAATTTTATATTAAATCATTTTTAAGGAATAAATACTGTATTTTTTCAATCATTTTATATGCACATTTACCATCATAACAACATTTTTTATGTACTTCAAGAATAATTCTTGAACTTACACAATACACAGTATATGAGATAACAACACCCTTATAGGAGGAGGTTTGCTATGCGATTGAGCAATGAAGCAAAGGTGGGGCTTTTAGTTATGACAAGCTTCACGCTTTTTATTGTGTTGGTTGGGCTTTTAACAAAATTCAATATTTCGCAAAAAGGATACCGCTTACATGTATATTTTGGATTTTTAAACGACCTTCGCGTTGGTGCACCTGTCAAAATAGGTGGTGGCATCAAGATTGGATACGTGGATGAGATTCGTCAAACAGGTGAAAAAACTGATGTGATCCTGTGGATAGATAAAGGGTACCGCTTGTCAAAAGCAGCTACATTTTCAATCTTTACATCAGGTATGATTGGCGAAAAATATATCAATGTGGTCATTCCTCCGATGAGTGAGGATGTTGGTTTTCTTAATGATGGAGATATTAAATATGGAATTGATCCTGCAAGCTTTGACCAGATGATGCAGACGTTTCAAAGCTTCATGCAGGATAAAAGTGGAGCCCAAATTCTTGCCGAGATCTTCCAGAATTCCAATAAATTTGTAGCTAACCTTAACAAAATGGTTGATGAAAACCGCTATGATGTACGACAGTCAGTTGGAACAGCACGTGCTGCTATTCTAACATTTTCCCAGCAATTGCAGCAATTTATGCAGCAGATGAATGTTATTTCCAAAAACATGGCATATATCTCTGAAAAAAACCGTGAAGATATTACCATTACATTACAAAACCTTTCAGAGCTCACATCAAGTATGAATAAAATTGCGTACCGTCTTGAAAAAGGGAGAGGGACTATGGGTAAACTTCTGTATGATGAGGAAATTTACACCAATATCAGAGACGCTTCTATTTCAGCAAAAGAACTATTTTCAAGGCTGGAAAAAGACCCGTCATTATTACTCTTTAAGCAGAAAAAATAACAATGCCTAAAAAACCAAAAACAATATATACCTGCAACGAATGCGGGGCAACTTTCCAGAAATGGCTTGGGAAATGCCCTGAATGCAATGCATGGAATACTATCGTTGAAGAAATTCAGGATACTCCTGTTTTTAAAAACGAAATACCTTTTGAAAATTCCATACACCCTCTTTCACAGGTACTATCGCAACCCATCCAGCGCATAACAACCGGAATTGGTGAATTTGATCTGGTATGTGGCGGAGGAGTGGTTCCCGGTTCCATCATCCTTTTGGGAGGCGAACCGGGTATAGGCAAATCCACGTTGGCGCTGCAGGTAGCTCAGCACTGTCCCACGCTTTACTGCTCGGGGGAAGAAACGTTGCAACAGATACACTTACGTTCACGCAGGCTCAATATCAAGCCTGATTCAATACACCTTGCTTCAGTTACTGACATTGACCATATTGAATCCCTCATACGCACCAACACACCTCAACTGGTAATAATTGACTCTATCCAGACATTATATTCCAGAGAAATAACCTCACCTGTAGGTTCAGTAAGCCAGATTCGTTACACTGCTTCCAGGTTAGCTGATATTGCCAAGCAAACACAAACCTGCATACTTCTAATCGGGCATATAACCAAGGATGGCTCAATTGCAGGCCCAAAAATACTGGAACACATTGTTGACACGGTGCTCTACTTTGAAGGGGACTATACGCGTGACTATCGTATATTGCGGGCTTTTAAAAACCGTTTTGGTTCAATTAATGAGATAGCATTATTTACAATGACACCTACAGGATTAGCGGAAGTAAAGGATAAGAACACTTTATTTGTTCAATCGCATGATACAAGCTTTCCCGGCAGCGTTATCAGCGCCACCATAGAGGGGACGCGAACCATACTCTTTGAAGCACAATCGCTTGTTACCGCAACAAGCTTTTCCAACCCCCGCAGAATGGCAGACGGCTTTGATGTTAACAGACTTAATCTGCTGGTTGCTGTAATTGAAAAGCACGCTAAGGTCTCACTGAGCTCATTTGACATATTTATTAATGTTGCAGGTGGATTTGCAATTGACGATACATCATGTGACCTGGCAATTGCTGCAGCTATCATATCCAGTTTAAAAAATATAGTTATTCCACATTCAACTGGCATAATTGGTGAATTATCCCTTTCCGGGCAGGTCCGTTCCGCAAGCCACACCTTACGCCGTATTACAGAATTTGCAAACTCAGGGATAAGCACTATCATTTTACCCCGGAATACCATTACAGAAGTTTCAAATACTGGCTTTACTGGCACATTAATTCCTTTAGCTACTATCGCTGAACTTACACAAATTTTACAGCATCTGTAATTTTTTACGTTGATTATTGAAGCATTGTGCTTCATACTTTAGCAAATAATTGAAAAATAGTGTAGTCCATGCTATATCGTATATATCACCACAACACTATAGACAACACAATTCATTGGTACACATAGAGGTAACACATGAAACCAAAAGACGGTTATTCAGCTGAAGAACTTTTAAATTCCACTCAGGGGCTTTCATATAACGATTTTATCATTTTACCCGGATACATTGACTTTAACCCTGACGAAGTTGATTTAGAAACACGATTAACCCGCAACCTTAAACTTAAACGACCACTGGTATCAAGCCCCATGGACACCGTGACTGAATCCAAAATGGCTATCAGTTTAGCATTGTTAGGTGGCATAGGCATAATTCATTATAATAATACTATAGAGGAACAGGTAGCTTTAGTACAAAAAGTCAAACGATTTGAGAATGGATTTATTACTGATCCGGTAGTGCTGTCTCCCGAACATACTATCGCCCATATTGATGAAATAAAGGAAAAATTTGGCTTTTCAGGCATCCCCATCACTGTTGATGGTAAAATAGGTTCTAAACTGGTAGGCATTGTTACCAACAGGGATATCGATTTTGAAACTGACAGGTCAAAAAAGCTAAAAGATGTTATGACCACTGAACTGGTCACCGCAAAGGTTGGCATTACCCTGGCACAGGCAAATGAGTTACTCAAAAAATCCAAAAAAGGCAAATTGCCGATAGTTGATGACGAAGGAAATCTTGTTGCCCTGATGAGCCGTAATGACCTTGTTACCAACAGGGAATACCCATTTGCATCAAAAGACGCCAACAAACAACTTATGGTTGGAGCAGCCATTTCCACCAAGGATGAATCAAAAGAGCGGCTGCAGGAACTTGTTAAAGCTGGTGTCAATGTTGTGGTAATTGATGCAGCCCAGGGGAACTCCATTTATCAGATAGAAATGATAAAATATATTAAAAAGAAATACCCTGAACTTGATGTCATTGGAGGGAATGTCGTTACCGTTGAGCAATGTGAAAACCTTATCAAGGCAGGGGCTGATGCATTGCGTATTGGCATGGGACCAGGCTCAATCTGTACCACGCAGGTTACGATGGCCGTTGGCCGTGCACAGTCAACTGCAGTATACCGCTGCAGCAAGTTTGCAAAACAGCATAATATACCAACAATTGCCGATGGTGGCATTGCCACTATAGGGCATATTGCCAAGGCACTTGCACTTGGGGCATCAACCGCAATGATGGGATCCATGTTTGCCGGCACCGAAGAGGCACCGGGCGAATATTTCTATGAAAATGGCATACGTCTCAAACGCTATCGTGGCATGGCATCACTAGAGGCCATGGAAAAAGGCGGTTCTAAGCGCTATTTTGCTGAAGATTCCAAGATACTTGTTGCACAGGGAGTATCTGGCGCTGTGGTTGATAAAGGCTCCATGTTTGATTATGTGCCCTATCTGGTACAGGGTTTAAAACATGCCTTTCAGGATATGGGTGTGCGCACTATTAAAGAGCTTCACGAAAAACTTTATAAAGAAGAGCTTCGTTTTGAATTGCGTTCAATATCAGCCCAAATTGAAGGCGGCGTACATACTATCTATTCGTATAAAGAACCCAAGTACCTGTAAGCATCATGCCAACTTGATTATCCGCATAATGTCCGCAGGTATATGTGCTATAGCATGGGGGTTATGTTGTATAAGCACATCAAGAGGCCTGTATCCCCAGCTTACGCCTATACTGTACATCCCACACCTATGAGCCATCTGTATATCCGTAACCGAGTCACCAATCATAGCAATCTGTGATGGTTCTTTTCCCATGGTGCGGGCAATTAATAGCGCGCCATACGGATCAGGTTTACGAGGTATGGAATCCTGCAATCCTAAAATGACACTAAAAGCAATATCAGGGAAATAGTATTGAACCATTGTTATGGTAAATTCATGGGACTTATTTGAAAAAACGGACATCGTAATTTTTTTGTGCGATAGTTCCTGTAAAAGTTCATGTATTCCTGGATACGGTCTTGTTTGCCAGTTCCAGTTCTTTGCATACTCATCCTTCAATTCAGCAACAAGTTTTGCAATTTCTTCATCTGAAGGAGAATCTCCCACAGCACGCTGCATGAGCATTGTCATACCATCACCAATAAACTGCTTATATGCTTCTACCGGATGTTCCTGGTACCCATGCCGTGAAAGGACACTGTTAACACTATATGCTAAATCAGCAATAGTATCTAACAGTGTCCCATCCAGGTCAAATATTACTCCGTTAATTCCCATGTCAGATTATGTGCGCCGTGATGTTGCAAGCCACTTTTTAAATTTATACTGCTCAACTTTGGCATAACACCACAGAGCAAACGGTATAATCCTGTTTACCATCATCATTGCCCTGAAAAGTTTTGAGGGGAAAACATACCGTTTATTTTTCAGAATCCCTTTAACAACTTCCTGTGCAACCTTTTCTGGAGTTTGTGTAGGGAATGGCACCGGTGTTCCCTCACCCGCTGTCTTGAAAAATTCAGTTTTAGTAGCTATAGGGTAAACCACCATAAGGTGTATGTTTGCATCCTTTTCAAAATTAAATGAATAGGCAAATCCGTCAAGTGCTGCTTTGGTAGCCGAATATAACGCATACCCCGGTAACGGTAGTTTTGCCATCGCCGAAGCCGTGAATACCATACAAGCCTGCTTCCCTTTATTTAGTTCCATGAGCTTTTCAAGAAAATAAATAGGGGCTATATAATTTACTGACACTATTTTTTGTATATGATTGTAGTCTGCTTTTTGTAATTTTTCATAGTAGGCAAAACCAGCATTTGCAATACAAATATCAATTTTTCCCATAATGGCAAGTGCTTTTTTAAACAGCATGTCAATATCTTTTTGTTTACTCACATCACACCGCAACGCTTTTACTTTCTTGTTTTGTGCGATAGCTCCGGGATTAAGATCACCAACAACTATTGATGTATTGTATTTTGTTAACTCTTCCAGCAATGCTTTCCCTATCCCGGATGAAGCACCTGTCAATAGTATACATGTATTGTTAAGATCCATCATGCACCTCTTTGTACAATTATCAATTTTGCCTTACCATATAGTACAACTTCAATATTGCAAGAAGAATTCATCTATAGATGCAAAACAATACAATTTTGATACTTGACATTTTATATATTGTCATTACAATTTTTTACCAAATTTCTGTTGGTGCTATGATTAAACCCATAAAAACTATCGAAAAACTTGCACAAGGCCAGGCTGTTACTATTGTTGCTTTGGGCGACTCTTTAACCTATGGCTGGATGGTGGATAAGGGATATATTGATTATTTCTATGATTTCTTAAAATCCCATTACCCCGCTGCATCAATTAAAATCATTAATAAAGGTATACCAGGCGACACCGCAGATGGCGGATTACATCGTGTTTCGTATGATGTCATTTCCTATAATCCCGATTGTGTGCTTATCCAGTTTGCGTTGAACGATTATGCATGCGGGTATTCACCCCATGTTTTTGGTAACTACATACGGGCAATAATTAATGCAATACAAACAAAATTGCCCTCTGATATTGTACTGGTAACTTCTGTATGGTTTGGTGATTTCCCTGAAGCAAAACAGGCATATAAACTATACGACACAATACTATCTATAGCTGATGAGTATAAACTGCCTGTATCAAAAACACATGAATACTGGAAAAATGCTGTTAACCAGGGAACTCCATTAAAGGAACTTGTACAGTTTGATGGGGTACACCCAACAGAAGAAGGCTACTACATAATGTTCCGTGCATTACAGGATTTATTTAGCTGAAAGGATATGCTACTCTACCATTGCAGATGGTATATTCAACTAAACCGTAAAGCTCTCGTCCCATAAATGGCGTATTCTTGCACCGCGAAATAATAAAATTCTCATCAATGATAATCTTTTTATCAGGATTGATAATTGTAATATCTGCAATTGCACCTTCTTTGATATACCCTCTGTCAATACCTAAAATTCTACAGGGATTTATCGTAACCTTTTCAAATGCCTGTAAATAGCTGAACCCATTCCCCTTAACGAGCACTGTAATTATCAAAGGCACTGCAGTCTCAAGCCCTATAATGCCAAATGGGGCAAATGCTATCTCCTGCATCTTGTCATTGGGAAGATGGGGAGCATGGTCTGTAGCAATGACTTCTATCAAGCCATTACGCAACCCTTCAATAATTGCCTTTCTGTCTTCTTCTGTTCTAAGTGGCGGGTTCATTTTTGCCATGGAAAGATGTTCCGCAATGGCATCATCAGTAAGTGAAAAATAATGTGGAGCTGTTTCACAGGTCACCTGAATCTTATTTCGTTTGGCCATGGCAATAATATCCAGTGAGCCTTTGGATGACACATGAGCCACATGCAATCTCCCTTTTGTAAGTCGAGTAAGCAATACATCGCGCGCAATCATAATCTCTTCAGCTTCACGGGGGATCCCCTTCAACCCTAAAAAGATTGAATTGTTCCCTTCATTCATAATCCCACCGCTAGATAATGTAATATCCTCGGCATGTGTTATAATGGGGACATTAAACATCCGTGAATACTCTAAAGCACGCCTCATGGTGGTTGAGTTCATAACAGGCTTGCCATCATCACTGAATGCTATGGCACCTCCTTCAACTAGCTCACCCATCTCAGTGAGTTCTTCTCCCATTGAACCTTTTGTTATGGCAGCAATAGGATATACATTTATTGGCCCTGATTCCGCTTGCTTTTTAATGTATCGTACCAGCGCTTGATTATCAATCACGGGATTTGTATTTGGCATGGTACATACACTGGTATACCCTGATTTTGCAGCAACTTTAGAACCACCTATAATAGTTTCAACATCCTCACGTCCCGGTTCTCTAAAATGGACATGCATATCCACAAGCCCAGGAACCACAATGCAGTCCTTTGCATTAATCAGTTGTGCATCATCTTTTTTGATATTCTTGTCTACTTTACTTATTTTGCCATCTGCAATAAGAATATCAAGTTCCTCATCGTTTTTAGACGCAGGATCAATTAATCTGCCATATTTTATTAATAATTTCATTACTCAACCTCTTTCTCATCCAATGAGGCTCCGCCTGCCAAAAGATAAAAAATGGCCATCCTTACAGCCACTCCGTTAGTAACCTGCTCATTAATTATTGAATGTGAGCTGTCGGCCACTTCATCATCAATTTCAATGCCCCGGTTGATTGGCCCAGGATGCATCACAATAACATCTTTTTTACAGCGTTTAAGCCGATCATTGGTTAATGCAAAGCGTTTATGGTATTCACGTATTGAAGGAAAAAATGAACCCTGCTGGCGTTCACGCTGTATTCGCAACATATTAATAACATCAAGCTTAGGAAGTATCTCATCAAATTCATAACAAATATCAACACCGTACATATAAAATTCATCAGGAACCAGCGTTGGGGGACCAATCAAGCTAACCTTTGCGCCTAACCGTTTAAAAATCTCAATATCAGATCGCGCAACACGCGAATGAAGGATATCCCCCACTATACCTATGTGCAACCCCTTGATATCACCTACTTTTTCCATCAGTGAATATGCATCCAGCAATGCCTGCGTAGGATGAGCATGGTTTCCATCCCCTGCATTTATAACAGATGATTTTATATTTCGGGATAAAAAATGCGGCGCTAATGACGCCGCATGCCGCATAACAATAAAATCTGCTTTGTACGCTTCCAGCGTATGCACGGTATCAATAAGGGATTCCCCTTTCACCACACTTGATGTTTGCACCGCAATATTGATTAAATCTGCCGACAGGCGTTTTGCTGCAAGTTCAAAACTTATTCGTGTACGTGTTGATGGCTCATAGAATAAAAGGCAAACCGTCTTGCCCCGTAAAATTGGCACGGTTTTAATTGATCGTGTAAAAAGGGCCTTAAAATATTTTGCAGAATTACAGATTAACAAAATTTCGTCGGTAGTTAATGATTGTATATCCAGTAAATCTTTTCTTTGTAAACCACTCATATCCTGTAACCTTTATTTGCTATATATAATCCCAAATAGTACAAATAATTTCAATAATTTTTTTAAATATATTTTTGATTGAACTATTATCAATTTACTGTTCAATTGTAATCTTTGTCCATATTATAAACCAGGAGAATGTATGAGCAACTATGTAGCTTTTTATGACCTTGATCACACCATACTTGCATCCAGTTCAGGAACACTTATTGTCAGGGACCTTTACAAAAGAGGCATGGTTTCTTTTTTATCTCTTATTAATGGCATGTTACTTTCGCTTTTTTATAAATCAGGTATTATTAATACAGAATCATTGGTTACAACATGGGTTAGACGGTTAAAAGGAATGGAATCCAAAACTATAGAACATTATTCTGAATTATTTTTTGAAGAGACAGTTAAACGTTATATTTATCCTCAAGCTCTTGAATCAATGTATATGCATAAAGCTAAAGGAGCATCGGTTGTATTACTTTCTGCATCACTGGATTTTATATGTAAACCAATAATGAATCATCTTCACTTTGATGATGTTTTATGTACTGAGCTGGAAGTTAGTAATGGATATTATACCGGTTTCATAAAAGGCAATTATTGTTATGGGATAGAAAAACGTAACAGGGCCATACAGTTTTGCACATCACATAACATTGATATCAAATCTGCATATTACTATGCTGATTCTGTTGCAGATATACCTGTTCTGGAAGTGGTGGGATTCCCCCAATGTGTTAACCCACAGCCAGCCTTACTGAAATTAGCTAACCTGAAAGGCTGGCCCGTGCATAGGTGGTAATTTAATGCTTGAATCTCTGTACAATGGGGATGCGCCTTCCAACACCAAAAGCCTTTGTGGTTACCTTTAAACCAATGGGTGCCTGTTTTCGTTTATATTCATTTCTGTCGATAGTTCGCAATACAGAATATACTATTTCAGGATCAAACCCATCTGCTATAATCTGTTCTGCACTCATTTTCAATTCCACATATCGTTCAATAATCTGATCAAGTATCTCGTATGGTGGCAAGGAATCCTGATCTTTTTGATTTTCACGTAATTCTGCAGATGGTGCTTTTTCAAGTATTGATCGGGGTATTATCTCTTTATCCCTGTTAATATAATATGATAGTGCATAAACCAGGGTTTTGGGCACATCAGATAGTACCGCAAGTCCTCCTGCCATATCGCCATATAAAGTACAGTACCCCATAGATAATTCCGATTTATTTCCTGTGGTGAGCAACAGCATTCCAAATTTATTACTGAATGCCATTAATATGTTCCCACGAATTCGTGCCTGAATATTCTCTTCTGCAATATCAAACGGTAAGCCTTTGAAGTAGGGATTTAATTCATGTATATATGTGTCAAAAAGATTTTTTATGGGAATAGTGTGAATGTCTATACCCAAATTATGTGCCAATTCTACCGAATCATCAACACTCCCCCTGGAAGAAAAATGAGATGGCATGGTAATCCCCAAAACATTGTCTGGTCCCAATGCCTTAACAGCTAAGCATGCAGTCAGTGCAGAATCAATACCTCCACTTAACCCTAATACAACCTTTTTAAATCCGGATTTATATACATAATCCCGTATGCCCAGAATGAGAGCCTTCTCAATATCAGCAATAAAGTCCTCTTCACAGTTTATGTGCATATATCCTTTTTCTGTATCAAATACTATGCAATCTTCCATAAAGTCTTTAGCTTTCAGAATAAAATTTCCTTTTTTGTCTATAACAAAACTATTGCCATCAAATATAAGGCTATCATTGCCGCCAACCTGATTTACATAAATTACAGGAACCTTATATTTTTTAGCTACATGCTGTATTTTGCTCCATTTTATTGAATTTTTCCCCTTTACATACGGAGAAGCCGAAATGTTTACCAATATATCAGCACCTTTGTTAATACAATTCTCAATGGGGTCAACAGCATAGTGCCTGAATTCCATAAACACATCCTCGCTAAGGCTCATGTCATTCCATATATCTTCACATATCGTAATGCCAATTTTCAATCCTTTAAAGTTAATAATCTCCTGGGAAGGAGCAGGCGAAAAATATCTGAGTTCATCAAATACATCATATGTGGGCAATAAGGTCTTATAATGCTTTGACTGTATCTTGCCATCATACATAAACGCAGCAGCATTATACAGCATTGGAGGATTGTCATAATTATAATCTACATACCCGCAAATAATACCGCAACCATTACTTAAAAGAGCTATCGCCTCTACAGCCTTAAGATTATCATCTATTAGCTTCTTATGCTCCAATAGATCCATGGGCGGGTACCCTATTGTTGCCATCTCAGGGAAAATAATTAAATCAGCACCATTTTCTTTTGCCATCGTAATGAACTGTGAAATTTTATTACAATTTCCTTCAATATCTGCAATGGTTGGATTGACCTGAGCTATCGCAATCTTCATAACAATTACCCTTTAAATGTGACTTTTTATAAATTCCCCAACCTAATATTGTCGAATGTTTCTTGTTATTATATGCTGAATAGTGCTGTTTAAAATCATTTTTAAAACCAAATCCTGCTCTTGGGTGTAGAATACAAATAATTTCTGTAGTGAACCTGTATCACCAATTTTTTTTAACGAGAATATTATTGCCGTTTTTACATACAGTTCATTTTCTTTTGAGTAGTACTCAAGTAACGGAACCACAGCATTTTTCCCTTTAAACTGTGACAGGGCAGCCGCTGCCTCAGCGCGCACCCTGAAATCCTCATCACCTAGTGATTCTATAATCATGGGTATCGTTCGTTCATCGCGGATTGCCCCCAATGCATATACTGCATATATGCGTAAACTCCTATTTTCTTCATTATGTATAAGATGCTGTAATCCCCTTACATCACCAGCATTCTTTGCAGCTATAAGTGCTTTTATTATCTTTCGTTTTATATAGACTTCCCTTTCAGTTAACAACTGCCGTGATAAATATAGAGTACTTTCTTTAGATAGAAAAGTTGATAAAGCATCAACTGCAGCATCCCGTACCAGATCAGAATAATCTGATAACGCACGGACAAAAATATAATACGCCGCCTTATCATGTAAAGCCGATAAAACATTTATTGCCTTTACCCGTACCTCTTCATTCTCATCAGCAGAGGCAATAGTGCGTACATGTGGCAAAGCATTAATAATCTCATTATGGACTACACAATCCAATGCAAAATACCGCACCGATTTATTGGCATCTTGAAGAAGCCTGACAATAATTTCATAAAACCTGTTGTCATACAGATGGTAAAGCGCTTCTAATGCATATATTCTCTCGATAACTTCATCACTTTTGGCTAAACGGATAATATAAGGATACATTCTGTCATCACCATTCTTTTTTAAGGCCAGTATGACAGATTCCCTCACCGAAAAAAATGGTGATGGCAAAAATTCAATGATTACCGGCAACACTTTCTTGTCACGCATGTCAGAAAGTATTTCAATAACCATTTGCTGAACAGTAATTGAATGTACTGAATACAAAATATCCTTAAAAAAATCTACATTGCTTCTCATTTTACTTTTTTTCAGCACCCTCAATGCTTGTATCTTTTGATCGTTATCCTTACCTTTGATAATTAACTCTTTCAATTTCAGGATGCATTCATCAGAAAGGTCAATATAATGGTCATCAAAATCATGCGTAAATGCCTTTAAACATTCATCACTTGCAAAACATACTGTATAAGAAATACAAACAATAGCTATTATTATACCAATTTTCTTCATTAAAAGTATACCATCTTCTTTATAGTCAGATAACCGTAAAATATTGTAGATTTATTATCAATAAAAAAACCCGGTTCTCCAGAACCGGGATACTAAAGATATACGATATCACCAGTATTATTTCAATACACCACTGAAATAATGGGTTACCAGTGAATTAATAACCTCTTTGTCAGTAACATCCTTTTTCTCTTTATCAAACTGGTAGACCAAAAACATTACTGAACCAATAAGCATAATTGCAGTAATTTCTGAATTAAGCGTTTTCTTATAAAGTCCTTTTTTCTTTATCTCTTCTATATCCCGTGAAACAATATTAATCAAATGTTTTAAAAACTGGTCAACACGTTCAACAACTTCTTCATCTATTCCAACAATATCTTTAAATATAAGCTTGATGACTATTGGCTCACTTAAAATAGCTTTGATACATTCAGTAATCCTATCGGTGTTGAATTTAATGATATCCTTCTGCGATGGATTGTCTTTTAAAAGATCCCTGAGATCATCAGGGTCAAGGATATCATCAATGCTTTCCTCAATAGATTCCAGAATTGCATACAGGATCTCCCTTTTATTGCCAAAATACTGATACACTGTGCCGCGGGCAATATTTAATTCTTCACAAACCTGCCCTATATGGGTACTCTGGAAACCCTTTTCTATAAACATCTTCTTAGCGATATCTACAATCTGTTGTCGCCGTTTTTGTCCTTTTGCTGGCATTTGTATACTCCTGTCAATAAAATCTATTTTATCTCACCTTTTACACGAAGCAATTCTTCTTTGATTGGTTGCAAAGCTTCCTGAAGTTCCTTAATCATTCTTTCAGCCTTTTCCTGCAATTCTTTACTCATACACGATACATCCCTTTACATTAAATAATCAAACATGCTTACTATACATATCGTTAACATTTTAATTATTTTATATAAAAAAAGATTTTTTGCTATAAACGTTATACATAGCATAGTTTTTTGCGTCAACAACTTTTTATAATTTTAATATTGTTATAATTCAACACTTTAAAGTAATAAGAACACTTTATATTGCCTTTTCTATTACCTATATTAATTATGCACTGTAGCATTAATCCTTCTTTGTCAATGCACCACTAACATTTCTTTTCAGCTTATATGTAACAGCTCATTAATGTGTGTGCGTATTTCACTATTATCAGGCTTCAGTGCAAGGGCTTTTTTAAGAAATTTTTTTGCAAGATTATATTGCCCCTTTTTATAATATACATATCCTAATGTATCATTATATGCTGCGCTATCGTGATCATGGGATACTGCTTTTTTTGCCAGTTCCAAGGCTTTACTCAGATCACCATCCGGAAGAAGTGCCAGGATATATGCTACAGCATTACAGGCATTAACATTATCGGGATCATGTTTAAGTATGGTTTCATATAACTGCAAAGCCTGGCGATAGTTACCTGTTTTCTCAAGTGCAAATGCCTTCATCTGAATAATGGCATCATCCTGGTCGCTTCCTGCTTGCAGTTCATCTAAAGCTTTCTTAACATTTCCCTGCTGCAGCAATGCAAAGATATACACCTTACGGACCTGACGTATATCAATAAAAGTCATCGGCAATGACATACACCGCTGCAAATAATTAATAGCACTTTCATAATCCTGCAAATGAATATAGACAATAGCCAGATTGTACAATACAACAGGATTTTCTGCATCAATTAATTCAAGCTTTTGTAACGTTCTTTTAGCTTGTTCATAATCTTTCGTATGATTAAGCAGATGCGTGGCCTGGTCAAGCAACGTTGTAATCTGTTTGTGTATATCTAATTCTTCCATATATGATTCGTTATCTCTCTTTTTTTCAACCGGTTTATAAAATCATAATCAGTACAATCTATGGTTAATGGCGTTACTACAATATATCCATTTCGTAATTCAGTTACATCACTCCCTGTTTTTTCATCATTTTCAATAGTGCCATCTAATTCCATATCAAAACAATTATTCTTATTCTGTATGATACGATATGAATCGCGATAAAACCGTTTCCCTAAACTTGTGTACTGCATGCCTTTTATTGCAGACCTCGGCATATCAGGATAATTTATATTGAAAAAAAGTGGTTCTTTAGCATGAAGCGGAAAATCCTTTAAAAATTCCAGTAAAAATAATGAGGCATCATGAAAATAATCTGACTCTTCATAGCTGTCAATAGACAAAGCTATGCCACTAACACCAAAAATATACGCTGTGCGCGCACCTGCAACAGTTCCTGAAAAATATATATCATCGCCTAAATTAGGCCCATGATTGATACCTGATATCACAATATTAACCGGTGGTATGAGCCCACCATGTAATCCAATATTGACACAGTCAGCAGTAAAACCATCAACAGCATAGGTAAATTCATCTATCTGTTCAACCTTTATTGTTTTTCGTATCTGTATGGCATTGGAACATCCGCTGCGCTCTTTGTCAGGAGCTATCGCATACACCGAATAATTATCCGATAAGACCTTTTTTAAAACCTGTAACCCTTTTGCATGTATGCCATCATCATTTGTTATCAGAATATTCATAATGCTCCCATACTCAATATTTTCTTTACGACTATCATACCCATGTGCTATATAGTAAAGTATAAACTACCTGTGTGCGTATAGAATAATGCCAGTATACGAATATAAATGCAATAATTGCCATCATATTTACAGTGAGCTTAAAAAGATGGGAGATAGTAACTGTCCTCCTTGCCCTCAGTGCCACTCTCATAACACTAAAAAAATCATCTCGCTTGTCAGCACTATTGGTGGCAAACAATCATGTTCAGGATGTTCCGGAAAAAACTGCGACCATTGTAAATAACATCATCTTTAAAGAAATCAGATTACTGATTATTGCTATTATTAGCGCAACGTATCAACTATCCTGAAATATTTTTTATTAATAATTGTAAGTATAATAGCACCACAGCAAACTGTACATGTAATTATAGGTATTAAAATATAGATCTTCCCGGTAAAACTTATACAAAAAAAGAAAAGAGCAAAAAATTCTTTTTTAGTGAAATATTTCATACTTAGAGCAAATTTTACTAGCATATCATCCTGTGGCAATTTTTGTAAAAACTCCTTGTCGTATGCAACCAGTGAGCCCGACTCACTAAATTTTCGCAAATACCATACTATCATGCCAATAAACCAGAATAAACCAACAAAAAGCATTGTTACTATTATACTGGCTGCAACTGTTGACGTATTTTTAAAATATAATACTGATACTGCAATTAAGAATAGCAACAATGTGCCATTATCACCAATTGTATCAAGCCATCCGCCAATTTTTGATACTTTAAATGTAAATTTAGCAACCTCACCATCTACGCCATCAAATACTGATGCTAGTTGAAACAGCAACCCTCCTAAAACTACCTGCCAGTATGTCCCCTGTAACACATAATATGCACTTAAAAAACCCACAATCATATTAATAATAGTCAGTATATTAGGATGTACTCTTGTTTTGGCTAGTTGCAAGCTAATAGGGATGGAAATTCGTTTATTAATATTTTTTGCAATATATCCGCCAGTATTATCTATAATGTATTTTACAACCAGCAATTCAGCTTTCTTTATATCATCATTAGTGGAAATTATAAATTGCCTGTCATTTACAACAGGTTCAAATAACCCCTTTTTTTGTTTAAAATACTCATTAAAATTTTCAAAATAGTGAGGCTGTACAAAAAGGTTTGATGGCACATACAACGACCCTTTTTCAGGAACAGTACACGGTAAACATTGCTGTACATTAATCTTTCTTTTCTTTATATGTGGCAATATGTTATGATCATAGAACTTTTGTTCTCGTTCATTTAACATAATATATATGTATTTGATCCCGGCTTTTTGAAGTGTATAAATCAGCCGCTCAAGTATATATAATCCACAGACCTTTTTTGTAGTATCATATTCTTGAAGACTATAAATATATGCTTTTTGTGTCATACCTATACCCTTTAACATAATTCTTTGCTCGTTTTTACAGTTCCATCAATGATAAAGCAATTCTCTCTTAAAACCCTTTTTTTAATAATTTCGTCAAGATGTTTTTATATGACATTGATATAACATTTTACTTGACTTTAATACTTTAGTTATTGTATAATAACCAATACCATGTAAATATATCATCTAAATGTTTTTTATAAAGGAGATATCATTATGAAATATGTAAATTTCTTCTTGTCCATTATTTTTCTTGCATTATGCTTGATACTATATTCAGCTCCACAAGCACAGGAAAATCCAGAGAAGCAATTTAACCCCCTCTATGATGCGGAAGCAGTTATACAACGTTTAAGCTATGATAATTTTAAAAGTATCAAATTACTCCGAACGGCTATATATAATTTTGGTGGTGGGGAACAGGAATTCAATAGTTTAGTTGATACCTATGCCGAAGCAAGCGCACTGTATTTCAGAAATGAAATGATAGCCTCTGCTAATCTCTTCACAAAAAATGAAAAGGATATTAAAGAAGTTGCAATGCGATTGGCAAAGCTCTATAAAGAACAGGCTGAAAAGCTTCATATCCAGGTTATAAAAATGGGAGTCCGTCATTCTCTCAAAGCTTCAATTGAACAAACCAAACCAAATCCATCTGTTGATCCTCTTATAAGCAATGCAAGCTATGGCATAAAAATAGCTAACGACTACCTGGTCAGGTCAAAGCCAATAGATGCTATTTATTATTTCCGGAGAGCAAAAGAAAATTGCTTTAAAGTTTACCAGGTATTGGGTGAACAGTTGCCAGAAGAATATAAGAAAGATGTTGTTGATAATCAAAATAAGATATATATAGCAAAAGAAAAGAAAAATTAATTCTTTATATCAAGCTACAACTCTTTCTTAGCTTTTAATGTTTGTAATGCTGTTATCCTTACAGCTGAATTGCTATGTGTAAGCAATTCAATGATTTTGTCCCTATCCTTTTCTTCAATTTTATATGCCTGTAAAGCTTTTAAAATAGCAACCAGAAGAGATGGCGGATTATTTTCCCCATATAACATCTGGATAAGTTTGGCATATAATGAATGATGTTGGATATTTAGATGTGACAATGCTGCAAATTTAACACTTATTGATGGGTCATCCAGAGCTTTTATGATAACATCTATATGAATATACTTTGTGGAGTAATCATCAATACTAAGCAGTCCTATGATGGATGCTTCTCTAATGAGCCAGTCTTCATCAGTAAAATTATAAATAAAAATAGAAGCATCACGAGGATCGCGGTAGCGGGATAATGTTCGTAAAGCATTCCATCGTACATTATCATTCTGGCTACTTAAGGCTAACTCTCGTATATATACCCGCGCTCTTTTAATTGGCCTTTTGGAAAGTATCTGCAACGCTTCCATTTTTACAGCGTTATGCGGGTCATTTAATGCCTTGATGACAAGGTTTTCGGCTCTCTCGCCTTTAATTGTAGCAACGGCCTTTACAGCTTCTAGGCGGGTTTTCCAGTTATCACTTTTATACCCATTTTCATAGTATAACAGAACAGTATCATATCCTGTAATCGGCTGAATGGAAGTACACGACCCAATTAAAACACTGAGCAACCATATAAACAATCCATCAAAAATCTTTTTTCCGCAGGAGCTGGTCAATTAATCCTTCCTCCTGTTTTATCTTGATAATAATATTTCTCTTTTCATCAATTACATAACTATCAAACCACTTGGGTAAAAGGTAATCGGGCACTGTTATGGGTTCTTCAGGGGGCTGTTGATAGGTTACTCTTGTTTCCTCCCTATCTTTTAATATATATGATTTTATTATATTTGTATCTCTGTTTGCAACTTCTACTTCACCTTTGAAAACCACTACTTTGGTTTCAAATTGCGTTGCTATTATTCCAAAATCCGTTCCCCTCACCCCCGCAATTGCAGTAGGTGTATAAACAATCACACTGTTGCCTTTCATTGTTTTTGCTGCAATTACCCGCAACTTGCCTGTAATCATCTGAATTTTTGTTGGCTTATCTGCCTCTTTTAATCTTATATCCTGAACATAAAGGACAGATATTTCCCGAATAAACAGTTTGCTTCCATCATTTAATATAACCGATACAAACGATTTCCTCCCAGTCCTGATTTTATCTGTATCTTCAATTATCGTTCCCTCACCGGGGATTATTCGTTTACCTGCAAGAGATGTTATATCAACATCCCCTGATAAATCCAGGATTTTCCCTACCGGCCTTGCCATTGCATTAACAGCACAAAATAGGGACAGTATGATAATAACACTATTCCTAATACATTGTTTCATAATTGCTCTCCTCCATCTATTACCAAAAATACTTTAACTATATAGTACTCTTTTAATCACTTTGAAATGCAATAATTTACTGCCTGCTTAAATCATATATCAACTGGTATTGATAGTAAAACTTTTTTATACGCTCAACATAGCCTTTAGTCTCAGCATATGGAGCCATAACAGTAAACATGTCTTCATTATCATAACGCCATTTCAAGACATTACCAATACCAGCATTATATGCAGCCGAAACTAATGTAATATCATTTTTCAAATTTTTCATTAACCATGCAATATAATATGTCCCTAATTCTATGGATATACAGGGATTTTTTAACGTTTCCTTATTAACATGGCCTACTCCTGTTTTTTGTGCTATTTCTTTTGCAGTGGGTATCATTAATTGCATAAGTCCTATAGCCCCTGCTGATGATTCAGCATCGGGATTGAAAAGCGATTCAGCTTTCATCACTGCATAAATTAACTGCTCACTTATATTGTACTTTTTTGAAGATTGTGTAACACATTGAATAAACGGTTTTGGCAAAATGCTTTGAATCGCATCATCATACATTAAAAATATATTTTCTTTCATATCTAATCGCTTTAAAAGCTGAATTAAACCCTGAGCTGACATAAAATAATTTTTATACTTCAATCCAAAGAGGTATTGTAACACATATACATCATTGCTAAGAGGGTTGGTATACAATATCAGTTCCCTGCTTATCCCCTCTAAGTACCCTATAGAAAAATAATGTTCTATTCGGGTAACTATCTCCCCTGAAATGCCTAACGACACTTTCCCATCACGTACAGGAATATCATCGTAATGTATTTCATGAGATTTCGGGAAATATTTTTTTATCATACCCAATCGTTGTAACCGTTTTTTATTATCCCTTTCTTTGTAGGTTAACATAGCATGGGTAAAGAGAGTGGTTGCCAGATTTTTTGTTTGAAGCGCCATTGAAAAATCAGATGAAAGCTTTTCAATTGAATATTGTGGGGATAGCCGCTCAAGCAATATCCATGTGTAGGCGGAATGAGGCACATACGCAATCATAGAATACGCTATTGCCTCAGCTTCATCTGGATTTTCCTCTTTTTTCAGGTTATAAAGCCAGAAACACACTTCATCAGCATATTTCCCTTTAGTACCAAACGTAGCATAATATTTCTCTAAATAATATAATGCAGTTTTCGTATTGGCAATATTATTTTTAGAAAACAACCATAACAATTCCTGAGTAGCAGCATCATCAGGGTATTGAGCTACATACTCATCTACAAGTCTGGAATTTTCTTTCCTCTGGACAGCATATAGTGCTTTATAATACAATACTTTCTGTTTAAATTTTGGATTGTCAGCATCCTCTAATTTTTTCAGCCACTGCATGGCCTGCCCCTTGTTATTATTCCATGCTGTATCCACTATGGTTGCAGCAATATCATGCCTATAAGCAGTTGCATCATATTCATCATATATTTTTTGTACCCCGTACCATGTACCCAACTGGCAAAAAGCCTTAATGCGCAGTATATCCACATTAAATTTTTTAGAAGTGTCTTCCACAAATTTTAAAAAAGCTTCATCAATAGTAACAATATCACTATAATTTTTTGTGTTATACAATGCTTCAACAATAAACAGTATATCATCAGAGGTTAATGAAATATCAGGATTTTTGCTCACAATCTGTAAAGTCCGCTTTGCTGCAATCTCCGATTGCCAGCTTGCTGTACTAATTTTTAATAGGTTAAAATAAGTGCTCACTGCATCATTATATTTGTCCTGCTTTTCATACAGTGATGCTAATTTTAAATATAACCATGCCAACGAATCTTTATCTTTATACTTTGCAATACACTTTTGTAAAATCTTTTCAGCCTGCCCAAATTGTTTTAGCTGCACTAAAGCTTCAGCCTTAAGTATCTGTGCATCACGGTATACTCCGGTAGTTTCATTTTTCATCAAATCAATAAATTTTACCACATATTCATATTCCTGATAGTACATGAATCCCTTTGCTATTTCATAGATTGCATCGTTATACATATATGATTTAATGGAAAAACGGCTGACAAATCTATAGACTGGTTGCGGGTATATTGATAATGTTTTTGCCCTTTGCTCAACAAAACAACTATTAGCAAAGTGATAAATTGCCCTCTTATATTCTTTAGCATCTTTATACGCCAATCCCACCATGAAATGTTCACTGTACGATAGCTCCGGTTTCTGGCCCAACATTTGAATAATTGTTTGAGTATCCCCATAAAATCCCAATTCCGATAACCCCTGCGGCAATACAACATCAGAACAGGAAAGAAACGAAAATATGCCCAATGTTAAAAGGGTAATCACCCATACATATCTTCTAATAATCATGATTATTCTTCCTCTTTTTGATAATCTGCATACTCAGGCAATTCTTGCAATGAACCATTACTCCATACATCATCATAATAAGAATAATTATTAGTAAGCCTGTAGTAGCTGTCAGATAAAACCTTTAATAAATAGTTTTTTTCATTTTCATCTTTAACTGATTCCAACTTTGTCTTCATATACGAATAAATATATGGTTCATTTTCAACTTTCTGATTATTTTCAAGCTTCATATCTGAGTCTTTATTATTATACGCAACATATGCAAGCACAGCATACCGTTTGGCCTGTTTGGCTTTTTTCAAAGCTTGAATATATTTATATAAACGCATCGAGTACAGCGTGGTTCGATAACTATCGGCCATAACCATATACATCCGGGCCTGTTCATTATTTGTGTAGCCTAAATTACAATAATGCTTTGACAGATAGTCACCTTTCAATATAGGCCCCGGGGACACAGTATCTAACAGCTTCTTCCCTTCTTCAATTTCACGAAGTAAAACCATTCTGTATAAAGATATAAGCAATTCCTGAGCTTTGCGGATGTATTCATATGAATCTTTAAACCTGAATTTCATATATAAAAATTTTGCAAACATATCATACAGTATTGCTTTACGGCAGATTGCCCTTTCTTCTTCCACCGAAACATTTGATATTGAAAAATTTATAAAATAAAAAAAGCGTTCGTTGTCTTTAAGCCCTTTTTCTGCTTTGCGCTGTTCACCAGCACTCTGGCTGCTCTTTGTCCTTTGAGCATATACAGCACTATGCCGTAATGGAACAATCATCACTAACATTACGCCAATGGTAATGAGTGAGATTATTGCTTGCTTGCCTAAAAATCTATGTCCCATATATAGTATTAATCAACTCCATGATATTTTATGATTGACTATATCCATCCACATACTATAGAACTAATACAAAAGTACTATATGTTACTATAATACAAGGGGATACTATTATGAAAACCAGAAAAATTCTATTATTAGTATCGATTGTTTCTTTGCTATTTTATATAACCTGCACCACATTTGATCCTTCAATGTTGCAAAAAAAACCTACAATTAGTTTTCAAAATTTTCAATTCAAAGAAATTACACTTGCTGACATGACCATGCTCTTTTCACTGGAAGTTGAGAATCCTTATCCGGTAACATTGTACTTAGATTCAATACAAAGTCAAATATATATTGATACATTCTCTTTATTTTCGCTGCAATCTGCAGATAAACTAAAATTGCCAAGAAATTCAAAAACAAATAAAGCATTTGCTGTAACTATCACTTACGAACAGTTAATAAAAGCTGTAAAAGAATATTACAATAAAGATTCAATCATCATGACTGTAAAAGGCACCATTGCTTTTTCACTGCCACCATCCATTCAAATTGCACAATCGATAGCTGTACCTTTTACTATAAAGCAAGAAATTCCAACTATCAAGCCGTCAATTGACATAGCACACTTTAAAATAATCCCCCCTTCTCTTTCTGATTTAAAAAATATTGTAAAAAATATTAATCCACTTGAAATTCCATCTCTCTATACTGATATCCAAAATTTTTGCCAGGGGAAGGGTATTCCAGATAGCATTTCAAAATTTGATATACCATTATCAGTTGCATTTGATATAATTATTAAAAATAAAACAAAAGCTACCCTTGCCGGTAAATCGCTACAGTATAATTTTATACTCCACGATAGTGAAATAGCTAAAGGTCAGCCAACCATACAAAATGCAGATGGCGCTTCAAAGATTAACTGTGTAACTACATTGAGTACTAAAAATATAAGCAAGGGCCTTGCACAGGCTGTCACACAGAAGAATATACAGTACACCATGAAAGGAGACATGCTCTTTAATGCTGCATTAAAAGGGAAAGAGCTGCCTGTACCACTTACAATTAATCAGCAGGGTACTATTAAATGGTAATTATATACAATTTTATAATTGACTCATACATAATCTGCGAAAGTATTGTAACACAATTATTGTTGTCTATATAACATGTTGAAAAGGAGTTCACCATGAATGTTATTCCTGTAATTCTTGCCGGTGGTTCCGGCACAAGGCTATGGCCACTGAGCAATGAAGAAAAACCTAAACAATTCCACAATATTACAGGTGAAGGAACTCTACTAGAGCTTACAATCAACAGGCTCAAGCCACTTAATCCTGATTTTTGCCTTATCGTTACTGCACGTATGTATGAAGACATGTCCTATGATGAGTTAAAAAAAACAGGGCTCAAAGGCAGTATCATTTCAGAGCCAATGCCAAGAAATACCGCACCTGCAATTTTATATGCTGCAACCTATCTTTCAAAATTATATGATGATGCCATCATGCTCATATTGCCTGCTGACCATTACATCAAGAAAACTGATGTATTTATCACTATTTTGAAAAAAGCAATTGAGCATGCACATAACAATCATCTTGTAACTATCGGCATTACCCCAACATATCCGGAAACAGGGTATGGATACATTAAAGCCTATGATGACCCTTCTGAAGTAAAACCAGTTGAGATGTTTGTTGAAAAACCAAACCTGGAAACAGCTAAAAAATATCTCAGAGAAGGTAATTATTTCTGGAATAGTGGTATCTTTGTATGGAAAATATCCGTTATTCTGGAATATTACCAGAAACTTATGCCAAAACTATACCAGGCATTCCAGCCACTACGCGATCTTACTGTTGAACAGCTTACGCAGAATGACGAACTGCCCTGGGAAATCAAGCGAAATGTATTCTCACAAATAGATGCACTATCCATTGATTACGGCATTATGGAAAAAGCTGATCAACGGTATGTAATCCCCGGTGAATTTGGATGGGCTGATCTTGGCAGCTGGGCTTCAATTGATGATGTACTATCGCCCGATACTGATATGAACCGCTCCCCATATCCTGAAAAGGTTATTTTCCACCTTTCAAAAAATTGCACAGCATTCCCTGACAACAAACTCATAGCAGTGGTTGGATTGCATGATGTTGTTGTGGTTGATTCGGGGAATGAAATTCTTGTTATGGATAAAAATGCATCACAGGATCTCAGGGAAGTTGTTGCCCGTATTAAGAATAATAACGGCTAAGTCCAGAACAAACAGCCTTTTGTATTTTCTCTCGTACTGCAGCATTACGGGAAGAGTTTTGGCTAAGCAATAGCAACCGCATATGCAGGTAGTATTCAGGCTCACTGTAGTAAAAAACTGGCTCCTCTAACTGATTAAGAAAATCAGCATATATCATTAATGATGTATTAATAAGTGATCCAACAATGCTATCGGGAGTATTAGTTTCACAAGCTATCGGTTTACCTGCTGTATCTTCAATCAACTGCACAATCCATGCAAAGCTTAAAGGATCAGTAATGCCAATTGAATAGGTGTACCAATTATATGTATATGTTATTAGAATCTTTTTTAAACGATCATCCAGTATCCTGTGCGCAGGGCAAAAGTAATCGTTACATATTTTCTTCCCAAACAGGCTGCAATCTCTACTATCAATTCCATTGTTTACCACTGGATGCATCAAGCATCCGGGGGTATTGCTTTCAATAAAACCCATATAGGGGCACACATAGGTTGTGGTATCCCTGAACGTATAACGCCTTTGCAGCAATTCAAAATTCCTTGCAGTATTGCCATCTACCAAAGACCCTTGCATTTCATAACTAGCTACGGATAAAAAGTGCGATAGTCCCTGAAAAGAGATGTCAGCACAGTTAAAAAGCCCGCAGCAAACACAACATCCTTTCCCTTTACATGGCTGACATAGCGATATTTTATTGTATGCATTCATATTAATCAGTTGCACATTCTCATACATTTTGGTATTTTAATAACAAGCAAACACCTCATTTATCATTATAGCAGAATATTGTATGAAATACAGGGATAATCTTTATGAACTTCTGGAGATTTCTCCCCTTTCGTCAAAGGAGGAGATACGCAGGGCGTTCTGTACCAAGGTTAAGGCACTGCACCCTGATATGACCGGATTTAGCTCTGAACGATTTACTGTGGAACTTCAGAAGGTAATAGAAGCATACCGCATCCTCATGGATGATAGAGAGCGTGCCCATTATGATGCCACATTCTTCCAATACACACCAATAGTTGAGAAGCATTATATTCCTCAAAAACGCATCAGGTACTCAATATCACTTAAGGATTTACTAAAAAAAGAGTTTTTACCAAAAAAGATGCGCCGCAAAGACATAATTCATGAATTTGACCATGACATTGAGATAGTTTGCACACAACAGGAGATTGCCAAAGGTGCTGTTGCATTAGTTCAGTTGCCTTCCCGTATACTGTGCCCGTTATGCAATGGGCAGAACCGTGAGTGTTATGTATGTAATGGTCTGGGAAGAATATCCAGTGCTTCAACATTTGAGATTGAACTTCCTGCTGATATAACAAAAACAACCATATTAACCGTTGACCTGAGAAGATACAGGCCTGGTACTTTTACGGATTTAACCATTAAGTACCTGCGAATAAAAGTCACTATTTTAAAATGATAATGACTATTTGAACCTGATTCTTAATGAATCGCCATGTTTATCGTCAAATCCTTCCACCATTGACATGCGGGATACATGTTCGGTTGCATCCTTAAGTGCTGAGGGCGTCAGATACTGAAAAGATGTGCGGCGCAAAAAGGTTTCCACGCCAAGCCCTGATGAAAAGCGTGCAGCACCCCCTGTAGGCAATACATGATTGGTCCCTGAAAAATAATCACCAACAGCAACAGGAGCATACGCCCCCAGAAATAGTGAACCAACGTTTTTAATTGCAGTTAAATATTGCATTGGATTTTCTACCATTAATTCCATATGCTCTGGCCCATAATTGTTGGAAAAATCTATTGCCTCCTCAATTGAGGAAACAAGAATGATACGGGCATTTTTTATTGACTGCTTTTTAATTGCATGCCTTCCCCTGCCAGAATTAATATCTTCTTCAATATGTGTTATCACTTTACGCGCAAGTGACTCAGAGGTTGTAACAAGAATTGCTATTGCCATCTCTTCATGCTCTGCCTGTGATAGTAAATCCCACGCTACCCAGTGAGGGTTTGCATGTTCATCGGCAATAATTAATACCTCACTTGGGCCTGCCAGTGAATCAATCTGTATAACCCCCTGGCTAAAAAGATATGCTTTGGCTGCCGTTACATAGATATTGCCAGGCCCCACTATGATGTCTGCCTTGGGCACTGTTTGTGTCCCGAACGCAGCAGCAGCAATACCCTGTGCACCACCGGATTTTATTATTGTAGTAACACCCAGTATATGAGCCATTGCCCCAATATACGGAGCTATCGCCCCATCCTTTGCAGGTGGCGTTATAATTGAAAGCTGTTTACAACCTGCAATCTGAGCTGGTATGACACCCATTAAGACAGAAGAAGGATACGACGCTTTTCCCCCGGGTACATAAACAGATGCACTTTCCACTGGCTGATACAGCATGCCCAATGTGGTGCCATCCTCACGTGAGTAGATGAATGAATCCCTTTTCTGGTGTAAATGGAATTCCTGTATATTTTCTATTGCTTTTGTAAAAGAGGCAATAACTTCAGCATCAGTACTGTTATACGCTGTTTCAATTTCCTTTTTGGTTGCACACACTTCTTGCAATGAAACGCCATCAAACTTCCGGGTATAATCAATAACAGCGCTGTCACCTTCATCACGCACTTTCTGCACTATAGGGATAACGGTATTAACCATTATTCCGGTAAAGTCTTCGCCAAAACGCTGAAACAATGCATTGCGTTCTTGTGCTGTCAAATCAGATAATTTCCTGATAGCTATCATAGCCGCTCCTTATGACACATACGTTATGTATTATTTCTTGACTTTATCATTACCATTCATTAACATATCACAAACTATATACTAAAAAAATATTTCTGGAGGTCCTATGTTCAAGCATATAGTAATATTAATGATAGCGATAGCTCTTGTTATAACCGGCTGCAAAAAAACTACCATAACACCAAAACTTTTTGTAACCATACAAAATGAAATTCTGGACAGCGACATGCAGCAGACAACAAAAGAATCCATCGTTAAAAAATATGGCATTACACTGCAACAGTATGAAGACTATGAAAAACAAGTTGAAAGTGATCCTGAGTTAAAAGCGTTAGTTGGGAAAGAACGCCTTAATATCATGAAAAAATAACATTACACTATTCCAAGAATTTTTTTCATATTTTTACAAAGGATATATTCTGCGCTTTCGCCTAGTGCTTCTATATGCTGTTTATAGCGTGAATAATCAAGGAGCGGAAAATCGCTTCCAAATATAATTTTTTCTTTTCCACTCACCTGTATGGCTATATCATAAATACCAGCTTGATACAGAAATGGGGTTGCTGCAGTATCATAATAAACATGCCTTAAGGATTTTAAAACCTCAGGCATCAACTCATAAAATAAAAGCCCACCTCCCCAGTGTGAGCAGATGATTGGTATTGTGTTATAATGCGAGCAAAGTGCAAAAAGCCTTCGCATATCTGTATAATATTTGCCGGTATAGATATGGCCAACCGGTTCATTTACGTGGAGGCATACAGGCAATTCAAATTTCTCAGCAACTGCCATAATCTGGCCCAATAACAATTCCTCTTCTTCGTTAAATCCATCAGCATAAAAGGCAACTTCACCAATACCGTACAATCCTAATTTTTTAATTGATTCTATTTGTTCGTATATATCTCCTGTGAGAGCTATCGCCCCAAATGCATATAATGTGCCTTCATACTTATGCTGCACGGTAGCAAGATAGTCATTGTGCATGCGAGCATACTCTTCCTTTTGCCAGGTAAACCCCAGAACTACCGAAGCATCCACGGCATTTTGCCCCATTGAATCTAAAAGCATTTCGGCATGTGCAATGCGTGCACTGCCATAATACAGCAGGGAAAATTGCCTGTCATCGCAATAACGTTCTTTGTTTTTCACCATATCATCAGAAAAAATATGTGTATGCCCATCAAGTACCATTGTATACCCTATTATGTATTGACATTATCATAAGCTTTTCTAGTATTTAATCATCTAGTCTTGAATATTACTATATACTATGAATACAATCGAATTTTTTCTGGAACCCAGTAAAGAAAACTATCACACACTTCGTGTTAAAAGCCAAGATGGCAGTTTTCGCTATATTCACAGTAAATACTTTCCAACAAAAGAATCATCATATTTGCAGGATATTGTCAATCCTGAAAAATACGATGTCTGTATTATTTTAGGCATAGGCCTTGGATATCATCTGGCATATATAGCTGACATTATACCGTTTTTTAAGCAGATTATCTGCATTGACATCAATAATTATCTATCCAATGCCACTATCCCCCAACAAATTCAGGCAATTATTCATAACCCCTCAATACAGTTAGTATTTGTAAATCCCGATAATCTTGACCAGCTACGTGACCTCATACAGTTACAGTTCATAAAAGGCATACAGGTCATTGACCATCCGGCTTCTTTTCATGCTTTCCCACAATTATTTTCATCCATAAAAAAAATCATACAGCAGATAGTAGAAAAAGCCATATCAAATCATCTTACAACATCATTGTTTGCATACCGGTATTGTAAAAATGCATTAATCAACCTTAACCGTTTGCCTGATTGCTTGCCAGTAGCACAATACAGAGCAATCCATGCCAACCAACCCTGCATCATTGTAGCCCCGGGACCATCCTTAGATGACACCCTATATCACCTTAAAGACCACCAGCACAATTGCATCATCATAACGGTTGATTCTGCACTTAAAGCATTACATGCACACTCTATTATACCTGATTATATTGTTTCTATTGACCCTCAGCCGGTTGTATTTGCACATTTATTTACCATACAACCTAACGCGCATATCATCACAACGCTCACTGCACACCCAATGATTTTTTCATTCCCGGCAATTGTATATTTAAACACACATCCCATATGCCAATTACTGGAAGAATTGTACCCCAGGACTATTGGTTCTGTGGACAGCAGGACCGGAACAGTACTGGGCGATGCTGTATCATTTGCCCTCTTTGCTGGCTGTAATCCTATTGCTATTGCCGGTGCAGATTTTTCATTCCCTCATTTCACTACTTACGCATGTTCAACAGAGTACCATCGCCGCTACCAACTTGTGCACAGCCGTTATACGCCACTGGAAACAAAAAACATGGACTACATAATCCACGCTTCAAAACGCACGGTTGCCACAGGCACCTTTTCACGAAAAAACTTCATACAGTACCGTGATGCACTGGATACCATGCTGCCACACGATATATCCATATTTCACATTAATCCCGTATTGCCACTTTCCCATGCAAACGTAATTTCAATACACAACTTTCTATCACTACCACAGGTAAGCAATTATACAAAACGGGAAAACCCACGTATATTCCAACCACTATCACATACAATACATCTTCACGATGTACTCACCATTTTAGACGATAAAAACACGCTGCATACTATTTTGGAGTCTTCACGAGTATATAATGATACACACATTCAAAGAATACATCATTTATTATATAAGAGGTGAATCTATGAGAATTGGCGTTACAGGCATATATGCATCGGGCAAAGGGACAGTCTGTTCCATGTTTGAACAATTAGGGGCGATAGTTATTGATACAGACATCATTGCCCGTGAAATAGTCACACCACCAAGCCCACTGCTTGATACGCTGGTGCAAACATTTGGCAGTGATATACTCAATCCAGATGGAACGCTGAACAGAAGGTATCTAGCAAATAAGGTTTTTGCTGATAAAACGCTTGTCAATAAGCTTAACGAAATAACCCATCCTGCAATATTCAATGAAGTAATGAGACAATCTGATGACAAAACCAACATCTATATGATTAATACCCCTCTACTCTTTGAAACAGAATTCTATAAATATATGGATAAAAACATTGTGGTTATCGCAAATACTGAGCAGGTGTTAAAGAGAGGAGTTAACCGTGATGGCATAACTGAAAAGGAAATCAAAGCACGGCTTAATCACCAAATTTCACTTAAAGAAAAGATGAAATTTGCCGATTATATCATAGATAATTCTGGATCATTAGAAAATACTAAAAAGCAGGTTGAAGAATTATGGAAAACTTTGATTTTAATGAAAGGCCAGTAGCCAGGGAAAAAAATGTTTTTCTCCTTCATCTTGATGTTCCTCGCATTATTTTGATCTCTGCTGTACTTATTGGAATAATCGTTACAACATTTCTTTTAGGAATGAATTTTAGTGAAAATAAGGTTGTCTCCCATAATGCCTTAATTCCTCCCGAAATACCAGGAGACACAATAGCACAGCTTGATAAAGGCATTGATTTAGGTAACCCAGCACAAAATCCTGATCTGCCGTTAATGGATAGTACAACAAATAAACTGGATATAGCCCCTAAATCTGATGAACTGTCTAAACTTGATGTTATCCCAAAAAAAGATATACCCGACACTGCTATAGCAAAACAGGACGATACTGAAGCAACACAGGTAATCCATGATACCGTTAAAAAAGATGCCCCGGTAAAAAATGTATCAAAAAAGAATGCTAAAGCCAAAAATACTGTTAAAAAGAATAAAGTTGTAGAAGTAGCAAAAACTGATGAATCACATACCAAGAATGTATCACAGCGTTCATGGTCCATACAGATAGCGTCGTATAATACCCTTTCCAAAGCCCAGAAAGAAGCAAAGAGTTTGCAGACAATGAAATATGACGCTTATGTTGATAAAGCAGATGTTTCAGGTAAAACATACTATCGTGTTAAAATTGGGCCCATTCTCAAAGAAGATAAAGCTATAAGCATGTTGCAAGAAATTCAGTCAATTGATAAGTACAGGGAAAGTTACATTGTAAAAGAATAAATCAAAAACCCGCTGTTTTTAGCAGCGGGTTTTTTATATTCTATTTTAATGATAGTTACTCCTTTTCTTCATACAACACTGCAAAATCAGTTACTTCATCATCCTTATCCAGTTGCAGTAAAAGAACACCAGCCGCTGTTCTTCCCTGATATGATATTTCCTTTGCTTTTAATCGTATAGTCATCCCTTTTTTGGATGCGATAATGACCTCATCTTCAGGATGCACTGATCTCACACCAACCGCATACCCATTCTTTTCGCTGATTTTGAGATATGCCATTCCTTTACCACCTCTTCCTTTAGCGGCAAAATGTGAATACTGTGTCTTCTTGCCATACCCACGAGATGTAACTACACAAAGGTCTGATTCTGGCTTGACCACATCCATGGCAATGATCTGGTCATCTGATGCAACACGCATGCCAATAATCCCGGAGGAATTTCTGCCCATTGCCCGCATCTTTGCAATATTTGTCCGCAGCAGAAGTCCATTTCTGGTTGCTATCACCACATCATCCTGCGATTTGACGACCTTAACATCAACCAGCTCATCATCCTTATGCAGATTAATAGCAATGATGCCGCCTTTTTTTACATTGCTGAATTCTTCCAGTGCTGTCTTTTTCATGATACCATTGCGTGTAACCATGCATAAAAAGTTTTCACTGAAATCATTTACGGAACAAATTGCAGTAATCGTTTCCCCGGAAGCAAGGTTTATTATTCCTTTTAGGGATTTGCCTCGTGTATTTTTTGAAGCTACCGGTATCTCATACACCTTCATCCCAAATATTTTGCCTTTGTTGGACAACAATAACAACGTATCATGCGTTGAGGCGATAGTCATCATGGTAATAAAATCTTCTTTTTTGGAAGACATCCCTATGACACCCTTACCCCCACGACGCTGCTTTTTAAATGTATCTGTCGATAGTCGTCGGATAAAGCCATCGTTGGTAATAGTAATGACCATATCCTCTTCAGCAATCAGATCCTCAGCATCAAAGCTTACTGAGGTGTCTTCATAAATGATCTCAGTTCTTCTGGTATCATGGTATTTATCTTTAATAGCAAGAAGCTCATCTTTTATAATTGTATATATCCTTTTTTCACTCTTTAAGATAGCTGTCAGCTCATCAATTAATTTTAATAATTCTTTTAGTTCATCAATGACCTTTTTTACTTCCAGGCTTGTTAAGCGTTGCAATCTCATGTCAAGGATTGCCTTGGATTGAATTTCAGATAATTTAAACCGCTTGATGAGGCGTTCATTTGCTTCTTCAACGGTTTTTGACCCTCTGATTATTGCAATAACCTCGTCAATATTATCAAGTGCTATCTTCAATCCTTCAAGTATATGGGCTCTTTCTTTTGCTTTTGCTAATTCATACTGTGTTCTGCGGGTAACAACTATTTTTCTGTGGCTTATGTAGTGTGTTATCAATCCTTTTAAATCCAAAAGCTTTGGCTGATTATTGACAAGTGCCAAAAGATTTATGCCAAATGAAGTTTGAAGCTGTGTATGCTTGTACAACTGATTGATGATAATATTAGTCACTGCATCTTTTCTGCAGCCAATGACAATTCGCAATCCATTGCGGTCTGATTCATCGCGCAGCTCATTAACGCCTTCAATAACTTTATTGTTGACCAGCTCAGCAATCTTTGCAATCAGCGCAGCCTTGTTAACCTGATAGGGCAATTCTGTCACTACTATCATTGATTTGTTTTTCTGTTCCTCAATATGAAGCTTGGCTCTGACCACAATACTGCCCTTACCCTTGGCATATGCTTTTATCATCTCTTCTGAAGCAACAATAATACCGCCTGTAGGAAAATCAGGGCCTTTGACAAACTTCATCAAATGCTTAACAGTGGCATCCGGGTTATCAATCATGAATACAATCGCATCGATAACTTCTGATAAATTATGAGGTGGGATGTTTGTTGCCATCCCAACAGCTATACCTGAGGAACCATTTACCAAAAGGTTTGGAAACGCAGCAGGAAGTACTACCGGTTCCTTACGTGTTTCATCAAAATTTGAGATAAAATCTACAGTATCTTTATCAATATCTTTAAGCAACTCCTGAGCAATTGACGAAAGGCGTGCTTCAGTATAACGATATGCAGCCGGTGGATCACCATCAACTGAGCCAAAGTTACCCTGTCCGTCAATTAGAGGCAAACGCATTGAAAAATCCTGTGCCATTCTGACCAGTGTATCATACACAGCAGCATCGCCATGAGGGTGATAGTTACCAATAACTTCACCAACGATCTTGGCTGATTTAACATAAGGCCTGTCACTTCGCCATGCCCGTTCATTCATTGCATGAAGTATTCTACGGTGTACCGGCTTCAAACCATCACGGACATCAGGAAGTGCTCTTCCTACAATAACACTCATTGCATAATCTAAATACGAGCGTTTCATTGATTCTTCAATTTCAATATTATGAACTCTCTTTTCCTTAGGATTATCCTGTTTCTTAGTCACTGTCTGTTACCTTTATTTAAAGAATGAAATTATATATTGATTGGAATATGTTTCTATAAATCTAAATTCTCAACCATGTGGGCATTCTCTTCTATGAATTTTCTCCGCGGTTCTACTGCATCTCCCATTAAAACAGAAAAGACCTCATCTGCTTCCACTTCATCTTCTAATGTCACCTTCAATAGAGTCCTTTTTTCAGGGTCCATGGTTGTTTCCCATAACTGTTCTGGATTCATCTCGCCCAAACCTTTGTATCTCTGAATTGTTATCTTGGACTTATCTAAATTCTTAATGATCGCATCCCTTTCTTCATCACTGTAGGCATAGTACTGTTCCTTGCCAGCTTTGATGTTATACAGAGGCGGTTGGGCAATATACAGATAGCCATTGGCAATGATCTCAGGCATATATCTAAAAAAGAATGTTAGCAGCAATGTTCGTATATGGGAACCATCAACGTCAGCATCAGTCATGATAATAATTTTATGGTATCTGCACTTCGTAATATCAAATTCACTATCACCAATACCTGTCCCCAGTGCAGTAATAATAGTTTTGATTTCATCATTTGAGAGAATCTTATCCAGACGGGATTTTTCAACATTAAGTATCTTCCCTTTTAAAGGCAAAATTGCCTGGAATTTTCTATCTCTACCCTGCTTTGCTGAACCACCTGCTGAATCACCCTCAACAAGATACAGCTCACATAGTGCCGGATCACGTTCACTACAATCAGCTAACTTGCCCGGCAGAGAATCATTTTCTAAAGCATTTTTTCTCCGTGTCAGATCACGTGCTTTCTTTGCAGCTATGCGTGCACGCGCAGTATCAATACATTTTTCTAAAATTTTCCTAACAATTTGAGGATTCTCTTCAAAAAACTGGGTTAGATGCTCATTGGTAATAGATTCAACAATGCCTTTAACTTCACTGTTGCCCAGTTTCATCTTGGTCTGGCCTTCAAATTGTGGGTTAGGGATCTTAACACTTATTATGGCTACCAGCCCCTCCCTGACATCATCACCTGAAAGTTGTGGAATTTTTTTATCATAACCTTCCCGCTTTAAAAAATCATTCAATACACGGGTTAATGCAGATTTAAATCCAATGAGATGTGTCCCCCCTTCCTTTGTGTGAATGTTATTTGCATAACAAAAGACTGTCTCAGTATAGGTATCAATATAATCAAGGGCAATTTCAACATCTACATTACTCCGATTGTCATGCAGGTAGACAACCTTTCTCGTTATAGAAGTTTTGTTTTCTGTTAGGCTTTGAACAAAAGAAACAATACCACCCTTGTAGTAAAAGGTGTGTTCTTTGCCTTTCCCACGCAAATCAGTTAATGTTATTTTTATACCATTATTGAGAAATGCCAGCTCCCTCATCCGCTTTGACAGTGTTTCAAAATGAAACTCTGTTTCTTCAAATATCTGGCTATCAGGTTTAAATAGTACGCGTGTACCCGTTTTCTTTGTTTCTCCAATATCCTTAACCTTATCTGTTGGCACACCACGCTTATAGCTTTGAAAATACCGCCTGCCATCTCTGTATACTTCTACTTCCATATATTCAGACAGTGCATTCACAACAGAAATACCAACACCATGCAAACCACCAGACACTTTATATGCCTGATTGTCAAATTTGCCGCCTGAATGTAATTTGGTAAGAACTATCTCCAATGCAGATGTCTTATACACGGGATGTATGTCAACCGGTATACCACGGCCATTATCTATTACTTCAACTGAATTGTCTTTATTGATAGTCACATTAATGGTATCGCAAAAACCTGCCAGTGCTTCATCAATCGAATTATCAACAACCTCATATACCAGATGATGAAGCCCATTAATATCGGTTGAACCTATATACATTGCCGGGCGCTTTCGTACGGCATCCAGTCCTTCCAAAACCTGAATTTTATCTGCTTTGTAACTTGTCATATCTTCTTACTCCATACTGCATCACTAATTTGCCCATACCGTTTAATAACAGTATATGAACTTACTTTTGTTGTTATAATGCTGTGTGTACAAACTGCCATTGTTTTATCTTCTTTTTCAATTTTATCAATAAATCCTGAATTAATTTCAGGTGATTTAACTATCGTTTCACAATTTAAAATTGCAATCAGGTGTTTATCCGAAACACTTTTCCTATCACCGATATGAATGAACATCGTTGCCTTTCCTGTATGGCTTTTTTTTAACAGTGCACTTCAATGAATCAATAGCCACTGAACCTGAAAGCTCAGACAGCCTTTTAATAACCAGGGATTGGGATAATGCAATCTCATTTGCATATATAGGATGATCTACAATAATATACAATATACGGCTAACAATCTTATAGGGAAAACTGTGTGTTGCTATAATATCCCCAACAGCCTTTCCCCATATAGACCGTATATGCTCCAGAATAAAATCTTCAGACAATCCAATTTCTGATGCTACGTCTTTTATTATCTGACTGCATGCAATAGTACGGTTATATCTTTTTTCTTTATACCTGAACTTCATTATCCTAACACTCTGTTATTTACTACCTTCAAATGTTTGTAGTTATCCAAAAAATTAACATCATTACTGCTTGCACACGTTATGATAACCTGGTGTTTGCCATCTATAAGTTTTTGCAGCACATTCCTTCGCCTATCATCATCTAGTTCAGACAACACATCATCAAGCAGAACAATGGATTTACTTTTCTTAACCTCAAAAATGACATTAACCTCAGCCAGCTTCATTGCTATTGAAGCCAACCGTCTTTGGCCAGTTGATGCATATGATTTAAAAGCGGTATTTTCATTTCCATTTACTACATACACATCCCGGTGAGGCCCAATAGTTGTGGTACCTGTCTGTACATCAATATTTCTTCTTTTGCTTACCTCTTGTTTTATATCTACTACATCTTCATTACGTAGTGAAGGACAATAATTAATGATTAAATTGTCATTAAATCCCGAAAGTTCCTTATACAGCTCTTTAAAATAGATATTAAAGTGTTCAATATAATGTTTACGCTTCATTACCAATGTACTTGCACAATCAGAATACATTGAATCCCAAATGTCAAGCTGTTTTATTATGTCTCTTTTATGGGGAATATCTTTCAATACCTGATTACGATTTTTAAGAATCTTTCTAAATGACGTAAGTAATTCAATATATTCCTTATCTACCTTGGATATCAACCTATCAAAATATCTTCGAATTATATCAGGTGGCCCACTAATTATTGTATTATCATCAGGGAAAAAAGCCACTACATTAATTGTACCATAAAAATCAGATATTTTCTTTATTTCTTTGCCATCTATTTTTACTTTTTTTTCAGATTGTTGATTAGTAACTGATACTCCTACCTCAATTGTTGAAATATTATCATTTTCTACATGTACTGATACATAATAATCCTGTTTTCCCCACTGAATAATATCTTTATCGGTGCAATTTCTGAATGATTTTATATGGGATGCAATATAGATTGCTTCAAGGATATTTGTCTTTCCTGAACCATTTGCTCCAGAAATGACATTAATGCCCGGAAAAAAACTAATAACCTCATTTACATAATTGCGAAACGTCTTTAGCAATAATCTATCTATAAACATTATTTATTGTATTTACGTTACATTGACCGTATCTGAATTGGCATTATAACAGACAAGAAATTATTATCATCTTCTGGATATACCAGTAATGGGCTCATTACACCTGTAACACAAATAACAACTGAAAACGAATTTATCTCTTTCAATAAATCCAGTAAGAATTGCACGTTAATTCCTATCGTTATTGGTTCTTTACAATATGAGTCAACTGCCAGTTCCTCCTGACCTTCGCCTTGATCGGGGTAGCTTGCTTCAATAATCAAAGAATTTGGTAAAAATTTTAATAGTATTCTCCAAGAAGGTTCATTAGTAAAATTTTTTAATCTGTTCAGTGCTTCCTTTAATTTTTTCACTTCAATAACTGCTTTCAATAAATAATCTTTAGGGATAACCTGTTTATAATCAGGAAACTGCCCATCAATGAGACGTGAAACTATTTCTGTTCTCCCTATTTTTATAAAACACCTGCTATCATCAAATGCTATCAGGGTTGTACCTTTATCTTCTAAAAGCCGCAAAAGCTCATTAACTGTTTTAAGTGGTAAAATAAAACCATTTTTTATGGTAGAAATTCCGTTAATATCTTTTTTTATCATTGACAATCGCCTTGAATCCGTGGCCACAACTGTCATTGATTTCTCGTCTTCTGAAACTATATACACACCATTAAATATTGGTTTTACAGTATCGTGAGCTGCAGCATGAACAGTTTTACTTATCATTTCACTGAAAATTTTTTGCTCTATTTCAATCGCATTCTTAAAATTAAAATCAGGGATTGAAGGGTATTCCTCAGCAGAAGATCCTACCAAAACATACTGACCTTTCACTAAACCTGATTTTGATGAAATAGATACATTAGTATTATTAACATCAAGTACTACTACGCCATCTGGAAATTCTTTTAAAAGGCTCACTAAACGCTTCCCGCTTAATGTGAACGCACAATTTCCATCAGAAACAACATCCAGCTGCGTTTTTATTCCTATTTCGTTATCAGTTCCAGTGATGGTAAGTGTATCACCATCCACATTAAAAAGACACTGTGTAAGTATTGTATTAATACTCTTTGCACTCACAACAGAATCTGCTATTGTTGTTGCCTTGATTAATTGTACTTTATCAACTTCAATTCTCATTGTTCACACCACCATTGCTATTATTACTAATATATTTTAAACTTATTAAAATAAGTGTTAGTAGTAGTGATATAATTTTTGTTAATAACTAAGTAAAAGCCTGAATTCTTCAGCAATTTACCAAAATGTATTTTGTTAATAACTATCACTGTTTTCATATAGTCTTATAAAAATATTTGCTCTGTAAAGAATTTCTTGCCGTATTTGTGAAAAAATGAAACGGTATAAATAATTCTTAACATTTTTTTAACATGTTATTAACTTCGTAATTCTGATATTAATTCATCAATTACTTCTTTGAAATCAACATCATCCTCAATTGATTTTTCAATGTTATTGATAGCATTAAGTACCGTTGAATGATCTCTATCACCAAACTCTTTTCCAATCTCAATTGTTGTTAATTCGGTTAACCTGCGTGCAAGATACATTGCAATAAAGCGTGGCTGCACTACCTTGCTCTGTCGGTTTTTTGAAATAATTTCATCAACACCAATCCCAAATTTTGAAGCAACTTTAACCATAATATCCTGTACAGTAATCTTTTTGTTGCTGTCCACATCAAAGAGGTCTTTGCAATGATCTTTGGCCAATTGTACGGTAATAGGCTGATTGTAGATAGTGGAAACCATACTTAGCCTGACTAATGCAGCTTCAAGTGCACGTATACTTGATTTTATCCTGCGAGCTATGTAATTACACACTTCATCTGACAATTCAATTTTAATTTTCTCTGCTTTATTTCGTAAGATGGCTTCCCTTGTTTCCAGATTTGGTAGTTGTATATCTACGATCATACCCCATTCAAAGCGTGTTCTCAGCCTTTCCTCAAGCGTTGAAAGCTCTTTTGGCGGCCTATCACTGGAGATAACTATTTGTTTTTTACTGTTATGTAACGTATTAAATGTGTGGAAAAATTCTTCCTGTGTTTGCTCTTTTTTTTCAATAAACTGAATATCATCTATCAACAAAATATCAACATTACGGTACTTAATCTTAAAGCTGGACAGGGTGTTAGCTCTAATAGCCTGAATAAATTCATTAATAAACTGTTCACAGGGGACGTACAATACGTTAAGGTATGGTCGTTCCTGTATGATTCTATGCCCTATTGCCTGCATGAGATGTGTTTTTCCAAGGCCAGTGCCACCGTAAATGAATAGTGGGTTATATTGCGTAGCAGGTGCCTTTGATACGGAGATTGCTGCAGCATGTGCAAGTTGATTGTTAGGACCAATAACAAAATTTTCAAATGTATAATTTGGATTTAAGATAGTAGGAAATTGTAACGTTTCTTTCTTCTCATCATTGGTAACTGGTAAAGGTGTGTTAGTTGGCGGCTCTTTAAATCCATTGCCTGTAACAAACTCACATACTATCTCTTTGCCTGTCTGCTCTTTGATGATTGAATGAATCAATGAGGCATAATGATCAGAAATATGCCGTTTTGCAACATCATCAGGCACTTTAACTACAAGAATATTTTCGTTAAAGGCCACTGGTTCTGTGTTTTTAAACCACATATTAAATGATTGCTTATTAATATAGGTTTCTACAGAACCCAAAACCTTGTTCCAGATTGTTACTGTTGAATCTGTCATAATAATAACCCATTTAGTTATCAACAATTGTTAATAACTTTGTTGATATCGTAATATACGTTTAGCATGTGGTGAAAAGGTTAGATGCTACAGACTATTAGCTATGTTGATTATTTTGAATTGACTCTATGTAAGCATGATTACTTTTTTTTGCAACCAATTAATATATAAAAATTATCGCTAAAATTAAATTTTTTATCATTATGGATAATGTGAGAATAAATGATAAAATTTTGTGAATAATATGTGGATAAATACCAATATATAGTTGAAAATTATGAATTTATGTGTATTATATGTTAATAAAACGATGATAGAGGGAAAAGATGGGTGTAATAATAAAAGACATAAAAAAAAATAATAATGAGATTATACGAATAGAAATTTCGGAATATCAGGGAAAGGAGTTAATTAATCTTAGAATATGGTATCAGGCCATTGATAATGGTGAGGTTGTTTATAAGCCTACACAAAAAGGTGTTGCACTTTCAGTTGATAAATTCAGTGAATTGCAAGAAGCAATAACAAAAATAGCAGAATATCTGCATGACAAAAAGCATGGCACTACACCTCAAGATGTATAGTTCCGTTGCAGTGTAATCTTATAAGGGATTGTATTAACAATTGACGGGCTTTTTTTATCTGCATTTCATCATGTAATATATTTGGATTGAGTATACCATCATAGACATCCATGATACAGTATTGTGCCCCAATGGGAAACTTCTGAATACAATCAAAGACAAGCTTTTTGGGTGTTTGTTTCAATGCAGTGGCAATAGTAAACCATCCAAGCTCAAACAATATGTAGTACATTGTCTGGGGGTCGATGTATTTTTTTAATAGCTGGTTAAATGGCAATGTATAAAGCGAATTGACATGTGATATGCTTTCCAGGTAAAGCTGGACTATTGCATACTGTGACACAATTGTGTGCTCATAATTACATTTGTTTTTTAAACATGACGCTATACTGTTTATCCTCCTGTACGATAGATACTGCGATAGTTGCTGGAAAAGCTTTGTATTATGATAAAAAGCTGAAGCGATAGTTACATCATCACAATGTGATAAAATTGAGTACATTAATCCGGATTTTTCTATTTCAGAAAACCACATTTCAAATGTTTTTTTCTGGAATGTTGATACGATAATAATCTGTTGCAGAACTTTGGTAATCTGATTAATAAAATTTCCAAATCCAAAATATTGCTTAGTTCTGAGTTTCAGGTAGAGAATTTCTTCAAAGGCATATATTCCTTCAATTAAATCCCTTGCTGTTATATGTTGCACTGTTTTCCCAACATCTAGTATATCCGATATCAAGTTACTGGAAATATTGTATTTAATTTTTAAGGAATGCTGCGGAAATGCCCGTGTTAACAAATACATGTGATACGGGGTGAGTATCTTTTCATTCAATAAAAAGTATATCAGCTTTTGGAATTCATTATCATCCATTGTTTCAAGTATAATGTGCAAAGATGGAAACAGGTTATAGGGATCGTTGAAAAATTGTAAAAATTGTGACTCAATATCATTTAGTGATGGATATATTGTGCAATTGGTAGCTTTTATTTTGAATATATTAAAGAATTCTAAAGGAATATATATTGTAAAATCATCATCCATGGGGTGTGGTGTATCATAACGAATATGTGCTGTAATTGAAATATGTGCACTATCGGATTGAGTATTACCTGTTGATTCATTAAAAGAAGATGCAACCATTAACTTTTTTTTGGACAATACACTGATACGCAGTGCAATGTTGGAAATGTTTTGTTGAATATAGTCTTTAATAGATTTAAAAACATATTCGCTATCGGTTGTTATGATTATTGGATATTGCTTTGAGGATAGTTTGTAGCATGTTACAACAGCATAGTATTTCTTTACGGTTATATTCCCTTCCTGCCATGGGGATAATGCAATACCTTCACATCTGCATGCCCGTGAAATGTAAATATCAAGATCATAAAACAAGGTATAGAAGATCAAGTGTGATGCTGTATTATAAAACATTTTGCATAAAAAATAATTGTATATTATGAAAAATCTATAAATATAAAGGCAACATCGTCTTTTCGGTCATGAAGTGGAGAGAAGTGATCAAGGGTCTGTAAAAGGTGTTCACAAAAATCTTCAGGTTTTTCATTATGCTGTTTTAAAAATTTTGCCAATCTATTTTCCCCAAATTCCTCTTTGTTTTCATTTTTTATTTCAGTTATCCCATCAGTATAGAGAATACACCTATCACCTTCTTCAAAATGGATTGTTTTTTGCTCATAGAGTGATTCATCCTGTATGCCTAAAAAAAGCCCGTTTGTATCAAGAGCAATGATTTTGTCCGAGCTTTTTCGGTAGTACAATGGCCGAGTGTGCCCTGCATTGGTAAAAGAAATTGTTTTTTGGTTAATGTCAATGAGCATATAGAATGCAGTAATATATTGCATATCTAAAAGCAGGCCACGCATTTCCTCATTAATTTTTGTCAGTAAATCCTGTGTGTTCAATATTTCGTATGCATATATGCTAAAAGTCATCTTTGCCATGCTCATAACAAGTGCAGCAGGAATACCATGGCCAGTAACATCGGCTATAAGAACACCAACTTTTGAATCAGATATTTTATAGCAATCAAAAAGGTCACCCCCAATATCTGCAATTGGAAGGTATCTTCCGCTAATAGATGGGTATGGTATAAAAGAAAAATCTTTAGGAATGATAAATTGCTGAAGCCGTTTTGCATATTCCAGTTCTTTTTGAATAAGTTGATTTTTTTCGTAGAGTTCATCATGTGCGCTTTTTAGGCGCAGTAAGGACTGAACCCGTGCTACCAGCTCTTTCTGGTTGAGAGGCTTTAATAGAAAGTCATCGGCACCAATAGTTAACCCCTTAATCTTTGAATTTAAATCATCAAGCCCTGTCATCAGGATAACAGGGATAAATTCGTTGCCGATGTACTGTTTAAATTGTTCCAGAAAACCAAATCCATCTAAGTTAGGCATAACGATATCAACTAATATGAGATCAAACTGTTTTGATTGTAATGCATTTAGCCCTTCCATCCCATCTGCTGCTTCAAAAACATTTATGTTGTATGCTGATAAGGTGTTTTTTACAATTGCCCTATTTAATTTACTGTCATCAATGACGAGTATGTTTTTTGGTGTGTCAGGTGATTGAAAAGGTTGTAAAATCATTAGCGATACCTCTTCACATTACTTTTGATGGTGCTGAAAAGAGTGCATATTGCTGTTCAATATATGGCCCAGAAGAATACGCAATGTTAATATCTTTGATGATTCGGTACTCTTCATCTTTAAGAATATTTGGAGCGTATAATGGAAGATTAATCTGATCACAAAATAATCGTAACCCGTTTATGATTTTTATTCTGTCTTTAAAGTAATGGAGATTGCGAATCATATGTTCTGACAATATAACCATTGAGAATTCAATAGTAGAAAGGGACTGCAATAAATTACTTCCAATGTAACAATTTGAGACAACAAATTCAATTGGTGTAGTATTTTTTGGGGTTAATTCCTCATATTGGGGGATGAAAGAATGCAATTCTACCTCATCAATAGCTAAAACTATTTTATTCAGTGAAAGCTTGGTACACAGCTCTTGAAGGGTGCTTATCTGTAAAGACAGGTCTATGGAGGGGACCCAGTTTATGATAAAAGGGAGTTGTAAATTTCGCGCCGATATAATTTCGGCCATTGAAGAAATAAACTGCAAATAATGTTCCTGAGATGCGATTGCGTTTTTTATCATTATATCAAAAAAGTTTTTTGCTGATACCAGTTGCTTGCTGAATACATGATACATTAATCTTGCAAATTCGGTATTGTATACCGGTAATAAAAAAATATAATCACTGATATCTTTATTTGCATGAATTGCCTGCGAAAAATTAGGAATAATCTCAACTTCGTTTGCAAGTGATAGCAGGGGTGAGAAATTGGATTTAATTGACTTGATTTCCTGAAGTATTTTTCTGGCAAGATGTTTATCGAATGGTAAAACACCATGGGTATAGTGAATTTCAACATGATGATGTATAGATTGCAGTGAAATATCCAATACAAGTTCTTTGCAGAGTTTAGTAAATTCTGAAACATTGGTTTTTAATGCTGATGGGAACGGAAACAGGATTGCTATCTCAAAATCATAAAGATCTGCAACAGTTACATATCGTTCATAAGGGAAATGTATTTCAAAAATCTTTGGTATTTGGAGAGCAATGTTTTCAATATCATATTCAAAATTTTTATATCCCCTAAACTGGTAAAAATCAATAAGTGGTAAAACTTTTATTATTAAAACGCCAATAGCATCAATTGATGTTTCAGATGACAGCAGGTTTTCAAGGACAACAGGAAGATAATGGTATCCTGTCACTGGTTCATGGAGAAATGGGTCAATAAAGATGTTTTTAATTATTTTATTTGTCTTTATATATTCCCAGAATTTATCGTTACGGGACATTATTGGGCTGAATGCATAGACGCGGTTTCTTCCATCAGTTTTGGCTGCATATAACGCCTGATCTGCTCGGGACAATAATTCTGATAAGTTAGTACCCATTGAAGGATATTCTGAAATACCGGCAGAAAAGCTGACTGAAAATGTTTTATCAGGGGTATTGGTTTTAAAGTTGATGCCTGAAAACTGAAGCCTGATTCGGTCAATAATTTTTTTTGCCTCTGTTGACTGAACACCGGGGAAAATAACAACAAATTCCTCACCGCCAAATCGTGCAGGTGTATAATTCTCTGATTGTAGTGCTTTGAGCATATTGGCTAATTGTATCAGGACTATATCACCAACTGGGTGGCCATAAGTGTCATTAATATTTTTAAAGTGGTCAATATCTATAATGGCTATTGAAACGCAGCTATGAATGTTGCTTTCTATCTCAAATGAAAAACGGCGGAAAAATTCTTTACGGGTGAAAAGGCCGGTAAGGTCATCGGTTACTGATAACAGATACAGTTCATCATGCTGTATCAATTTTGCATCGACAAGAGAGTGCAATTCCTCATGTTTAAATGGCAAAGGAAGATATCCATCTGCGCCTGAATCAATGGCTGAAATTCTGTCCTGTATTTCGTTATTATGGCCAAAGACTATGCAAGGAACATAACGGGTTATAGAATTTTTCTTTATAAGGCTGACAAGCTCAAAAGCATTAATGTCTGTAATATCTGTCCCAATTAATATGATATGGGGTAATTTATATGAGATAAGGCTTAATACTTCAATGCCGGTCTTTGTAATGGTTATCGTATATAATGAGTCAGAAAAAACCTTGGTAATTACGCTGATAGATTCCTCATCTTCTGAAACAATAAAAATCTGATAGTTTTTTTCCATTTTTGTTGTCATTGTAAGTTAATATCCCAGCGTTTCATTTAATTTTTTTAATGCTTCCACTGCTGCCTCATCATAATGCATAAGCTGGTATTGTGATTCCTTATAGGCATAGTTTATACTACTGGAAGCATTGACGCGGTGTAAGCTTTTGTTTTTTGAGCCATTCAATATTTTGGTAACTGCTTCCATGTCGCCACCTTGCGTGCCAATGCCCGGTATAAGCAATGGGATATCTTTACCGGATTCTTCAAATACTGTGATAATATCTTGCAATTGTTTTGGAAATGTTGCACCCACAACAGCTCCAATACCAGGAGTATACCATTCAATAAGTTTTTTTGCAATTAATAAATAAAGCGGTTCATCCTTAACCACAATATCCTGTATTTCTGAAGAGCTTTTATTAGATGTTTTGACAAGAACATAACATCCTTTGTCAGGATAGTTGCCGGTAAAGGGTTTAATAGAATCAAGTCCCAGATATGGTGATAGGGTAACAGCATCTGCATTAAAAAATTCAAAAGCTTCTTTTGCGTAAGCCGTGGCAGTTTTGCCAATGTCACCCCGTTTTACATCAAGAATCACCGGAAATCCTTCATTCTTGAATAGTGTGATGACATCGCATAATGCTTGCATGCCTTCAATGCCATACTGTGCATAAAAAGCGTAATTTGGTTTTACGCAGGCAGGGTATATGCAATATTGCAAACATTTGTTAAGTATACCCTCATAAAAGGCTACTATCGTGTTGCGGGGTGATTTTTTTTTAATTGGAATATCTTCAAGGACCGGGTCAAGCCCCATGCACACAATGCTTTTGTATTTCTTAGAGTAATATGTCAGCGATTCACAATAGTTCATTTACGTAAGCTCCTGTAAATATTTTTTGTACAATGCATAATTCTCATCATCAAAAAGCACAAAATACACGTCTATAAGAAAATTTTCTTTTTCCATAAATTCGATGATTGTTGATAGTGCTATACTGCATGCTTCATCTTTTGGGTATCCATACACGCCGGTGGAAATAGCTGGAAATGCAATTGATGTGCAGCCATTATCTTTTGCCAACATCATGCTGTTATAATATGAATTTTTTAAGATAGCAGCCTCGTTGTGATTACCCCCACGATACACAGGGCCGGGTGTATGAATCACATATTTAGCTTTAAGCCTGTAGCCTTTTGTGATTTTGGCTTCTCCGGGCTTTGCTCCACCCAATGTCCTGCATTCTTCTAAAAGCTGTGGGCCGGCGGCACGGTGTATTGCACCATCAACCCCACCACCGCCAAGCAATGAAGGGTTTGCTGCATTAACTATCGCATCAACTTCCATTTTTGTTATGTCACCTTTTTGAATGTGGATATGTTTCATAAATGTGTTTTTATTTGCAACCATTGGTACCCCCATCATGCTATGTAGTAAAAAAATTTTTTTTACATAGAAAAAAGGTATTATTAATTGATAATAGTATGCACACTATACGTTTAATTCAAGCATATTTATTGAAAATGTTATAAGAGATATATACTACTATGATACGGTATTTTGACATTATCGTTATTGGGGCAGGCCATGCAGGGGCCGAGGCAGCACTTGCGTCAGCACGCCGTGGCTTTTCAACGTTATTGTTAACCGGCAACCTTGATACTATCTGCCAGATGAGTTGTAATCCTGCGATAGGTGGGCTGGCAAAAGGGCATCTTGTTAAGGAGATTGATGCGTTGGGCGGGGAAATGGGTGTGGCGATAGATGAAACAGGCATTCATTACAAGATGCTCAATAAAAGCAAAGGGCCTGCAGTGTGGGCACCGCGGGCTCAGGCTGATAAAAAGCAGTATCAGTTACGCATGAAGGAAGTTCTTGAAAAACAGAAAAATTTAATGGTAATTCAGGATATAGTTGATGCAATTATTGTTGAAGGTGGCCATGTACAGGGTGTTGAAACGATACGAGGGCAACAGCATATAGCCAAAGCAGTGATAGTATGTACAGGGACTTTTTTAAAAGGGCTTATTCATATTGGCAATTATAATGAAAAGGCTGGAAGGCTGGGGGATTTTTCTGCCGAAAAGCTTTCAGATTCACTACGTGCATTGGGATTCCCGGTCAGGCGGTTAAAAACGGGGACTCCTCCACGGGTAAATGGCAATTCAATAGATTTCAGCAAATGTGAAGTGCAGCATCCTGATCCAGTACCAACGCCGTTTTCGTATAGAACACAATCGATTAATCGTCAGCAGGTACCCTGTTATATAACCTATACATCTGAAAAGACGCATCAAATTATTGTCAATAACCTGCATCTTTCACCCTTATTTTCAGGGAAAATACAAGGGATAGGCCCAAGGTATTGCCCGTCAATTGAGGATAAAGTTGTCCGTTTTTCGTCACGCAACAGGCATCAGCTTTTTTTGGAACCTGAAGGTTTGCACACCAATGAGTACTACATTAATGGATTTTCAAGCTCATTGCCTGAAGATGTTCAGTTGGAGATGATAAGGACCATACCTGGGCTTGAGGAAGTGCAGGTTATGCGGCCTGCGTATGCAGTTGAATATGATTATGTGCCTCCTGTAGAATTATATCATACACTGGAGACAAAAAGAGTTAAAGGCTTATACCATGCAGGGCAGATAAATGGGACATCAGGATATGAAGAGGCTGCAGCGCAGGGTATGATTGCGGCAATAAACGCAGGGAATGCAATTTTGGGTTTGCCACCGCTAATATTAAAGCGTTCGGAAGCATACACCGGTGTGCTAATTGATGATCTGGTTACTAAAGGGGCAGATGAACCATACAGAATGTTTACTTCACGGGCAGAATACAGGCTACTGCTAAGACAGGATAATGCTGATGAACGGTTAATGCGGTATGGATATGAAATAGGACTGATAGATAAAGAATTATATGAAAAGACAGTAGAAAAATACAAAAGAATACAGGAACTCACGGATAAAATTAATACTGCATCTATCGTGATTGATGAAACGGTTAAAGAAATACTGAAAAGTAAAAAGATAACAATTGAAGAGCAGAATAACATAAATATAGGAAAACTATTACGAAGGCCTGAAATCAGCCTTGAGGATGTGCTGCCCGCTATTATGAAAAGCGATAGTAGCCTTGCAATGAACGAGCAGGAAGCCAAAATTGTTGAAATGAACATCAAGTATGAAGGGTATATCAAAAAGGACTTAGAGCGGGTGAAGAAACTTGAACAAATGGAAAATAAAAAGATACCCGATACCATTAATTATGATGCTATTATTGGGCTTAAGAATGAAGCACGGGAAAAACTAAAAAAAATAAAGCCTGAAACTATAGGGCAGGCGTTAAGAATTTCAGGTGTAGACCCTTCGGACATATCAATAGTGTTGGTGCATATTGAATCATTAAGCAGAAAAAAATCCGAATAAAATAACAATACTATAAATGTATTCCTGACCATCCCATGTTCCACGTGGAACATTATGTCGCATAAATATGTATTAAATAATAACAGATAGTTTTATATCACTGTTAATTTCTATATGAGTTATTATATGTAAATTATAATACATTCTCACTTCCGTCGCCTCGGTGGGAGTGTGACTTTATTTTACAAACATCATCATCTCTTATACATATTATAGATATGCTGCTACAAAATATTCTGATACAATTACTTAATGAACGCTAAAATAGAATTAAAAACTTTTAAATAGTTAAATGTCAAAAATCCCCATAACATTTTATAGCGAGAAAATGCACATCGTCTACACAGTTAATTCTTAAATGCATGTGTATGGACAAATAATAAATGAAATGGCAATCTCAATGTTATGAAGGAGATTGCTTTGCTTAGCTCGTTGTTATGATAAAAGTTAAGGAGCATAACCTTGACTGGTAAGGAAGAATGGTGTATCCTGTCAAATGGGCATGTGATAGGAGCATAAAAAAGACAGGAGAAGGCTGA